>Ga0307995_1001883_pt1 | contig 12682 bp, 8 predicted proteins | sample EllFjometagen262_FD_203132 | JGI IMG/M metagenome (GOLD analysis project Ga0307995, IMG submission 203132) | Marine microbial communities from Ellis Fjord, Antarctic Ocean - #262 | ecosystem: Environmental > Aquatic > Marine > Unclassified | place: Southern Ocean | collected 2014-11-02
ACTGTGCGCAACATCTGACGTTGTTCAGTATCAAGCTTGGTCCCGCTTAGCAGATCAACCATTCCCACTACGCCGTTCATCGGCGTGCGAATTTCATGTGACATCATCGCTAGGAACGCAGACTTGGTCTTAAGTTCATCTTCGACAATTTTAAGGTCAACTTCGACAACTTCTTTAGCTGAGCGTAATTCAGTTTCCATATTTCTACTTTTCGTAACGTCAATATGTAGTGCCTGTATTTTAGTCAGCGCAAGCTCGAGTTCTTCATTACCCTGTATCAACTCCTTGTTCTGTTCTTTATATCGGTTAGTTTGCAGCCTTAAGGTGGCTCCATACCCAAGGGTTAAAGATACAAAAAGTGCCATTAACAATGATGTTGTTACCGCTCGAAGGATTGCTGCCGGTCCGTTCTCAAGGCTAATAACAGGTGGGAAATTCCCAAGGTAATGGTTGTAACCACCTAAAGAAAATATAAAAATCATTACTAACAAAAAGGCTAGAACATGGAAACGCTTAGCGTAAATTGAAAGCAACATAGTAGTACAGGCAAAAAGCAGAGGCGCATGGCTATAGAGACCTTGATTTGCAACGGCAAAATAAGAAGCCATAAAAAGTGTTAGGATCATCAAAAACCATTTAAATTTCACGGCCGTTTGATGTCTAAAAACATAGACGATATTTATCACTAAGAGATTTATAGCTAAAATATCCCACGAAGAATTTAATGCAGTGGGAGATATTCGGGCTAAAACTATAAATAGAAAGAAAGGTGATGCGATTGCGCACCAAAAGAGTAGCCGATTTATTAAATCAAGTTGTAAGGTATCAATCTCAGTTTTCATTTTTTTATCTTTTCAAAAAATTTCAGAATTCATACAAATTGTTATGACAGAGTTGGTTCATTTTTTCAGGCGCCACGAAAGCTATCGTTAATCCAAATGCGCGGATGTGTTCTGAGAAAATTGTCAGGAGAAATCAGCTTCATTTCACAAAAATACTGGCGTGCTATTATTGCTTTTAGATGGCCTTTACAAACGCATTGCATATTGAGTTACATAAGTTTGCGAAAATTCAGCATTAATATTTTGGCTTTACCGGCACTGATTTTTTTTTCATGCTCGGACTTATCCGAGGTGAGAAAATCTGAGAACCCCTCACTTGGGTCCCCAGATAGGTTCAAATAGGCCATACTCCAATTTGAAAATTCACGACGCTCTACAAACCCTTTACACATAAGGATAATGCCAAAGTGCCGAGTATCCCGACTTATTTTTTGCATGAGCTCTATGACTTTCTGTTCCTGGCCTTCCAGCGACTGCATGAAATTGCCGTCTTTATAGGCAAGTAATCCTGTAATGCCAATTTTTAGGTTAGCCGACCGCGATTCCTCAAGCAAGTTGTTGAGTTTTTTTTCAGTGAATAGATCGCGGCCCGTGCTGGCATAGATAACTTGAAAAATTTTGCTCATGTGGTGATGACCGTAGAATATTTTACAAGCCTGGTAACTTTAAGTAGTCTATTAATTAGTTATTATGCATCTTCTGCCATCAGATAGACAAGTATATGTCACCCAAGAAAAGACCCAATTTTAACCCCGGGTTTAAGTTTGAATCAGCCATTGGCTGTTGACCAGAATTACTCGGTTAGGCTGGCAGTCGAAGCGGTTAATGTGAGTGCCTCATCCATGAATAAATGCTCGAAAAATCAGTCGTAGAGGGAACTGCTGGGATAATGCTCCGATAGAGAGGTTCTTTAGGAGTTTTAAGACTGAATGGATGCTCTGGATTGAAAAACAAAAGGGACACTGACAAGATAACAGTTTAATGGCGCTATCAAGTTAACATCCAATCTGCCTGAATTTGGTTAATGACCCGCTCAAAAAGTACCAGCGCCATCGATGCAAACTTGAATGGCATCTAATATAAGCACAAAGCCAACGATGCTTCCGCCTGCGCCGTTAAGTTGTTAAGTTGTTAGTGTCCCCTTCTTTCTTCTTTTTACCCTGCATCCAGAAAGCATTGAATACTGCGACGGCTACGGTGCCATAGACAGCAGCCACCGAAACGAGGATTAAACGGCTGTAAAAAGCCGCGCCAGCAGAAGATCCGCCCTGGCTATCGATCACCGCAGGTGCTAACACCACAATCATCGTCAGGAAGGCATTCATCCACATATTACCCTTCGCGCTCATGCCATATCCTGAGTATATTCTACTGCCATATAGCAGTGCCGCTATGGCGATTATCAATGCGTATATTGTCAGGTTGGGCCAAATACTCAACCACTGCCAAGCCAATATGGCACCGAGACCACCCCAGAATGTTGACTCAAGCAGGGACCTACCCATTGCTCGACTATGATCTGTAGTTGCCTGCTGTCCCATCGCTGACACCTTCATCATTACGACAATGTAGGCAGCACTATTAGATGAAAATAAAAGAATGAGCGTGACCGGAAAAGCAATGAGCATTGAGCGGAATGCTGCACGCCTCGCTTCAGGAAGATTTGGCTTTCTCGCTGGAGCTATTGCCTGAGGCTGCAACCTCGGCGGCGGTGGTAAATCAGGGAATACTGCATAGGCAATCCAAACAAATACCAAACCAAACACCACACCCAAGGCCAAGTCTTCGATCAGCATTAATAGAATATCTAAGCTGAGGCTACCGACCGTGACGACCATAGTTAAGCCGAAGGTAAAAAAGGTGCCGATTAGCGCTGACCCACCCTTAGCGGAGTAGTAAAAGCTGTAGTACAAGGCGCAGGCGACAATTATTATGCCTGCCCAGCGAGCGCCATTGAGAAGTGGAATTACAGCGATGCCTAGACAAATCGGCAGCAGCAGACCAACGAATAAGCCTATGGCCTTACCAAGGGTTGGTGCTGGCATAGGAGTAGCCAAGAGGAACATGGTGAATACAGCCGCGATGAAACTCATATCCCAATTGACTATTTGGGAAAAAACAAGCGAGAGGCTAGTGCCGAAAGCCAGGCGGAAAATTCTGCGGTTAGCTGTGGCGGCTTTGGGGCTGGATGCTAAATCTATGTGTGTATTGCTAGTCATGGTGGCTGCAGCGGTTCGAAAATTGTTAAAAAGACCAGTCCTCTAGAATGCGTAGGTTAGAATGCTGTTTATATCCACATAGATTCGCCCCAGCCAATTAAACAGGCCATGCTCACCGGTGTACACTATTGCGGAAACCTGAGACCCCACTCGGAGAGCTTGGCGTGCATCGTTATCGGCGATACTAAAATCGATCAATACGGGGAAGCGTTGGGCGGTGCGCAGCCACTGTCGATTATTATCGATGGTAGGCAGGGCGCCTAGGGCCGCCGTATCAATTGACACACCAAATCCGGATTCGCGAACAGTGCCTTCGATCACCTCGCCGGGTATGCCATCGAAGACAAGACCAACCTTGTTTCCGGGACGGATATTGCCTAGGTTGTTTTCGGTAAAGTCGGCCTGTACCCAAATATTGTCCAAGTTAATGAAGGTCATTTGTGGGGCGCCAGCGCCAGCGAAGTTGCCTCTATCTAAGCGTACGCCAGTTACCAATCCATCTCCCGGCGCCCTCACGGTTGCGCGGGCAAAGTCTAATTGAGTTTGTTCCAGGGCTGCCATAGCGGTCTGTATACGGGAATTATCCACGCCTTCTTGGCCGAGATCCTCTAAGGCTTTTTGCACATTCGCCTCAGCCGCGGCTACCGAACTTGTTGCTGAGGCTAGTGAGGCTTCTGCCATTTCGATGCGGCGCTCGCTAATTGCACCTGCGTCTTCATCGCGTATGCGCCGCCGGCGCAGGGCGTCCTGGCTCGCCCTTAATTGATTCGACTCAGCGGCGGCCAAGGATGCTCTTGCCGCGTCAACGCTGGCGGTAGAAACCCCAATCACTTGGCGCGCACTCGACAAATTAGCTTGGGCATTTTGTATCGCTAATTGATAGCGTTCTGTATCAATCTGAAATAGCGCCTGGCCCGCGTCTACTTGTTGATTATTACGTACGTCAACTGAGGTGACGGTCCCGGAAACTTCTGGAGCTATAGGAATGACCAAGGCATGGATCTTGGCCTGGGTGGTGTATGGCGTTATCCGGTCGGCGCGCAGATAGATAATCGTTAGAACTAGGGCAAGACCGAGCAGGAGGAAGGTCCATTTGCGAACTGGGTCCATGCCTTGCTTGCCCACAGGCGGCTTCTCCGCGACGTCTTCAGCGCTGCTGGGTTCTGTATTCTCTTTTTCGTCGGTCATTTCAGTCTCCGTAGATGTCTACGTCTGGTTCTGCTGATTCTGTCGCGGTTGGTGTACTGGCAAAATTTCTAGCATGTTTATTCCTCTGATCTGAGTCCGGCATCATCGGGCACTGAGTCCAGAATATTTAAGAATTCGTCCCAATCGGTTCTTGCGCGCATCTGCTGCAGGTTCTCTTGTTTAACTTGTGGCATGCCCGTCCGGTGCTGCCAACCGGCACCCAAGGCAGTGTATAGGCTGATAAGGCTGCGCACAGCCTTCGCCTGGCTGTCAATTAAGCGCCGTTGTTGGGTGAACAATGACTTCTGAGAATCCAGCAAGCGTTGGTAGTCAGATAGCCCCTCACGATAGCGGATCGTGGAAAGCTCGTTGGAACGTTGTGCTGATGCCACGGTTTGCTGGAGTATATCTATCTGCAATTGCGCGCCGTTATAGTCCGCCAATGCATCTTCTGCTTCTCGGGACGCTTGAATAACTGTCTCTCGGTAGTTGATCAAGGCCTGTTGCAGACGTGCGTCCTGTACTCGGATATTGTTCTCGATGCGTCCGTAATTAAGAAATGGCCAAGAGAAAGCTGGCCCAGCTGCGATGCTGATAGCGTCATCACTAAACAGATCACCGAAATCACTCTCTACCAGTGGAGAACCAGACACCAGTGAAAGAGAACCGCCTAGCGAGAAGCTTGGATACATATCGGCGACCGCAAAGCCCACCAAGGCATTTTGTGTAATCGCTTGCAGTTCGGCCAAGCGTACATCCGGGCGCAGCCTCAGCATGTCAGCGGGCAAGCCGATTGATAGCTGTAAGGGAATCTGCGGAATTCCAGCTCTTGCATCGGTGATTTCTGCTATTGGGCCCGGCGCTCGACCCAACAAGACATTCATAGCGTTGAGTAGTTGCCGAAGCGTTGCTTCCAATTCAGGAATGGTGGCCTGCGTGCTTAATAACAAGGTTAATGCCTGTTGCACATCCAATTCAGAGTCTTCGCCGTTACTAAAAAGCACTTCTGCAATATTATAGCTGCGTTGCTGAAGGACCATATTCTCCTGTGCGATTAAGAGCTGCGTTTGCACGGTGCGTATTAAGGTGTAGATATCTACCACTTGGGAGATCAGGATGACGGATGCTTGGTCATAGGCGGAGATAGACGCAAGAAAAGCGGCGTCGGAGGCTTCGATGCTGCGCTGGAATCTGCCCCAGAAATCTGGCTCCCAACCTATGCTGGCGCCGATGGCATATTGCCAGAAGGTATTAGCGCTGCCTTGGGTATTAGCTGGGTTCACATAGTTGGTACTGCCGCTGGCAAATTGACCTTGGGGATAGCGATTGCCGATAGTTATGCCTAACTGCGCTCTTGACTGCAATACTCTCAGGGCGGCAATTTCGGTGCTATTGTTATCGGCAAGAGCGACCTCTACTAGGTGCGAAAGCTCATCGTCACCGAAGATCGTCCACCACTGGTCTAGATCGGCCTGGGCGTTCTGCAGGTCAGCAGAGAGCGGGCTAGTCCAATCTGCGTAGTCATCCATCGTGGGACGCTCATAATCAGGCCCGACGACTTCACAGGCGCTTAAGCACAGCAGTGCGATAAGTAATGTGAGCTTATACTTGGCGGGGGGGTTACTAAGATCAGGCATTTTTCTGCTCAAGGTTCTTTAGTTTGCTCATACGATCTTTGTGCCTGCTGAAGACTCTATTCATTACTGCTAACAGTGTGCCGGTGGTCAAACCGAACATGAGTACTCCGTTGCAGGCTTCGAGTGCACCGAGTAGCCGCCAAGGTTCTGCCATAATGATGTCGCCGTAGCCTAAAGAGGCGAAGTTAACCGTCGAATGATAGAAGGCTGTGGACATGTCGGAGAATTCGCCAATCACTAAAAACAACACAGACCATATGGCAATTTGAATGATATGCCCAACAAACATGACTACGAGCACTATGGACAGCATGTAGGCATCAATCTTAAAGCCCGCAGCAAGTTCGTGCTCGTTCATATAACCAATTAGCCAACGCACCATAAGCACCACGGCAAAGACTTGAATCCCCATAGTGAGCGCTATAGTAGCGGTTCCAATTAATAAGGGTATAAGCATGTCTGCGGCTTCCTTAGCTCTCGCTCTCTTTATCATCAAGAACTAACCACGAGATCATCAATTTATAAGCGAGGGCTAATATTACAGCACCTAGAAAGAGGCCAATAATGCCTAGATAAATCATGCCGCCTATAGCGCCAAGCAGGATTACTAGCATAGGAGCTTCCACTCCACGGCCTAATAGCATCGGCTTTAGGACGGTATCGCTTAGAGCGACGACTACTGACCACAGCAGGTAGATCACACTCACGGTTGTCGATTCTACGGAGAATACATAGAAGGCAACAGGGATTAGCACTAATAAAGCCGGGATTTGCGCAACGGCAAACACCAAAACAATCAAGGTCCACAAGCCTGCGCCAGGCACGCCAACCGCGACCATACCCACACCGGCTAACAACGCTTGAACAGCGGCAATGCCAAGAACGCCTACAGCAATGCTACGAATGGTAGCCACAGTTAGGTCTACAAGCTCATCGCCCCGCGTACCGTGGAGTCGTCGGCTTAATTTGCGCAATGCTGAATTGGAGGCATCTGAATTGGCGAGGAAAACGCCCGCAATAATTATGGATATGGCGAACTGTATAATTCCGCTTCCTAGGCCTACCACAATACCCGCCAATCTCCGACCATAGTCAGCCAGCATGTCTCGATTGCTCTGGATTACACCGGTTAAGTCCGAGGATGCATTGCTCCAAACTTCAAATGCTTGGGCGCCGACTACAGGCCAATCTCTAACCGATTCATTGGGAGGTTGAACTACGAAGGTGCCATCAGCGATCCCTAGCCCTATATGAGTAACGGTTTGAAATAGAGATCCGGAAAACATGATGGCAGGTATTAATGTGATGCTTAGGCCGATAGCTATAAACACCGTGACCGCAAGTTTCTTGCTGTCTCCCAATTTTTCCTGCATCACTGCAAAGGGTTTGGAAATTGCGACGGCAATTACCCCGGCCCACAATACAAGAGAAATAAACGGACTGAGTATGTTGAGACAGATAACCAGAAGTAAGAGTGTCAAACCTAATCTGATAGCTATTTCGATGACTTGTTGAATTGGCCGCGGATCTGATGGTTGTTGTGTATCCATGGTAAGTGCTCTCTCTAGTGCTTTAGTTCGCTGTGAATAACATTGAGACTGGTTCGTCTTTTTTGGGGAGGATGTTTTTGTGGAGGTGGTGCATGCTTTTCTTTGTCGCTATCTAAAGCGGCGAGCTTCTTTTGTCTCTCTTCTAGTGCATTGCCATCAAACGCTACTCATGTGTGCAATAAATGAGTAATGAACGAGGCTTGATCACGAATACTAACCAGCTTTTGCGTGATCAATACCTTAAGTCATATGTGTAGTCCTGACAAGTTAACTCCCAATTTTTAAGAATTTGGCGCACGACCTTATCAAAAATGATCAAGTGCTACCTATTTTTACTCAAAATCATTTCGCCGAAAATCCGGCTTTATCACCGACTTAATCGAAGTTACCACGATATCGAAGGCTTGATAGCTGAACGTGGCGACGTTGTCAGTTATAAAGCTATTTGCCTTCCTAATACAATTAGAAGTCTACCTCTGCTCGCTAGAAATTTTGTTATACTGGGCTAAGGAAAATAGTAAATAAAGCCTGCTCGAAGGACTATTTTGGGTGTTTAAGTAGTGGCGATTTTTAATAAATCTCGCTAAGTACTAAAAAGCAAAGGATTTCACTATGCAGAACGAACTTGTTGAAAACTTGGAAGAAAAAACTATTCTTCTAGTCGATGATGATCCATTTTCGGTGTCAAGTGTTGATCGGGTTCTGAAAATATTGGGCATGTCAAATGTTGAAAAAGCTGAGAATGGCCAGCAAGCACTAAAGGTTCTCGAGCGGAGAAACGTTGACGTATTGTTAACTGATATTCAGATGCCAACAATGAACGGGCTTGAATTGATAAGGCAAATTCGCTGTGGTCATTCACTAGCCCCTCAAGGATTGCCTGTAGTTATTTTTACTGCGTTTTCTACTGATCAAGCACTCCGCTCCGCACTCGAACTCGATGTAAATGGCTTTCTCTCAAAACCAGTTAAACCTCTGCATGGGATACAGAAAATAATTCAGGCGCTGATCGAGAAAGAACAACGCCTGCGAGCAGTTGATGACTATGCCCTGGTCAACACTGATTTGGAGGAGCTACTTTCTGGTTTGTCCAGTGATGAGATTGGAAAGAATACGAGTGTTAAAGCCGATGAACAGCAGGTGGAACTGTATAGGCTAAAACCCAATATGCGCTTGACTCGAAATGTCATTCATCAGAATGGGGGATTGCTTTTATCTGCAGGGTTTCTCCTCCAAGAAAGTACGATAAACCGCCTAAAAGATCTGCGCCCATTTTTGGTGGACGTGACGTTTTATATAGAAATGACCGCCGAGACGCTGACAAGTTTAACTACCGATCTGCCAGAATTTGGCGCATGACCTAATCAAAAATGGCCAAGCGCGATAGATTCTCACCAGGGGTCATTCAATTTTTATACCGAGTTTGAGGGAGTTATGAAGTTGAAACATGCCCAACATGCAGGCTTGATCTGGTTGTTCGCAGCCACGATTTTCCTCAGTGCATTCTTGCTTTTTCAGGTGCAGCCAATGATCGGCAAGTTCATTTTGCCTTGGTTCGGCTCCACCCCTGGTACGTGGACAACGGCATTGATGTTCTTCCAATTGAGTTTGCTTGGTGGCTACGTCTATGCCCACCTTGTGGTTAGTCGTCTGAGCTGGAGAGCGCAGGCGATTTTGCACGGGGTTTTGTTGGCGCTGGCGCTGCTAGTGTTGCCCATCGCGCCTGCCGAGGCATTGAAACCGCTTGACCCTGGCGCCCCTGTGGGTCGTATTTTTCTTATTTTAACGCTGTCTGTCGGTGTGCCATTCTTTTTACTTGCAGCTACAGCCCCTCTCCTGCAGCGTTGGTTCGCTCACCTGTACCCCGATAAGTCACCGTATCGTCTCTACGCTCTTTCCAATTTTGGTTCGCTGTTAGCGTTGTTGTCCTATCCCTTTATTGTTGAACCTCTATTTCGCCTTCAGGTTCAGTCCTGGTTATGGTCTTTGGCTTATGTGGTGTTTGTAGTTCTGTGTGCTGCCTGTGGGTGGCAGCTGTGTCGCTCGCGAATTGATGAGAAGCAAGTCTCGGTGAATTCTGAGGATGGCACGAAGCCGCAAGTGAATGTGGGGAATAGGCCAGAAACCGGTACTGCCTTAATGTGGTTGTTATTGTCAGCCTGCGGATCAGGTCTGCTGATGGCAACGACGAATCAGATGTCAATTGATATCGCCTCGGTTCCCTTCCTTTGGATTGTCCCGCTAAGCCTCTATCTGCTGACATTTATCCTTTGCTTCGATAGTGAACGCTGGTATTGCCGCCCCTTGTTCTCGGCATTGCTGCCGCTGGTCTTGATTAATACCCTGCGGCTGCTTTATATAGGCGAAGATCTGGATATTGTAGATCAATTGCTAGGTTACTCATTGACCCTGTTTGTATGTTGTATGTGTTGTCATGGCGAATTGGCTCGATTGCGTCCAGCGCCTACGCAACTGACTCTATTCTTCCTCATTGTTTCCGCCGGGGGGGCTTTGGGAGGAATGTGTGTAGCTATTTTGGCGCCGATAATTTTCACTGGGTTTTACGAATTCCATAGCTTGCTCATCATGTGTTATGTGCTGGTGGTGTTGGCGCAACTGCCAGGAATTTTTAGCAGTGAATATGCTGCTGGCAAGGGGGTGTTGATTCGAGTGCTCTCGGGATTTTGCTGGGCGGCAGCTCTATGTGCCATTATTTTCGGCGCGTACTATTCTTTTATTCCGGACACCTGGTTTATCTCCAATCTCGGCTCCACTGTAGGCAAAACGTTCGTGAACTGGCAGATAGGCATGGCACAAGTCCTGCCGCTTAGTCTTGGTCTGCTGGTGGTGGCTCTGGAAATAGGGCGGCGAACTCAGGGTGCAACACTCATGGCATGGTGGGGCTCGAATCGCGGTGTCACTAGGCTTGGAGTGAGCGCGGTGCTGACACTGGGTCTAGTTTCACTGGTCGGCGCTTTGAATTGGCAGGTCCAAATAACACAGAGCCGCATGATTGAAGGGGCGCGCAACTTTTACGGAGTTCTAGCAATCAGCGAGCGAGGAGCCAGCGACTCCACGTATCGGCTTTCACTCAACAATGGCCGCATCCGTCACGGAGAACAGCATCAATTATATCCAACCTGGCCCACTACGTATTTTGGAGCTGAGACAGGAATTGGGGTGGCTATTATAAATCATCCCGCACGCGCTGATGCTAGTAACCAGTTCCGCATCGGTGTGGTGGGTTTGGGAGCGGGAACTTTAGCCGCCTATGCCAATACTCACATTAATCCAGAAGGATCAAAGGACTCCTATGTAACGACACGTGATGTTGGTGCTGAAGACTATCTGCGCTTCTATGAACTTAACCCCCTAGTGGTGGAGTGGGCTAGAGAGCACTTCACATTCTTACAAGATGCCAGTGACCGGGGATCAGACGTTGATGTGTTCGAGGGTGATGCTCGCATTGTATTGGAGCGCCAAATCCGGCAAGGAGATGGCCAGCGCTTTGATGTGCTCGCCATCGATGCTTTCAGTAGCGACGCCGTTCCGATTCATTTGTTGACGCTTGAAAGTATTCAGATCTACCTTGAGCATCTAAATAAAGGCGGTATTCTCGCCCTGCACGTTACTAATCGCTATGTCGACTTAATTCCTATAGTTGCTCGTTTGGCTGAGGCGGTGGAGATGGAAGCGATCTACATTGATAATCATTCCAATGGAACTCGATTTGTCGATTCTACTGATTGGATACTATTAACCAATAATCGAACTTTTCTTGATAACGAAGCTGTGTATGTTAACCGTTCGCCGATGCCAGCGCCTGGCTCCCTGTGGACTGACGACTTTAGTAGTCTCTTTGGAATAGTTCATTTGTAGAATTAACCGCAGCATTTTAATATTACCAGCCGTGATTTCGTCGGTAGTATTCCAATGTGAAAATGGTACGATAATGTAACAGGGAATATTTATTATTCTCTACTGCGTTGGAACTTAAGCGGCCAATACAGGAGTCGATGACAACTTCGTCCAAAAACACGTCCGAATAAACGTCGAGAATCGAATGTCTAAATCTTTAACAAATCGAATGCTAGAACTCCCTTCAAAGGCTCAGCAGGGCATTATTCTTCTTCTGATGATGTTTGCCCTACTTTTGGTAGGAACCAGTGTTTATATTCGTGTGTTGAGAAACAGCGATGTGTTTTTGCAGCATGAAAGCAATACCACCGATGCGTTGAGCAGCAGCAAGGAGAGCTTGATCTCTTATGCTGTGCTGTATGCGGATTACTACGGGGAGGCCAGTGCTGGCCCCGGGCACCTGATGTGCCCTGATACCGATGGTGACGGCATTGAGAATGCAGCTTGTGCGGTCAATTCTCTGGGTCGCCTGCCAGTTTCAATGACATTGCCTTCCGGCGATATTTTCTCGTTGAGCAGTTACGAGAGTGGCCTCGATCAGCAAATTTGGTACGCACTATCCGACGACTTTCGCCGTAGTTCTGTGACACCCTTGAACACCTCCACGGTAGGTAACCTCACGATGAATGGGCAGGGCAGCATTGCGGCTATTCTAATTGCGCCGGAGGGTATTATTGGTGCGCAGGCTAGAAGCAGCAATTCCAGTGTCGACTATCTGGAGTCAGCTAATGTGTCAGCCCCAGATTTCGTAAGCTTCAATCAGCTCGACCCTGCTAGTTTTAACGATCGGGTATTGCCAATCAGGCTTACGGAAATATTTTCTCCAGTGACAGCTAGAGTGGCAGAAGCGATCAGGATTCAGCTGGGCGACTACTATGCGATATCCGGCGTCTACCCCGCTAATCAAAGTGATTTTGAAGATATTCTCAATGGCATTGTTCCCGATGGCGGAGAGAATTTAACCGGCGGAGGCGGCGATGACGATGACGATGACGATGATGATGGAGGCAAAGGCAGCGACGACGATGACGATGATGATGGAGGCAACGGAAAAGGCAAAGGCAATGACGATGACGATGACGATGATGGAGGCAAAGGCAGCGACGCCGATGACGATGATGGAGGCAAAGGCAGCGACGACGATGACGATGATGATGATGGAGGCAAAGGCAGCGACGACGATGACGATGATGATGGGAGCAACGGAAAAGGCAAAGGCAATGACGATGACGATGACGATGATGGAGGCAAAGGCAAAGGCAAAGGCGGTGGCGGCAAAGGCAATGACGACGACGATGACGATGACGATAATGGGAAAGGGAAAGGGA
>Ga0307995_1001892_pt1 | contig 12648 bp, 12 predicted proteins | sample EllFjometagen262_FD_203132 | JGI IMG/M metagenome (GOLD analysis project Ga0307995, IMG submission 203132) | Marine microbial communities from Ellis Fjord, Antarctic Ocean - #262 | ecosystem: Environmental > Aquatic > Marine > Unclassified | place: Southern Ocean | collected 2014-11-02
TATCAATTAGATTTAAAGCTTCTTTCGCAAAAGAAAATCCACCATAATCAAAAGCATCTTCTTTTTCTTTTTCAAATCTTCTTCTTTGATTTTCCATTTCAGCAAAAGCTCTAGCAACCTTATCCTCCAACTCTTTAATTTTTTCTTCAGGGGTAATCTCTTTTATCTCTTCTTTTTCTTCTGTTGAATCTTCTTTGCCTTCGTGAATTTGCTCTCCCATTTCAGGCTCTTTAATTTCTTCGTTTTGACTTTCAGAATTAATGTTTTGATCTTTTTCCATGACAATTTATATGGTATGAAATTTAATAATTGCTAGATGTTAAAGAAAAAAATTATAAAATTGTTGGTAGGCAGTAATAATAAAGGAAAATTGAGAGAAATTAAGGACTTATTGCCTAAAAACCTTGAAATATACTCTCCACAGGATTTTAAAATAAAAAGTCCTCCTGAAAATGGTAAAACATTTAAGGAAAACTCTCTAATTAAGGCTAAATTTTTTTCTAAAAAATCAAAAATGACCTGTCTGTCTGATGACTCGGGCTTAGAAATAGATATTTTAGATGGTGACCCTGGAATTTATTCAGCCAGATGGGGAGGTAAAAAGGGTGATTTTAAAAAGGCAATGAATAGAGTTTTTAAAGAACTAGATAAAAAGGATAAAGACTGGAGACAAAAAAAAATTAAAGCTAGATTTATTTGTGCTTTAACTATTTATGACGGGAATAAAGAAACAATAAATTCTGTTGGTAAAGTTGAGGGCTTTATTTCACCCACTATAAAGGGTAAAAATGGGTTTGGTTATGATCCTATTTTTATACCGCTTGGAAAAAAAATTACATTTAGTGAAATGAAAGCATCACAAAAATATAAAATAGATCATAGATTTAAAGCTTTTAAAAAAATCAAAAAACTTTTTTAAACTCTCCATCCTCAGCCTTATAAAAATTTAAAATATGATTAATTTTATTGTTTTTAATTTCAAAAATTCCAACTTTTCCTTTAAATAAGGTTTTTTTGGTAAACATTTTTTTATCAACAATAGATTTGTTTTGAAGAATTAAATAATACACAAGTCCAACCAAGTCATAACTTAAAAATGACAATTGATTAGGGTATTGATTATATTTTTCAAAATATTCTTTTGAAAATTCATCATAATTATTTTTATTTGCAGAAGGAAAATACAAGGGTTGTGAGCTTGCCTCCTTTAAAAGAGATTCATCAAACCATTGATTGAGAGTAATAAAATATTTTTTTTTAGGAGATATATCCGTATAAAGCAGTGAAGTTGTTACACTCTTTAAACTTTCATCAAAGTCAGAAATTACTACTGAGTCAAATTTTACACTACCAAGAGTATCCCTCTTTTTTAATCTTTCAATTAAGCGCTCTTTATTGCTTTGTTCTGATTTCTCCAGTCTATTTATTTCATCTTCAAGGTTCTGTTTTCTAATTTCGTAGCGTGTAATTTTTTCAATTTGCTTGGTAAGTTTAGTGGGGTCAGTGTTATAAATATAATTTTCTAATATTTTTATTTTAGAATTAGAAATAGCTTTTTCAATCTCATTTCTAAAACTTGCATCCGGGGTAAGGAAAATTGTTTTTTTTATTTCAATTAATTCTATAAATTTTTTAATTGCATTTAATTGTGAGGTTGCATTAATTCCAGTATTAATAATATTCTTAGAAAAATTATCATTTTTATTTGTTAGAGCTAAGAATGTTAGTTCACTTAATTCATCTAGATAAATTAAACTTTCGTTAAAAACAGGACCAATCACAATTTTTATTCCTGAGTTAGCCAACTCTTTGGCTACTCTTAATGCGATCTCAGGGTTTGACTGTGTATCTTTTGGTACGATCTCAATTGATGCATTGTTTATTGTATTAATTGCAAGACGTGTAGACTTAATTATAGATTGTCCTATTTCCGAGTTCTTTCCAGTTAATGGCACAAGAAGACCAATTTTAATTTTGTTGTTTGCTAGAATTGTTCCTGGAGCAATTGATAAAGCAAAAGCTAAAAAAAATATAATTTTAATAATTTTGTTCATTTTAATGTTATTATTATAACTATTATAATCTGATGATTCTACATACTGAAAATATAAATAATAAAGTTAAAAGTGGTCTTTATGTTGTATCTACTCCTATTGGCAACTTAAGTGACATCACTTTAAGAGCCCTAGAAATATTAAAAAAATCAGATTTTATACTATGTGAAGACACTCGTATTTCAAAAAATTTACTAGAAAGGTATGAAATTAAATCAAAACTCATTGCAAATCATAAATTTAATGAAAAAAAAAATTTATCGAAAGTCATTGATATCTTAAAATCGGGGTTGATTGTTTCCTTAATTTCTGACGCTGGAACTCCATCTATTTCGGATCCAGGGGCTATATTAGTTAACGAATGTGTTGTTAATGAAATAGATATTTTTCCAATTCCAGGCGCGTCAGCAGTTTCATCTGCAGTTTCCATAAGTGGTTTTAGTGAAAAATATTTCTTTTATGGTTTTTTTCCTGAAAAAAATAGTAGATTAAAGGAAGACCTTGAAAGGCTTGCAAATTTAGAGGGCTGTATTGTTTTTTTTATTTCTCCACGAAAATTTAATAGGTCAATAAAAGATCTAAAACTTTATTTTTCAAATAGAAAAATTATGGTCTGCAGAGAAATGACTAAATTTTTTGAGGAATATATAAGAACTGATGTAGATATACTTGAACCATTTAAATCTGATCCTAAAGGAGAGTTAACGATTGTTATTTCTGAAAAAGTAAAAGAAAAAAATTCATCGATAATATTGAAAGAATCTGATAAAAAAAATATTCAAAAATTAATTAAAAAACTGAGCATAAAAGATATTACAGATTTAATTAGTCAAAATACGAATGTATCAAAAAAAGAGATTTATAACTATTGTTTAAAATTAAAAAATGAAAAATAAAATATTTTTAATAAGTTTGATTTTTTTAATCTTATCAGGATGTGTTGGGATCAGCTCAAAGGGAGTTTTTGGAACAGGAGTTAGTGTTGCGTTTGATCCAAGGTCTTTAGGTACACAAATAGACGATTCTGTAATGCAAAAAAGTTTAGCTGCAAGACTAGCTCTAAGAGACAAGAGCTATATATTAACCGTAAGTACAAAAGTTTTAGATGGAAAGATTTTTGTAACAGGAAAAGTAGATGATCCTGAAGAAAAACTTCAAATTACTAAACTTGCATGGGAAACAAAAGGTGCTAGGTCAGTTAAAAATGACATTATAATTAAAGAAGATTTTAACTTCCAGCAATCGGCTAAAGATTTGTTGATTACATCCCAACTTCGTACAGCTTTAATATTTAACAAAAAAATTAAAGCAACCAATTATCAAATTGATACCTATAAGAAAAAAATTTTTATTTATGGGATTTCTTTAACCACAGAGGAAAGAAAAGAAGTAATAAATGAAGCAAAAGAAATTCTAGATGTGGAAGATGTTATTGCAAGTATTGTCTTGGTTGAAGATTTAAGAATTCAAAAAAATTAACTTTTTTTATAATCAATTACATCAGCAGAATAAGCAGCAACTGATGCTAAATTTATAATTTCTGAAGTAGATGATCTTAAAGGTGCTATTTCAATGGGTTGACCTAATCCAATTAAAAGAGGACCAATAACCTTAGTATCACATAAGCTTTTCATCATTTTATAAGAAATAGCAGCACTGTGTTGGCCTGGCATTATTAGTATATTAGCATTTCCAACAATACTTGAGAAAGGGTAAAGTTCTTTGTATTCATCATTTAAGGCAACATCTGGCTGCATATCTCCATCAAAATCGAAATCTACATTTTTATCTTTTAAAATTTCAACAGCTTTTTTTATGTGTTTAGTTCTGCTCGTAAGGGGTTGTCCAAAAGTAGAATGAGAAACAAAAGCAACTTTTGGAACGAAACCAAATAACTTAACTACTCTCGCAGCAGATATGGCTATTTTTGCAAGCTCCTCAGAACTTGGATATTCGTTTACACTTGTATCACCAACAAAAATAGTTTTTCCTTTTGAAACAACCATATTTAACCCAAACATTATTTCGCCTGGTCTTGTGTTTATGACTTGTGTGATTTTATCTAAGGATGCTCCAAATCTTCTAGTATTTCCAGTAACAGCACCATCAGCATCACCACATGCAACCATACAAGATGCCCATATGACTCTATCATTTCTTACAAGTCTATCACAATCTCTTTCTAAAAGACCCTGTTCTCTTTGCATCTTTTTAAATAAATAATTAACATATTTTTCTCGCTTTTCTGAGTCTGTAGAATTTATTATTTCAATACCAAAATGATCGTCGTAACCGATCTCTTTTATTCTTTCTTTAATCTTTTCTTTTTTACCAACTAAAATTGGAATTCCTAATTTTGAATTTTTAAATGCAATTGCTGCTTTAAGAGTATTTTTATCTTCACCATCTGCAAAAACAATTCTTTTTTGATTTTTTTTAATATAAGAATTAATACCCTGCATAATTGTAAGAGATGGATTAAGTCTTTGTTTTAATTGTTCTTTATATATTTCAAAATCATCAATATCTTTCCTTGCAACACCACTATCCATTGCAGCCTTTGCAACAGCAGCAGGTATTATACTTATTAATCTGGGATCAAATGTTGAGGGGATAATATATTCTTTTCCATAATGAGGTCTATCACCACCCATTGCTGCCACAACTTCATCAGGAACATTTTCTCTTGTAAGCTTTGCAATAGCATCTGCGGCAGCTACTTTCATTTCTTCATTAATAGTTTTTGATCTAACATCAAGAGCTCCTCTAAACACATAAGGAAACCCAATTAAATTATTTACTTGGTTAGGATAATCTGATCTTCCAGTAGCAATAATAGCATCATCCCTAACTTCCCGTATTTCCTCAGGTGTAATTTCGGGGTCAGGGTTAGCGCAAGCAAAAATTATAGGATCTTTTGCCATTTTTTTTACCATATCTTGGGAAAGAGCACCTTTTGCAGAAAGCCCTAAAAAAACATCAGCACCATTAATAGCTTCATCTAATGTTCTGTGTTTTGTATCAATAGCATGAGAGGATTTCCATTGGTTTAATCCTTTTCTGTCTCGATAGATTACTCCAGATCTATCTACCATAATTATATTTTTTTGAGGCACGCCACTATTTTTAAATAAATTAGCACAAGCCATTGCTGATGCACCAGCACCATTCACAACAACTTTAATTTCTTTTATCGATTTATTTGATATATCTAGCGCATTAATTAATGCAGCAGTTGTAATAATTGCAGTACCATGCTGATCATCATGAAAAACAGGAATATCTAAAATCTCTTTTAATTTTTCTTCAATTATAAAACAATCAGGAGCCGCAATATCTTCTAAATTAATACCACCAAAACTACAGGCAAAGTTTTTGATACTATTAATAATTTCATCAGGGTCTTGCGAGTCAATTTCTAGGTCAATAGAATCTATATCAGCAAATCTTTTAAATAAAACTGCTTTTCCTTCCATTACAGGTTTAGATGCTAATGCCCCTAAATTACCCATTCCTAAAATAGCTGAGCCATTACTTATGACCGCAACTAAATTTCCTTTAGATGTATAGTCATAAGCAGTTTCTGGGTTATCAGCAATTGCTTGCACCGGTACAGCAACACCTGGAGAATAGGCTAGTGCCAAATCTCTTTTTGTAGTCATTGGTTTAGAAGAATTGATCTCAATTTTTCCAGGTTTATTCTTGCTGTGGAAATCTAAAGCTTCTTTATCAGTGTAATGGTCTATTTTAGTTTTTTTCATTTATGTTAATTAGATATACAAATGGAGCGAATTTAAGACTAATATGATTTATGAACCTAATTAAGTCAACAGGCACATTTAGTTTTTTTACGATAATTAGTAGATTATTGGGTTATGTAAGAGACATATTGATAGCCGTGTTTTTGGGTGCAGGCCCATTAGCAGATGCCTTCTTTGTGGCATTCAGGATACCAAATACATTTAGACGGTTATTTTCTGAAGGAACATTTAATGCAGCGTTTGTACCCAGTTATTCATCAATATTAGATAATAAAAAAAAATCACAAAAATTTGCAAATAATATTTTTACATTACTGACAATAGGGTTATTTTTTTTAGTCCTTGTTATTGAGATAATGATGCCAATATTTGTCTTTTTGATAGCACCAGGTTTTGAAGGCGATTATCAAAAAATGGAATTAGCCGTAACTTTGACAAGAATTACTTTCCCTTTTTTAATGTTTATTAGTTTGGCATCTTTTTTTTCTGCCATTTTAAATTCACATAATAAATTTGCTATAGCTTCTGCTGCACCCATAATTTTGAACATTCTTTTAATTGGAGTATTGATTTTTGGAAAAATTTTAAATGATCAATTGGTATATTATCTATCTTATGCAGTAACTATGTCAGGTATCTTACAGCTTATTTTTTTATATTTTTTTGTAAAAAAATACTTTTCTCCTAAACTTAATTTGTCATTTAAGATTGACAATAAAGTTAAACTTTTTTTCAAGAAATTACTTCCTAGCATTTTTTCTTCTGGGGTTACTCAGATAAATATTTTAGTAGGGACAATCATTGCATCTTTCCAAGCTAGTGCAGTATCTTATCTTTATTATGCAGATAGAATTTATCAAATAAATCTTGCTATTGCAGGAATTGCAATAGGAACAGTAATACTCCCTCAACTTTCAAAGCATGTTCAAAGTGATAAAAAAAAAAAAATAAACCTGATTCAAAATAAAGCTCTAGAGCTAAGTTTATTTTTAAGTATCCCAGCAGCGTTAGCACTACTCATTGCTTCTGAAGAAATTATATCTTCTTTATTTGGATATGGTTCTTTCAATGAATTAAGTGTTGTAAACTCAGCAAAAGCTTTATTTTATTTTGCAATTGGATTACCGGCATTTTCTCTCATTAAAGTTTTTTCAGCTTTTTTTTTCGCACGACATAATACAAAAATACCTTTTTATATTTCTTTAATATCTGTATTGTTAAATGTGTTTATTAGTGTAGTTTTTTTCAAGGAGGTTGGGTTTATAATTATACCAATAGCAACCACAATATCATCCTGGTTTAACGCTATTTTATTATTTATTTTTCTAAAAACAAAAAATTTATTCAGTTTTAATTTAGTATTTTTAAATAGGTTTATTAAGATTTTATTAGCTTCGGTGTTAATGGGAATATTCTTTAACTATGTAATTCATTTTTTTAATGACAAGTTGCTTTATGAAGCAAGCTTTAAAGCTATTTATTTAATTGGTGCAGTTGTATTAGGGTTAATATTTTATCTTGTAATTGCAATTTTAATCAAGGCTTTTAAAAAAAGTGATATTAATTTAAACTATTAGTCATGAGTAAAAAAATTTTTTCAGGAGTTCAACCAACAGGAAACCTTCATCTAGGAAATTATCTTGGCGCAATCAAGAATTTTGTAGAACTCCAAAATGAAAAAGAAAATGAATGCATTTTTTGTGTTGTGGATCTTCATGCAATAACAGTAAAACAAGATCCAAAAGAATTAAAAAAAAACATAAGAGAGACCGTTGCTACGTTTATTGCGTGTGGAATTGATCCGGCGCAAAGTATAATTTTTAACCAATCAATGGTTTCAGCGCACTCAGAAGCGGCTTGGATTTTGAGTTGTGTTTCAAGAATGGGTTGGCTTAATAGGATGACACAATTTAAGGAAAAGGCTGGAAAAGATAAAGAAAAAGCTAGCATTGGTCTTTATTCATACCCAGTCTTGATGGCTGCAGATATTTTGCTTTATGATGCAACTCATGTTCCGGTTGGAAATGATCAAAAACAACACCTAGAACTTTGCAGAGATATTGCTCAAAAATTTAATAATGATTTTGATGTAAAAGATTTTTTGAAAGTACCAGAAGCATTAATTCAAAAACAATTTTCTAGAATAATGAGTCTTAAAGATGGAATAAAAAAAATGAGCAAGTCAGATCCATCAGATTTAAGTAGAATTAACCTTACAGATGATAAAGATCAAATAATAAATAAAGTAAAAAAAGCCAAAACGGATCCATTACCTTTGCCAGGAGCAATTGACAATCTAACAGAAAGACCAGAAGCAAAAAATTTATTGGGGATTTATTCAAGTTTAAAAAATCAAAATTTAGAAAAATCCTTAATGGAATTAAATGGAAAAAACTTTTCTGAATTTAAAGAGCAATTATCAGAAATTCTAATTGAAAGAATTATGCCAATATCAGAAGAAATTAAAAAATTATTAGAAGATATAAATTTCTTAGATACAGTTTTATTAGAAGGATCTGATAAAGCAGACAAAATTGCCTCAAAAAAGATAAAAAAAATGAAAGAATTAGTGGGTTTTTAATCAAAATATTTTTTAATTGGTTTAAATTTAGACATTTACCTTTATATATAAATACATGTTTGTTCAAACCGAAGTAACACCGAACCCTAATTCACTTAAGTTTTTACCTGGAAAGACTGTTTCCAATAATGGCTCATTTGAAGTGACAAAAAAAGAAGAAACCAACAACGAATTGGTAAGAAATGTTTTATCAATTAATGGGGTAACAGGCGTATTTTTAGGAAAAGATTTTATATCAATAAATAAAAATGAAGAAGTAAATTGGGAAGATATTAAGCATATAGCCATTTCACTGATTAATGATTTTTATTCAACAGGAAAAGAGTTTGTGATTGGCAGTGAGTTGCTTGGAGAAAAAAAAGAAGAATACACTGAAATTGAAAAACAAATTATAAGTATTTTAGAATCGAAGATTAGGCCAGCTGTTGCAAAAGATGGAGGTGATATAAAGTTTAAAGAATTTAAAGATGGAATTGTTAAGGTAGAATTGCAAGGAAGCTGTTCTGGCTGTCCAAGTTCAACAATGACCTTAAAGCAAGGAGTTCAAAATCTTTTGTGTCATTATTTACCTGAGGTAAAAGAAGTGGTCGCAATATAAGTATGCAAAAAAAATATTCAATTTTTGAAATAAAGAAATATTTAAATAAAAAAGGATTTATAGTTAAAAAAAAAAAGAAAATTAAACCACAAAAAAGTGGACTAGATAATGTTTCAAGAACTTTTTTATCAAGCATGATTGTTATATCATTTTTTTTTATAGCTCCACTAGCCATTAACCTTACAAAAGAAAAAATGATATTTTCTAAAGACTATGAAAATAATTCAAAAAATAATTTAAAAGAATTACTAGAAAAAAAGACAACAAAACTAGATGAAAAATTAAATAAAAAGTTTTTATATGAGGATATTTTAACATTTGATGAACAACCATCAGATGCCATACTATTAAGTGCGGCAACAATTCAAGAACTTTTTAAATCAACAAATTATAATTTAAAGGATGTTAGAAAAAATAAATTAGTAAAACCTATAAGCTTAGATTTATTACCAAAAGAGATTGTAAAAATAGAAAATGTTAAAAAAAGAAAAGAGCTTTTTATCCAGATAATTTTGCCTTTAGTTATTGATGAAAATAATAGTATTAAACTAGATAGAATGAAGCTCTTTAGTATTTTAAATAAAAACAAAAATACAAAAGCAGAACAAGAGTGGTTGAATTTGAAATTCAAACAATATGGAGTTGTAAATAAAGATTTATCTACATTAAAAATTAGAATGGATGAAGTGCCCGCTTCAATGGCTATTGCACAGGCAGCAAAGGAAACCGGTTGGGGAACATCGAGATTTGCCCAAGAAGGAAACGCATTATTTGGTCAATGGACGTGGAGTGGAGAAGGAATAAAACCAGCTGATGCAGAGAATGACAGTACTCATAAAGTCATGAGATTTAAGGTTTTACAAGCATCTGTAAAAGCCTATCAAAGAAATTTGAATACACACCTCTCTTATAAAGATTTTAGAAGTGCAAGAGCCGAATTGAGAGATGAAGGAAAAAAATTAGACAGCATGATTCTTACTAAATACTTAGATAAATATGCAGAGACAGGAAAAGAGTATGTTAAAATTTTACAACAAATTATAAGACAAAATAATTTAACAGATTTTGATGATGCTAAGTTATTGCCATCAAGCAATGATTTAGAAAGTTTAATTTAACTTTGGTTCACTGAGAATTGAACACCAAACCATCTCCATATTCCATTATCATTAAGTGAACAATTAACTCTACCTCTTCTGAATGTAAATTTTTCTCTAAAGTTTAATTTTAGCATATTTTTATTGAAGGTAATATTTGACTGCTCCCACTCATTACCTTCATCAGAAAAACAATTAATATTTTCTATATTTTTTTGATTCTTAAAAAATTCAATAGATAGCTCAGGTGGATTATTATCAGTGAGATATTTGTCTTCAGGTTTTAAAGATATATATTGAAGCGGACCAAGATTGATTAAAAATTTAAATCTTTCTAGATCACCATATTTTTCATTAATTGGGAATCTAGGTAATTCGTGAGGATCTTTATTAATATCTATAACACCGGAATGTTGACCAAAAGCAAAATCAAAATTTTTTGAAATAAAATCCTTGATAGTTTTGCTATACTCACCAAATGGATATGAAAAATAAGTTGGGTTATAACCTAAGTGCTGATTAAAAATTTTAATTGAAGTATTGATATCGGACAAGAAATTTTCTGTTTCTAGATCAACTAAATAACCATGTGAATGTGAATGATTACCAATGTAAGCAAATGGCTCTTTCTCTATTTCTTGTATTTGCTCCCAGTTCATGTAGCCAGTTTTACCTACAGCTTCAGTTGAAACAAATAAAATAAAAGGAATTTTCTCATTCTTTAAATATGGCCATGCAATTTTATAAAAAGATAAAAATGCATCGTCTATAGTAAGAAGTATTTCTTTTTTATTTTTTGGAATATTAAAATTTTTTTGTAAACGTTGTGGATCATAAAATTTATAATTTAAGGTATCTATTATAGACACTTGTTCTTTGAAAATATCCATTCGAATATTTGTTGAAGGATACTTATTTTCATCAAATCGGTGGTACATTAAAGAAAGAATGCCGCTATCTTCAGAATAATATTTGATATTACTTTCTTCTGCTTTAGAATTAATGGCAAATAACATTATTATAATGAAAAATTTAATAGTAGATGCCACAAGAGATAAAATTTTTTTAACACTCATAGTTGATGAAAATATTTATACTTGTAGTCATGAAAATAGTAAAATTAATTTTGAAAAATTAATGATCTTAATTAATGATTTTTTAAAGGTAAATTCTTCTTCTTTAGATGAAATTGAAGTTATTTATGTTAATAGAGGACCAGGTAGTTTTGCAGGAATTAGAAACTCGTTAGCGACGATTAAAGCTTTATTTTTAACAAAAAAAATCAATTATTATTGTTTTAGTTTTGAGGATTTTAAGGGATTTAAGGAAGTTAAGCATGAAGATGTTCCAAGTTTATGTGTAAAATTTAAAATTAAAAAGAATTTGATTAATCCTATTTATTTAAGTTAACATTAAAAATGTCAGAAAATATTGAACAAAAATGTTTAGCCAAAGGAGTTAAACTTACAGATCAAAGAAAAATTATTGCAAAAGTAATGTCAGAGTCGAACGATCATCCTGATGTAGATGAACTTTATAATAGAGTTTCAAAGATTGATCCAAAAATAAGTATTGCAACAGTATATAGAACAGTAAAGCTTTTTGAGGAATCGGGAATTTTAGCAAAACATGATTTCAAAGGGGGTAAAGCTAGATACGAAGAATTAAATGAAGGACATCATGATCATTTAATTGATGTTAAATCAGGGGAAATTATTGAATTTGTTGACGAAGAGATAGAAAAGTTGCAAGAGAAAATTGCAGATAAGTATGGATATCGATTAGTTGATCATAAATTAGAATTATATGGGGTTAAAAAAAAATCCTAAAATAATGATGAAAAAAATTTTTATTAAAACTTTTGGCTGTCAAATGAATGAATACGACTCAAACCGTATATTTGATACAGTAAAAAAAATTGGTTTTGAAAAAACTGATAAATATGAGAATGCAAATTGTTATCTTTTAAACACCTGTCATATTAGGGATAAAGCAAAAGAAAAAGTTTATCATGAAATAGGAAGGGTTAAAAAAATTTTTAGAGAGAAAAAAAAACCAATTGTAATTGTTGCTGGTTGCGTTGCCCAAGCCGAAAATCAAGAAATGTTAAAAAGAGAACCTTATATTGATATTGTAATTGGTCCACAATCTTATCATAAAATCAATGAGGCAATTTTAAATCATTCAAAAAATAAAAAAAAAGAGGAAGAAACAGAATTTGATACAATTTCTAAATTTAATTATCTAAGTCAGATTAAAAATAAAGACAGTAAAGTTTCTTCATTTTTAACAATCCAAGAGGGTTGTGATAAATTCTGTCATTTTTGTGTAGTGCCTTATACCCGTGGACCAGAATACTCCAGACCCTTTGATCAAATCATAAATGAAGCAAAAGAATTAATTCAAAGTGGTGCAAAAGAAATTATTTTATTAGGGCAAAATGTGAATGCATATAGCTACAAAGATAAAAATAAAAAATTTAGATTATCTGATTTATTATTAGAGCTAGAAAGCCTTAATGAGCTTGAGAGAATTAGGTATACCACGTCTCACCCCA
>Ga0307995_1001893_pt1 | contig 12644 bp, 13 predicted proteins | sample EllFjometagen262_FD_203132 | JGI IMG/M metagenome (GOLD analysis project Ga0307995, IMG submission 203132) | Marine microbial communities from Ellis Fjord, Antarctic Ocean - #262 | ecosystem: Environmental > Aquatic > Marine > Unclassified | place: Southern Ocean | collected 2014-11-02
TTCCCAATATTGGATTTGTAATTCAACTGTAAATTCTTCAATTGTGTTTTCACTATCATAGTTAACATCGATAGCAGAAACATTTGAAGGCCAACATCCACGGATATTGTAAGTCTTAGTAACAACTCCTTCTTTGTTTAGTTGTTCAACAACCATATCAGCTGAATAATCGGTAGGATTGCTCAAACCTGTATTATTGTTATGTTGGTTGATACCATTCATCCATTGCTCAAACGAGTTACGAACACTCATCTCAACATCATTGATAACCGTCAAGGTCCAAGGTTCGAAAGTTCTATCGCCTGCAATTTGCAGTTGACGACCACGAAAAGGAATCATGATTGGTGCAATGATTGATGCTGGAAGTGAAGCACCTTTGATAAGGAAAGATGCAAGTTCGGGGTCACCGCCCGCATATCCTGGAAAGTTACAAGTAACTCGGAACATATTAGCCCGAGCACCGCCACCCTTTAATTTCGACTTAAAGTCGTCTACGCCTAAAGTTGCCATTGATATATTCTCCTATTGGCCAGCGATTTCACTGAATTCAACACCGGTACGAGTAGCGATGAAGTTCAATGTAATAAAGTTAATTGATCGAGCAGGCTTGATGTAAATATCAGCAACAAAGTTATTTGTGTCGATAACCTGACCAGTGTTGTTTGTAGTATCACATACAACTTTGAAGTCTGTTAATCCACGACGACCTTTGATGTCTCGTAAGAATGGTTCAACCATATTTCTGAATTGTGCGCGAGTAAACTCATCATTCAATTCAAAGAGTTGAAATTTAGATGCAGTTGCAACAGCCTTCTCGAGGACGATAAACAAACGACGAACATTGATACGATCAAACGCAGATGGACGAGCCAACATTGTTTTATCACCGTATAAAATGGTGCCTTCGCCTGGGAATGAAACAATTGGATTAACACGACCCTTATAAAGATCATCACGCTCCGCTTTTGTAGGATTATATGCAATCTTAACTGTGTTCAGAATCTGACCACGATTAAATCCAGCAGGCGAGAACCATGCATCGGCAACACCATCAGTATAAGCACAAAGACCTGCGGTATGTCCGTTAGCAGGAATCCAACGATAAAGATCATTATATTTGTCGTAGATTTTAACAGCAGTAGAATCAGCAACAGAATATGAAGTAGATGCAAGTGCGTTAAAATATCCTAAAACGTTTGCAGCAGGAGTTGCAGCATTAACTGTATCTGCGATTGGTGGTGATATAAAAGCAACACAATCCTTCCGGCCTTCAACCAAAGTAATTACTTTAGCGCCCAGGGTTGTTACACCGTTAACGTCAACTGGAGCGATTAACAAGTTAATGTCAACAGTTTCAGCATCGGCAAACATATCAAGTGCTATTGATAATTCACCAGCAGTAGCAGCAGAACCTTCAACACCACCACTAAGAGTAGTAACTTCGGTTGTACTTCCAGCAGTAAAATCAGTTATACTTGTAGTGCCAGCATCGACAGCAGTAGTGTGATCAAGCCAGTAGATGTATTCTGATGTTGAAGCAATAACTTCAATATAGTAGTTAGAAGTACCATCAGTTTTCTTTGCATCAGAAGCAGCAGAAACATATGCGAATTTTTCTAAAACGTTTCCAGGTGTTCCTGAGATTGTACCCAATGTGTCTATAACGATAATGTGCATTTCATCAAGAGACCCACCACGAGCAACCGCGTAAGCAGAAGAAGTAGGTTTAGAATCAAATTCTTTGTCGTATCGAGCAGCAGAACCTGTCCAAACGGCCCATGCGGCGTCTGACGCAGGACAAACTTCAACTTTGATTCCGTTACCGATAGTTCCTGTAGCACGAGCGGCCCAGACACCAACAGAAGCTTCACCAGCCTTAAAATTGTCTTCGTAATGTGATAGATTTTTGATTAATAAGCCAGTTCCAGAACCAGTTGCATTTACTTGTAATGCCTTTGCAGCACGAACAATTCTTAATGAATTTCCGTATTTTAGAAATGCTGCAGCTTGAAAGAATGGGGTGAAATTTGCGGTGGTTGGTTGACCGAACTTAGCAACCATATCTGTTTCTGATGAAACAGTAGTTACTTCGCCAATCGGACCCGCCGAGAAGTCGCCAACCAAAGCACCTATCGATGTAGATACTGCGGGTACGACATTCGTTAAGTCAATTTCCTTGACTTGAACGCCTGCTGATACTTGAAATGCCATTAGGGTAATTCCTCATTTGAGTTTATAGTAAGATTCATAATGCGATTATCTTCAATTTACCATTATATTTATAAGAATTACCAACTCGAGGAGTTCATGATGCCTGAATCGTCAACTCCATAGCCGTCATTATCCATTCCATCATCGACAAATCCAAAGGGTATAACTTCATTTTCAATCATCTTCATGTTCTCGGAATGAAGCATATCTCTAAGACTTATGTCAGTCAACGATTGAAAGAATGGAGTCGATGCAAAATAACCAAACATAACTAGATTCATTATTAAATCGTCGTGATGACCATTAGTTGCTTCGTACGAACTTCCCTTTGCTTCAAAAGTGGACATTTCGATAATGGTGTTTTCGTCAAATATTTCTAGTTTATCTTCTTCTATCATATCTTTCAGATTTGAACAACCAATACGTTTAACTTTCTTGGTCATCTTAATACCAAGAGAATCTGCTTTAACTGAGGATTCCATATAAACATTTTCGTATTCTAGTTCGTAATATAACCCATTACAAACCAGAGTGCCCTGATCGTTGCTCTCAATGACCGCATATGCTCCGTTGTAGGTTTTACAATACTTATATATTACATCGGGAAATAGCAGGGGTGATATCATGTTATCTCTGAACACACAAACTTGTTTCATAGGCCGAGACGTTATATCTATAATGTTAAACGTTGAATAATCTTGGCCTCTACCTTGTGCAACATCAACGAAGCACATATAAGCATGATCGATTTCTGGCTTGTGGTATACACTAGCATTACCCTGCGTATACACGGGTTCTGCTTTGCGTAGACTTAATAACTTGTTTCCATCAATCAGGGTTAATCCGTAACCGATGAATTCATTGCCAAACTCTTGTCTGAATTGTAGCGCACTCGTATTCTGAATTGTTTCTTGTTTCCATTCTTCATCTCGACCTGGGACATCCCACCAATCAACACGAAAATTCTTGTATGAATTTACTTTCTGAACTGAACCTTCCCACAACTTATGAAATGAGTTTCCAAGTCCGTTTGCTGTTGAAGTAATAATAACCCGCGAAGTTTTACCAGATGTTATTACAGGATATGTTGATGTATAGAACTGAACATCGTTCTCAACAAAGGCAAATTCGTCAAGATATAGAAGTGAAATAGACAAGCCACGAATTGAACTTCCACTAGTTGCAGCAGCGACAATACGAGAGTTGTTGTCAAATTCAATCGAACCCTTGTTTAGCGCTTTGCATCCGGGTTGTAGAAAAAATGGGACATTTTCCAACATCAATGTGATGCGAGAAAGCATTTCTCGCGAAGTAGCACCCTTATTTGCCAATATTGCCACGACCTTTGTGGCATGGAATAAAACATACCAAAGCAGATAAGCGCAGGATGATATGGATTTGCCAGATTGTCGACAGGCCAGAACTATAGAGAAACGGCTTGAATTGAAATGATCAAACATCTCTTCTTGATAATCATACAAGTCGAAATCGACCAGGCCGCGATCTAGATGGATTACTTTAAGATAGTTTCGGGCAAAGTAGGCCGGTTCTGCCATACATTTCTTGTATTCCGTCACTTGATGTGCAGTGAAGTTAGTTACAACTCCAGCACGCTTTACCTGTGAATTACCAAGATATGTTTGTTCAGATAGTGCGGTTACTTGGGGTGGTTGGTTTATGCTCAATAGTTTCTCCATCATTTATTTGTTGCAAAGCTTTTTGCAAGTCCGCTGTAGAACCAATAAACAGATTGTTGGTTGTATTTCCAGCGCTATCAGGACCGTTTAGACCTGGCTGTATGGGTTTCGTATCAATATCTTTCTTCTTCTTTTGAAGTTCCATCAACTTTTCTGCAACTTCGGAATTCTGTTTCATGAGAGTACCAAGTACTTCGTATGCCCGAGGATGTTCTAAGTTCTTGGCAAGTTCCATCATAAGATCAATAGCTTCGGTGCCCTTTTCTGCTAAATCATAATATTGTTTCCGAGCAAATTCATAATCATCACCCAAATCTTTTTCATCAATAGACATCATTTATTACCAATTTTCAGTAACGCTCGCAACCGTATCTGTTGTTGCAGTGCCCTGAATTGTTATAGTTTCACCCACGGCGAACACTTCACTAGGTGAAGAAACCGTTAAGTTATTAATATTTATCGCAGTTATTTGACCGACACTCGCACTTGTGGTACCAATGATGATATCATTAACAGAAAACAAAGCGCCGTTGCTAACCGCAAGTGTGACTGTTTCTGATACGGATCCAATGTTGTTATCAACACTTATAGTATACGCTTCGTCTGGGTCGGCAAGGAATGGGTTAATAACAACAATCTGTTTTTCAAGGAGTTTGTTTGATGTGGAATCTTTAAAGTCTGTTACAGTTTTCCTTATAATCGCACTGTTACTTATTTCACCATAGAATCTCACCCTTGTCTCGAAATCGAGGGTGTATACTATAGTTCGTTTTGTGTTAAAGTCTCCTTCATAATCGTCTGCAATACTAACACTATTCAAAACGAATGGCATGTCCGTTTTGACTTTATCACTTAACTGCTTTATAGTAACTGTATAATCAGGTTGGAAAAATGGCAATATCTGTTCAATGATCTGCAAAGCATCATCTTGATTCTTTGCCATTAGATTTAATTGAATTCCCATTCTATAACCCACAGGCCCGAGTATTCGTTTCTTCTTAAATACATCTGTGGGTGTGGGATTTGAAATGGATTGCTTCGTGCCTTTTTGCATCTTAGTATTTGGGTCGTAGGCAAGAGAAGTCAACTCAAAAGACATGCGAGGCAATTTAATCGCTATCTTCGGGTCATTTAAATCTGCCTGTTGATCTATGCGAGCAAGGAACTTCTTCTTCGGCCCATAGGATAAAGGAACCTTTGTTATATTCTTAACAGCACCTGTATTATCTGTTCGAAGTATTGTAATGTCGTTGAATAATGTGCCGAATACTGCAACTGATCTTCTTATAGTTTCATGATAAAAATGAATTCCATTAAACATTATACACTACCTTCGGAGAATGGATTGCTTTCTGAAAAGTCAATTATTGCATCACCTTCTTTTTCGAAAGTAAAGTTCTGTGCATCCACAGTATTTGGAAATGTTCCATCCACACTAGAAGTTCCAATATTGAATACTTCTGTTATGTTTGCCGTGGCACCAGAAACCGAACCTGTAATTAAATTAAGGCCTGTTGCCCCTGTAATGAATGAATGAAATAATCCATCGTTAGTCTCAATGTCAATAACTCGCATATCCATAGTGTCTGCTTTGACGTAAGACGCTTCTGCTTTGATAGTAATCAGGGGTGATGCTTGCAAAGTTTGCAATACAGTTTCACCTTCAATGAAAGTTCCTGTTATAACACCAAGTTTGAATTGTGTTGCATGTGCATTAACTTCAACTGCGTCAATTTCAGCAACACCCGTATCAAATTCTTCGCCGCTCATTTCAAACAATCGTGCCTGCATTTTATACACGGGTAGATTTGACAGTTGATAGAAAGGCATTTCATGTTCAACAAATGAAATCTCGAAGAAACTATTAGACAAAGGCAAGTAAATTAAGTCACCTTCATTCGGTCGTAATTGGAGTTCATCATTTTCAAACGAACCAACCATTTGTTCCCATCTTCGCTTCGCGACGATAAACGTTGCTTCGTCTCTTATTTCAAGGCCGAATTTCGACATAAGATTACCTTCACCCTCAAAACCTTCTGCTCCTTCGATATAAACTTCAACCATATATGCATCATCAAATTGAGACTCTATGTCTTCGTTTAATAGCGCGTCTCTTGTGACGATATTGCGAGGAAGATAGTATATATCTTGTCCTGCCCACTTAACAGATTCGATGATCAAGTCCTCGAAAAGTATTTGCTCAGAACGAACCTTGGGTGATAAGTATAGATTAGTTGGCATATAAACCTGTAGTCGTTTTAATCGTGTTTTTAGGAGGTGTGTTGTTTTTCGTCACACCGCCACACATTTGTTTCACTTCCGCAATTTGCGGCCCTAATTCCAATCCTTGATATCTAACACACATCTTCAGTATTTCTAACGGTCGGACCAATGAAGCATGATGTAATTAACCAACGAAGAAATCAAGAGGTGCTTCCCAATTGATTTGCATTTCAGTTTCGAGTTTCTCGATTTCCGTAGTTGCTTCTTCCCACATAGTCTGACCGTTCAGAGTAACACCGCCCGGGAGCAACATGCCTTCGAATTTCTTCATGTTGGCGCCCCATTGACGCTTAATTAATGCTGTAACATATCTCTTTAGAAACATATCGTTATATACAGCAACATAAGTTTCTGGGTTTATAATAACTGATGCATCTAGTATAATCCAGTCACCTTCTTTGATGTCTGTATTCCATTTGACATACAAATATAATCTACTTTGATGCCTGCTAAATCGAACTTGACTTGATGTATTGAATATATTTCGTGCTAGAGATAATTGACTCTGCATTTGAGAATACTCTGCCATTCCAGAAAAACCACCCGCCCTAAGATCATATACGTCATTAAACGCCATTTGATAATCAGCACTAAACATACTAACACTACCCGATGAATTAAGAGGAACGATTCTAGTGATAACTGATATGTCAGCTGGAAGTGTGATATATTCGTTAGTAATATCGGCAGCCGTCAATTGTATTTTGTAATACGAATTCAATATAGCGTCTGAATGATATGTTTGATAGAATTGAATGCCTTCATCCACTCGGTCAGACACCTGATCATCATCGACGTTAACCTCAAGTACTGGTGCCCCTAATTGTCTAAGACAATAATCGATAAGTTCATTTCGTGTTGTGACTGCCATTGCAATACCTATATATTCTGTTTATATTATTTATAACTATAATATTCGTGTACTCTATTATTCACTGAATGATCAACAACTTTCTACTGAAATCCTTTGTCAATCCAATACTGTGGGTAGTTCAGATCTTTTATTGTAAGTTTGTTGCTGACGAGAAGTATCGCAATGTAGCGAATTGTTGTTTTCCTTAGAGTTCTAAAATCATTGACGTAAATACAAGTATTAGCTTTATTTTCTCGTACTTGGTTATCTTCCTTTGCTGACCCCCACATACTATTATCTGCGTACTCCCTACCTTTGAATATCTTTTCAGGTTCAGGGTCATCTAATAGTGCTGCGGTTATATACTCACGAGAGAAGTTAAGTATGTTTGTTAAGTGTTCGACATTGAGTGTGGAGTTAAAGGACCTGAATTCAATTGTGCCTAAAGTTGGTATGTGACTGTAATTAACTGCTGGACGGCACTTAGTTCTGTCAGCGAATCCAAAGGCCTTTTGATTAGTTACTCCGCCGTGCAGTGCATCAACCATGCTATTTACAGATGTTAGATCACTCTCCATCATTCGCTGTACCGCTATTGGGTGATACGGATATGTATAAACATTCGTGAAACATTCGTAGTGCCAATTGTAATACTCCCGCTGCTTTGCGGTTGGCATTGATTCGAAGTCTGGTCTATCAACTATATTTACCCATCGAAGTATGGAATAGTCACGCTTCTGACCGTACTCAATAAGATGCTTAAGTACATCAGGGCGCTCAAGTAACTGCGGTATACGCATGTGTGTATGTATTGTGCCACGGTTCGTAGGCAGTTTGTAAGTAGGAATGACTGCTTCCGCAACATCTAATATTACTTTCAGTAACTCGCTTTCTGAATCACATACTTTAGTTTGCAACTCGCCACCAAACATATTGAATTGAAGTGTGGGGTCAATATTAATACCACATGGTGCAGAACCGTAGTCTTCAATACCACACCAAGTATTTCCCTCTGGCATTTCTATCCGTCTATCCGCACTTCCAAAGTCTACTTCTGCACCGTAGGTTGAACCTTGCAGGAAATCCGCAACTTCAGATTTGGTCATCATTATCTTTGTTTATTTACTCTGTCGAAAATAGCCATTGCCAAAACCTGATCTCCATACAAAGGATACTCTGGGTAACGAGTAGCTATGTGTACCTTGTGGGTGAAGTTAGTAAAGTAGTTACTAGGATGGCTATATCTGCTACATCCTGAGATGTATATTGCATTTTTTGGGTGTTCAAAATCACCAAGCTCTACAGAGTCAACAACACCCTCGATATATTCTTCAATTACAACTATCGCACGATCCCCTGTAATTATCGCTTCTTCTGGCTCAAACACAACCTGACTTCCTATACCGTATGAATAGGATAGTGTGCCATAATGAGTTTCATACCTTACTCTGTCTCTATCTGTGTTTACTTCAGCCAGTGGGTAAAACCCAATGATAGTAACGTGCTCTTGAGAAATCTTGGTACGTTTAGCGTCTATTTTCATTCAGTCCACCGGCCTTTACTCTCTAAGTACGTTCTATTTTGATATGCATCTTCTTCGGCTATTGCCCAAGCTGGTATTGCAGGTGAATCTTCAACTTCTAGCACGTAGTATGTTCTGAATTGCTCTTCAGTCCAGTTGTTCTCCTCCGACTCAGGTGGAACTCTGTGGTTCATAAGTAGCTTTATATTTGGAGTATTCGATGCAGACCACTCCAGTACCATTTCACCTTGTGCTTCATTTGTCTCTACTACTTTAAAAGTATCGTAAACTATCATGTTGGGTGTCCTATAATTGTCCGTAAACTTGTTTAATTCGATTAATATTCTCAGCTGCTTCTTCAGCTTTTGCCCATTCAGGGATAGCAGTACTACTCAAAAGTTCTGTTGCGAAGTGCGTTTGTAATTCAGCTCTTGTCCAGTTATCTTCCTCTGCTTCCAGTGGAATTCTGTGGTCACGTACTAACTTTAATTCAGAGTTGGTTGAAGATACCCATTCAACTGTTAATGTTGCTGTTGCGGCATCGGTTGATATTACTGTAAAACTATCTAAAGTGTTCATTGTTTATTCTCTTTGTCATTTAGCACAATTGCTAGTACCTGATCGCCGTAAAGTGGGTGGTCTGGTTTTGGGGTTTTTATATGCACTCTAAAATCTGCATCGAAATGTTCACTCGGCCAACGATGTTCACTATTTCCAACTATGTACATTGCGTCTTTGGGATGCGTAAACTTAACTAATTCTACGGATTCAAATCCCTCCCGTTTTTCTTCGATAACCACTATTGGATGATTACCCCCAAGCATCACTTCATCGACTGAATCAACTAGCTGAAGTGATACGCCGTAGGTATACATCAGTGACCAGTAGTGACATTCAAAGCGTTGCTTTCTAACGGGGTCATCACACTCAGGATGGGGGTAAAACCCCACAATAAAGATGTGAGGGTCTGATGCTTTAGTTCGTTTGTATGCCTGTGTGATCACGATATAGTTCCAGCATATGAGCCGTATCCGCCTGACCAAGAAATGTTTGAGCCGTTGCGTTGGATTGCAATACCTCTCGTACCACCAGCACCACCGCCCCAAGTTGAACTACCACCACCACCACCAGCTGCTCCAGCACCGCCACCTGTACCACCAGAACCTGCTGTGCCAGATACAGCACCAGAACAATGTGTTCTTGATAAAGATGCTCCACCACCCCCACCAGCTTGAGATCCTGTGCTTCCGTAACCAGTACCGCCATTACCACCAGAGGCATATGAGTAGGAACCAGAGTTGGTACAAGAACTACAATAACGGGTACAGCCATATTTATTACTAGAACAACACCAAGAAGATGTGGTTCTGTTATTTAGTATACGGAAGCCGCCACCACCGCCACCGCCACCACCGCCACCATAAATCGAGCTGTTGTTGTCGATAGTGAGATTAGATGAACCGGTCGAGGATTGAATATACATGGCCGGTCCACCAGCACCGCCTCCATAACCAGCAGCATTGTTTCTGCCGCCACCACCCGTACCACGATAACCTTTAATGCTTCCGTTTATTACTAAAGTTACGTGGTTATAACCAGTGATATTTCCAGTTTGGAATGCCCAGTTGCCTGAACTACTAGCAACAGCACTACCTGATAAAGTTACATGAATTGGGTAACTACTACTTAAATTAGAGAACGCTGATTGTGACGTTAGCACAAAGTTAGTACCCATTGAAATACTGACATATTGAACGGCAACAGTACCATGAAACTGATTCATTGATATCTGTCCACTACCAGGTATACCAGAAGCACGACCATAGTATTCAGACATAGTAATAGGATGCCCACCACCAAACTCACTTTGGAGGTTAGCATAACTAATAGCACCTGAACCTTGAAGAGCCATTATTTACTCACCAATTGTAAAGTTGTAATTGATTCTGATGTTTGTAATGTCATATCTAATCTCTAATCCTATTAATTTATTTATAACAAAGATTATCTAAACTTCGGCCCTTCTATCCATCCAATTAACGATTTCCTAACACCGCTCGTCAATTGCGTTACTCTATGTGGAATAAACGAAGGAAATGCAATAACGGTACCCTTCTTCAATAACAATTCTTCGTTAGGTTGTTCATATTGGGTATCAAACTCAAAATTACCACCGCCATAATCTTCCGGCCCTGATAGCTGAATAACAACCGATATCTTTCTGTCATATCTAGAGGGGTTTCCCCAGAAGGTGTCGTGATGCCAATCGTACTTTCCATTATCTGCACTGTTGTAGGTCGTATATTGTATATCTTTTAAGTAATCAATATCAAAACCAAATGCATTTCTGTTTGCTTCCTTGGCGTAATGCCATAACAAATTGGATGCTAGACTATCCGAATTAATCCATCGTACCTCACTATTTCGGTAGTTGTCATTGTGAGTATTTCCATCGCTTCCAATGGTTGCATTCTGTATATCATATTTCTTACATTCCGTCACTAAATCATCTACTGTGGAGCCGTCTAAACCACCGCTCCACATTTGCCATATTTTATCCATACTATAACTTTACCTTATTTCATTTTTGATTGTAAATCTTCAATTTGTACCTGTTGCTCCTTGATTGCTTCTATTAACAGAGGAACGATTCTGGAATAATCTACAGTTAAATAGTCTTCTCCAGACTTCGAGGTAATAGTCCCATCGAATTCGGATGTTTCATAGTCCACGGGGGCAAGGGCCACTGCTTCGGGCAATATCCTTTGTACCGCCTGTGCAGATAAACCTACCTGTACATTATCATTTGTATAACCTAGTGATTTGGCAAGATCATTCTCGACGTATAGAAAACCTTCAAGAGATTTAATCTTGTCTACCGCGTTTGTGATATCACCAGTTTTAGTCTTCAGTCTTTCATCTGAGTAGTATGCCGTGATGTTTCCAGTAGCAGCTATTTGATTGGCAACATAGAATGCTTTGCTGTTGTACACTTTAACCCAAGTCGTGTTATCTGCGTGGATGCCCCCACCATAAGTCGCGTTGTACCACCCCGCGGAGCCACTGGTTCTATACCAATCAGAGTTATTCTGGTTGTTGATAGCCGAGAATACATTGGAAGCGGTAACACTCGCGGCACTTCCAGTAGGTCCCGTGGGTCCTGTAGAACCTGTAGGTCCTGTTGGACCCGCAACACTTGAGGCTGCACCAGTTGGGCCAGTTGGTCCCGTAGAACCCGTTGGTCCTGTAGGCCCAGCCACCGTTGAATTAGAACCCGTAGGGCCAGTAGGTCCTGTAGAACCTGTAGGTCCTGCAACTGTTGATGCCGAGCCTGTAGGTCCTGTTGAACCTGTAGGCCCAGTCGAACCCGTTGGTCCTGTCGGCCCAGTATCACCCGCGGCCCAGACTGCCGTACCTGATGCAGAATACTTTAGGAATTGTCCGGCTGAACCAGCGGTAGGTACGTGTTTATAACCAGCCGTAGTAGGATGAGTATAAACCGTATCGTTATCAGGAATCACTACAGTATCTGTAGTGCTGTCACCGCGATTCAACGTAATAGTATGGCCAGAAATAGTCATGGCATTCGCTGCAGTACTTAGTGATTGATTAGACGTCTTGGCAACCTTTGTACCTAAAGCGGTAGTCAAGGTAGATGCATAAGATGCGTCATCATTAATAGCCGCGGCAAGTTCATTAAGTGTATCAAGTGTACCTGGAGCTCCACCAATAAGATCAGTTATCTCTGTTTGTACATAAGCAGTAGTCGCTAACTGAGTAGTATTAGTATTCGCGGCGGCAGTAGGAGCAGTTGGCGCTCCAGTCAATGCAGGACTAGCTAAAGGCGCTTTCGCCGCTTCTGTAGGAGTATCCCATGTGAAGGTGCCATCTGCGTCTGAGCGTAGGAATTGAGATGTTGTACCATCACCTGTCACGTTTAGATGTGCGGCATCAATGGAATTATCTGCAACTGTGGTTGAAATGGTGGCAGTACCCATGTTTGTATGATCGGCAGTGCCTGTCACATCTCCCGTCAGAGTCACAGTCATATCGTGTGTTGCCGCCAAGTAACCAGCAG
>Ga0307995_1001897_pt1 | contig 12629 bp, 5 predicted proteins | sample EllFjometagen262_FD_203132 | JGI IMG/M metagenome (GOLD analysis project Ga0307995, IMG submission 203132) | Marine microbial communities from Ellis Fjord, Antarctic Ocean - #262 | ecosystem: Environmental > Aquatic > Marine > Unclassified | place: Southern Ocean | collected 2014-11-02
TACCTCACAACAGAAAATCTCAATGACTACACCTGTCCATATGGATAGAAATTCAAAAGAAGGAAGTATGGAATTTGTACTCCCAAAAAGTTTTACCAAAGAAAATACTCCAAAACCTTTAGCAGGAAATGTTAAAGTTTATGAGTCTGAAGCAAAATATTATGCTGCTTTTTCTTTTGGAGGTTACACAAATAGCAGAAAGGAACAATCAATCATAGAAAAAGGGAAGCTCATTTTAAAAGAATACAATATTTCTTTCTCTGATACTCCAATTGTACTGGTGTATAATAGTCCTTATACTTTTTTTAATCGAAAAAACGAAGTTCTTTTTCCAATTGAAATGCCAAAATAAATTACTTTTTGATCAATTAAACCCAATTTTTGTTAAGCCTTTATGACTGACTTTAATAGCTTCTAAAGGCTCCATCGCAAAGGTTTCATCTTGCTCTACAAAATAGGCTTGCATTCCAGACTGTTCTTTTTTATTTAAAATACGGCCAAAATCTATGATACCGTTTCCAACAGGAGCAAATCTGCCTTGGGAGTCCATATCTTTTACATGCCATAACTTAAAGCGGCCAGGATATTTTTCAAAATAAACCAAGGGATCTGCTTTCGCTTTAGTAACCCAGTGAAGATCCATTTGAAAATTCACATATTTAGGATCACAGTTTTCAAGAAGGTAATCTATAACCACAGACCCACTCGCATCTTCAATAAATTCAAAATCATGATTATGATACAACAGCTTTAAGTCCAATGCATGGGCTTGTTTTCCAAGTGTAGTTAAAATAGTAGCTAGATTTTCGACACCACCTTTCATATTCATACCACTATCATCATTAATAAATAATCCCATGGGAGGAACTGGCACTACAAAATATTCAAATCCAGCTGCTTTGACATCAGCCATCATAGAAGCTGTATTTTCAAAAGAAACACTGGACTGATGAGTACTTAAAGGAATTAATTCTAATGAGGCTAAATGTGCTTTAAATTCTTTTGGCGAAAAGCCATAAAACATTCCATCTTTATAGCCTGCAGCCTCTATGTAACTATAACCAGCATCTGAAACAGCTTGAAGTGTTTTCTTTGGGTTTTTTTCCATAGCATCCCTTACGGTGTAAAGTGCCAACCCTCCAAATTTATCTTGTGCGGTTACAAAGTAAGAGGTTGAAATCAAAAAAGCTAGTATTGTACTTCTAACTACATCCTTAAAATTATGGTATTCCATCTACTCGTTTTTATATTATTTTAAAATTTTTTTTTTAAAGAATTTATTATAAATAATTATTTTATAATTCCCTAATTAGTTCTAAAGGTATAGACTCCTGAACTACTTTGATTTCCGTTTGAGTCAATGGCGACTATCTTCCAATAATAGACTGTGTTGTTTTCTACTTCCACCTCTAGTTGTGTTTCTTCTGCCAGATACTCAATCTCTTGATTTAAGGTGGTTCCATCTATCGCATCTAGATAGACTTCAAAACGGTTTAAGTCATTATCTACATCATCAGCCGTCCATCTCAGGATCACTAAATTATTAATGTCCGGGGTAGTGTTCGCTCCAGAACGAGGGGTGATTAACTCTGCTGGGAAAGGAGCGTAATTAACTACCGCATCTCCTGCGAGATAAAACTTCCACGGATCACTCACTGAAGCAGTAGTCCCTGTTTCTCCTATACTTCTTACCAACCAGGAATAAGGCTCTGCTTTAGAGAGAGCTACGGAAAGTTCATTAGTATCGCTTGAATATAGTTGGGTGCTCTGGGTTAAAAGATTGGCTATTTCTAGCTCATAGGAAAGTGCATCAGTAGCAGTGCCCCATACAAAGTTGACATTGCTTTGCGTATCATTGATCGATACTCCATCCAAACACATTTGTTTATCTACAGGTGAGATCAGACTAGCAACTCCAGGGTCTGCAGGTAGTTCTGTTTTTTGACAGTGTACCAAAAGAAGTACTAGTATAAAACTCGTGAAGTATTTATAGTTTTTCATCCTTATTTTTTTATCACTTGAAACGATTGATCGATGGTCTCTGATTTTATACTCAGAATATATCCTCCTTGTTTATAATCTCCTGTTTGAAGAGTGTAGTAACGAATACCAAAGGGCAGGGTAATTGTTTTTTGATCGATAAGCTGTCCACTAGGAGTATACACCTCTAGACCTAGAATACGGTCTTCTCCACCCATCGTTAATATAAGTTCTTCCTTAAACGGATTAGGAGCATAGGTAACCTTATATGAGTTTAAATAATTGTTTTCAAAGAGTCCTTGACACTCTATTCCTGTGGAGATGGAAACACGATTTGTCCCCTTAGCTAGGGAGATAGTATAATTACTTTTAGAGGTTTGTGTGGTAATCCCATTGTGGGTAATATCGTAACTGTTCCCTCCACTAAGACCAAAGGTAACGCTCTGGTCTTGTTTATTAAACAGTGACGTAACAAGCAGTGGATCAGGTTCTGTGATGGTCACCTCAAAGCAGCGCTGAAACTCACCTGAGGATACTCCTTCAACAGTAATGCACATCGAGTAAAGTCCCGCCGAAAGATTCTCTAAACCCCAGGAGGAGGAAGAAAAACTATCACTTAGGGTTGTCGCTCCACTAACCGAAACATTATAAGTAATGGAGGTGTCCAGCACATCTATATTAATGGTATTGGTTCCCGCACATTTTTCTGTTTTAGAAACCGTAAAATTATCGGCTGGAATATAATAAATAAAACATCCATTGAGGTCCACGATCTCTCCCAGTGGAGTATCTGGACATGTATCAAAAGGATTCCACACCCCGTCGTGATCAAAGTCATCAGACACATCACCCTCTCCATCACCGTCTAAATCAATTTGATCTGGATTGGATACCAGTGGGCTGTTGTCAATCACATCCGGCACCCCGTCATTATCAGTATCATCGGTCGCCAGGGCTGGAGTAGATTGTAATTCTATCGCCGTTACACTGTTCTCAGGTACCTGGAGGTTGGTTTGAGTGACTATTACAGGGATTTGATCTGAACCATCTTCAGTATTCATATATTCAACTTCTACTTCATAAATATTATCTCCATTAGCATCTCCTGGATTATCAAAATCTGGTGGAGTGATAAACTCTAAGTAATCTTCATTCTCATCCTCAACAGGATTTTCGCCTTTTTGATCTGTTTTAGTACGCGTTTTAATCGCAAACTTACCGGCATCTGCTCCTCCACTAATTTTTTTCTTAATCTTCCATTTTCCAACATTTTTATTATGGGGATTAAAATAACGGTGATGCGTTGAGTTAGAAATTTTCTTACCATTTCTTCTTCTACTCCTAAAAATACTTAAAAAGAAGCTCCTTCTAGAAGTAGGGTTTGGTATGTCGATCACAGGAATTGAACCTATGGACGTGCCAGTGAGTTCTTCACCTACCGCTATGATTGTAAATTCATGTGAAGTTTGAGTTTCATAATCTAATTTTCTTGTTGAATAAATCTCGTTCTCCACCAGTTCAAAGAAACCATCTCCTTGGAACGAAACATTAACCGCTCCACCTAGTGGATCAGAAACCTCTATTGAACCAGCTAACGTTCCAACATCAACATCTTCTTTTAATGGAAGGGTTATTATATTGATTTTTGGAGGACTTGGGGCATCTTCAATTTTCACTTCTACTGAACCTGTTACTTCATTTTGACCATCACTTACTATAAAACTAAGCTGTGCTCCATTGTAGCTAGAGTCAAAAGATAATAACACTCCTGTATCAGCAGTTACGGTACCATCTGTAGCAATAGATAATACTCCCGTAAAGTCTGTTCCTATCTGGCTATAAGTTAGCAGCTCTCCATCAACATCAATCGCTTTAATTTTTCCAACAACTTCTCCATTTTCAGGAAGTTGTACAAACTTTATTTGAGTTGATATAATTTCGGGTAATGGATTATCTGTATCACATAGATCTCCGATGCCGTCATTATCTTTATCCCCTTGGTCTGGGTTGGCTATATCAACACAGTTATCCAAAGAGTCTACAATACCGTCTCCGTCACTGTCACGCTGTGAAGCACCACATCCTTTTTCATCCACTAACGTTGGGGTTTGCTCACCAAAGGTTGGCGTTCCTTTTACATTGTTGAGTTCGAATTCAGGAGTGTCTGGACATACATCAAGATCATCATAAACACCATCCTCATCCGTATCGATTTGATTCAGTGCACAACCTTTTTCATCTACCTCTAAACCAGTATCTGTTCCAAGACACTTATCCAAAAGATCGGCCACTCCATCCAAATCTTGATCTCTATTGAAAATTACTGTTACATTTTGTGTAGCAGTAACATTATTTACACTAAAATTAAATATTAGATTTTTAGATACTTGTGTTAAAGGCTCTGAAATATACTGTCCACTATAGGTTCCATTTAAATTATCTGTGATTGTAATATTAATAGCATCACTGAAGACCTTAATTTGAGCTCCTCCTTTAGTGAAATTTTGTCCTAAACTATCCTTAGCCTGAACCATAAATAAAATAGGGATTACTCCGTCAGGAATTAATGTGTTTGGCGTGGCAGCAATCGTAGAATTTTTTATGGAAATAGGTCCTGAAATTGGAGCGAATAATGTAAACGTGTTACTGGTTTGATTTACCTGCATACCATTGCCATTAATATCAAATACAGTAGCTGAATTTGTGGCAGTAACCTTATATACTTCTCCTCCAGATGGAGAAATATTGGTAAAGTCCATAAAGGCTCTTATGGTAGTCTCTCCTCCTGTCAGTGAAGAGGCATTTGAAAGAGTAGTAGCATCATTCTTTTTTAAACCTACAAAATCTATGGTAAAGCTAGTACCTGAGGTCTGTATTGCTCTTAATGAACTTGAGGTGATCCCTGAGCCGCCAGAATTATTCCCGTAGATAGGCTGATCGAAGAGTATATCAACATAATTATTTTGAGCCTCTATGACGGTAGCAGATATCTCAGGGGGTATTCCATCTTTAAAGGTGATACTGTTAGTTCCTGCATAAGCTTTACCGGAGAAATCATTACCAGAAACTGTAGCAAATGCTTGTCCATTAAAAGTTTTGGGAACAGCCCAATTATATGTCCATATAGCAGCCGTGGTAGAAATACTCATCGAAGTGTTTGTAAACTGTCCACTAATAGAAACTGTTGGAGTACTGGTCATGGCCTCACTAAAAGTAGCAGTGATTAATACTGTATCCGTATCGCTAACAATATTGTCAGCATCACTGTCCGTGAGGGTAACATTTGGTGGACTTGTATCAATACCTGTTAATTGATTTATTGGAAGGGATTTACTATAATATTTTATAGCCTGAATATATCCATAAAACAGATCATCAGGGTTTGTGTCTCCCCCAAAGGTTGATGCATCACTTCCATTACCAACATAACCAAACCTTGGAGTTTCATTATCTGAATGATTTGAAATAGGGTTGAAAGAATCTGGATGAGTATAAACCAAGTCACCATCAATATAATATTTTAGACCACCAGCTTGGTTTGCTTTAAATGTTACAGCTACATCATGCCATAAATCATCTCTTAAATTGATTGTCTGTGATACAGCATAAGTATCATTTGTGCCATCACTATTTGTAAATGCAAATGCAAGCTTTCCTGGAGAACCACTAATCACATCAGCTCCAATTCCAAATCTAAAATTAGAGGACCTATCAAACGAAAATATAATTCTTTCATCGTTAGTTGCTCCAGAGCTTTGAGATTTTGATTTTACTCTAGCAATTATGGTCATTTCATTAATTTGATCAGCATCTCCACTCACATAATTTAGATTTGAAATGGCAATACCTTTTCCGTCTCTAGTTTGACTTCCATTAAAATAAAAAGCGTCTTCAAATTGATCATAGTAAACATGTGCTATACCTCTTGCAAATCCATCATTACTGTTTCCGCTTAAATCTGTTACACTAGCATTTGAAGAAGTAGTTGTTTGACCATTGTAGGAATTAGGGTTTGAAAAATCATAATAAAGCAGAAGGTTGTTATTTAATCCTATGGTTTGGGATGAATTAAACGTATTCCCTGCAATATCAAAAATGGAATTATTGGAGATTGTTATGGTTAATGATTCCGTACCATTTGCAAAACCATTAAAAGGAATTTCTAGTTTGTAATTAGTTCCACTTGCAGTAATACTTGTAGGCGTGGATGATGTAAGGGTTAGACTTGAGTTACCTGATAGAGATAATCCAAAGTCAGATGTTAAAAGTGTATTTGATCCAACTCCATTAATAACTTCTGTAAATACATTTTCACTTAAAGTCAGGCTTACTGTCAAATTATCTGACGAAATTGTTGGAGCTGAAATCTGAGGAATTGTATTGTCTATAGTAAAAGTGATGCTGGTTGTAGATGCGAATGCTTTTCCGGATAGATCTGCTCCTGCTACGGTGGCTGAAACAATACCACTAGTAGTGGTGGAGACCGTCCAAGGGTATGTCCATACGCTAGCTGTAGTTGATGCAGTCATTGCAACATTGGATACCTCCCCTGTTATGTTAATCGTTGGAGTAACCGCCATCGCCTCACTGAAAGTTGCGGTGATGGTAACCACACTAGAGCCTGAAACTAAATTATCAGCATCCGTATCAGTGAGAGTTACCGTAGGTGCTGTATTATCAATGGTGAAAGTGATACTTGTGGTTCCTGCGTAGGTTTTACCATAAACATCTATTCCTGCTACTGTAGCTGAGACTATACCACTGGTAGTGGTGGAGACCGTCCATGGATAGATCCAAACACTTGCTGTACTAGAAGCGGTCATCGCAACATTGGATATCTCCCCTGTTATATTAATCGTTGGAGTAACTGCCATCGCTTCACTAAAGGTCGCGGTGATCGTGACTACATTTGATCCAGAAACTAAATTATCTGAGTCAGTATCTGTAAGGGTAACAGTTGGGGTCGAGGACCTAACTAAATATAGAAATCCTTTTTTAATCATACCATTGGATGATTTTCCAATAATAGGCTGCCCCATATTATAGGTTATTGAAACAATACTTGAGTTCGCATTACTTAACGGTGTAGCTAAGTCAACTTTTTGACTAACCATTTGGATGGTAATGAAGAAAAAAATGTATTTAAAGTATTTCAAGTTTATTTAAAATTAAATTTTAAATGTTAATTATTTATTGACCCTATTAATGTTAATGGATTTCAGTATTAGATTTATTTTTCTAAACTCTCTATTCTTAGTATGAGCTTTTTAATCAACTCATCTTGTTTTTTGATTTTAGCTTCCTGTTCTTGAATAGCCTTAGTTAAAATGGGTATGAGAGTTGTATAAGTAATCCCTAAGGTTTCCCCTTTTTCTATATCTCCTTCTGTTCCATTTACTGCTTCTGGAACTAAAGGTTTTAAATCTTGAGCAATAAAACCTGTTTGTGCTAGTCCATTGGATTTTAAAATATAATCAACAGGTACTAATTTTAGAATAGTATTTAAACCATATTTAGTGCTTTTAATATTATCTTTTAATCTTCTATCAGAGGCAGTAGAAAACGATACTTGACCTTCTATAGATGTTACATTAGCATCACCAAGCCTAATTTTATTAGAAGCAGAAACTATTGCACCGTGTCCAATAGCAGTTGCGTTTGTTAAATTATTAGCACCAACATCAGCATCAGAACCAAAGGCGGTATTATCACTCCCTGTGGTGTTTGTGGTTAGAGCATTTAAACCAATTCCAGTATTCGCTTCCCCTGTAGTGTTTCCCCTCATTGATTTATATCCGACAGCAGTATTCTCTTCCCCTGTAGTGTTTGAGAACAAAGCTTGATAGCCAGTAGCAGAATTACCATCCCCTGTTGTGTTTGATAATAAAGTCTCAATTCCAACTGCAGTATTTTCATTCCCTGTACTGTTAGTGTATAAAGCCACAGAGCCAATAGCAGTATTACTACTCCCTGTGGTATTTGTGTATAAAGAAGAATAACCAATAGCCACTGATTGGTTTGCTGTAGTATTAGATTTTAAAGCATAAGCACCAAAACCAGTATTACTAAGCCCTGTAGTATTTGCTGATAAAGCTGTATAACCATTAGCCGTATTATCACGCCCTGTAGTATTATTTAAGAGCGTTTGGTAGCCAATGGCAGTATTTCTAATTCCTGTATTATTAGCTGCAGTTGAACTGCCTTTTAATGCTTCATACCCAATCGCTGTATTATATGTAATAAATACTGAAGATGCATTGTTTGCGTAAAACATAGATTTATATCCAATAGCCACAGAACGTTTTCCTGCTTTATTTTGTTGTAACGATTCAAAACCAACAGCTGTATTTTCTGACCCTGAAATATTGTAGAGCATTGAACGAGAGCCAATTGCAGTGTTTTGACTTCCAGTATGACTACCACTGTATGCAGCTAGTGTTGCATGCCCCAAAGAAGTGTTATAACTTCCTGTGGTGTTTAAAAATAATCCCCATTTTCCAACCGCGGTATTATAATTTCCAGAAGTGTTAGAATATAATGCAATATCTCCAATTCCTGAATTATCTCTACCAGAGGTATTTCTATATAATGCTCTGTAACCAACAGCTGTTATGTCAACCCCAGATGTATTTGATGTCATTGCTTGGTAACCAACAGCAACAGAATTTGCACCTCCTGTGGTATTGGAATTCATTGCCTGTTTTCCTATGGCTACAGAATCTGTAGCAGACACTACTCCACCTATAGCAACAGTATTGTTACTATCTAAATGTGTATTTATTGGTAACCCTGTAAGTCCTGAGCCATCTCCAGAAAACTTAGTGGCTGTTACTGTTCCAGATATAATTGCCCCTGTTGCGGAAACAATCCCAGAGGTTTGTACTAAAGTCACATTTGAATTTCCTAATTGAATTGAATTAGAGGCAGAAACTATTGCACCGTGTCCAATAGCAGTTGCATTTGTTAAATTATTAGCACCGACATCAGATTGCTCACCTAAAGCTGTGTTACTTGATCCAGTGGTATTAGCATCCAGAGCATAAGCTCCAAGAGCAGTATTACCTGCTCCTGTAGTATTAGCAATAAGTGACATTCGACCAACTGCAGTATTTTCATTTCCAGAAGTATTCTCTTTTAGTGCCTCTTGTCCTATTGCAGTATTTTGTCTTCCAGAAATATTATTATAAAGGGTATTCTGTCCTAATGTACTGTTTTCCATCCCTGTAGTATTACTATTTAGAGCATGGCTACCAATTGCAATATTTCTTGACCCTGTGGTATTATTACGCAAAGACTTAAATCCTAAAGCAGTATTATCAATTCCAGTATTATTAGCTGCAGTTGTAGAGCCCATTAATGCTTCAAACCCAATCGCTGTATTTGCTGGAGTAAATCCTGAAGATGCATTGTTTGCGTACATCATAGATTGATATCCAATAGCAATCGACTTACTCCCTCCAACATTGTCTCTTAAAGCACCAACACCCATAGATACGTTAAACCCTCCAATAGTATTATTTGCACTGGCATCTGAACCTAATGCAATATTTCTTGTTCCAGTAGTATTATTTGTTAAGGTTGCTGGACCAAACCCAGCATTGTAGGATCCTGTGGTATTTGAGAATAAACTTCGAAAACCATTAGCAACATTTCGTTCAGCTGTAGTGTTTGAGAATAAAGCATTACTTCCAGTGGCAGTATTATATGCCCCTGTAGTATTTTTGTTTAAAGCATTTTCACCAGTTGCAGTGTTCTGACTTCCTGTAGTATTTGTGTATAAAGCAGCATAGCCAAGGGCAGTATTTGCATTTGCTGTAGTGTTTAAGTATAATGCTACTTTACCAACAGCAGTATTTTGACCTCCAGTAGTGTTTGAGTCTAAAGTTGTGTGACCTATAGCGGTGTTATTAGCTCCGGTAGTATTAGAATCAAGTGAACTGTAACCAATAGCAACTGAATTTGTAGCAGACACTACTCCACCTATAGCAACAGTATTGTTACTATCTAAATGTGAATTTGACATATTTGTTAGTCCAGAACCATCTCCAGAAAACTTAGTGGCTGTTACTGTTCCAGATATATTTGCCCCCGTTGCTGAAATTACTCCAGATGTAACTGAAATACCATCTAACGTTTTTGCAAAAAGTGCAATGGGAACTTGACCTATCAAGTCAGTACCTAAATTCACATAACCACTCCCTAAATTTAATTCGGTTTTGAGGTATAAGGAACTTGTGCTCCAATCCACACTCGTAAATGCTCCACTTGAAGTTTGTGTCCCAGCACCAACAACAATATTAATTAATCCACGTGCATCTGAAGTGGGTCCATGAGTTTCTGTATATGCAACAGTTCCATTTGCGGAGCTATAAACAATACTTAATCTTATATTAATTGTTTGGGAGACAACAATTGCCCCACTTGAATCTGCAATAATTGCTTGATAATTAAAACCATTCTGAGCGTTAGCTAAAAATGAAGCTAACAATAAAATAAATAGGGTATTTTTCATTTTAAATTAGATTTTTATTAATAAATTTACTCAAATGTTATAAAATATTAAATCACTTTTTACATATAACAAGAGTGAATAATTAAATAACGGTAAAAACCAACTTCTTTTCATAACTAAAAACATAAATATCAATTCAATTCTTGAATTATTTCTTAATTATAAATCGGCATTTGCTATGCATGCATAGCAAATGCTTTGACATATACTGAAATATAGTAAAAATTTATTGTTTTAATTACAAATCAGTTGATTTTTAGTTGATTATGAATTATTTGTTTTAACCTTTCAATTTTAGATAATCATCAAATTACGACTGAAGGAACTTGAATAAAACTAAAATAAGTCTCTTACTTCCTACAGGTAGGAGTTATTTTACTTTCAATGTAATTAATCACGTTTTGTTAATTGGATATGATATTCAGTTTATTAATTACACCCCCATTATATAGTATCTTAAAATAATAAGATTATTAGCAAAACTTGACTCAAAAGAGAGATCTTTTTATGATTTAAAGCTAAATGTCAAACCAGCATTTTTTTCAAGTCTTATCAAAAGAGAATCTCCCATTGCTACAGAAGGTGTTAAAATACCACTTGTATTTGGTAATTTATCTTTTGCTAGACATACAGCCGATTCAGCTAACATCTTTGAACTGGAACCATACCCTGGGTCCATATCTCCAGTAACCTTTGCAAAAGCATTTAATCCATCCTCTAAGGTTATATAAAATCTTAAATTATAAAATCCTTTTTGCATTTTCATACTTGTTGGGCCTTCCCCAGGGATAGGAAAAAAGCTATCTAAGAATTTTTTTAATAAAGATCCATGTTTAGCATACATAACTAGTCCAATTGAAATAGTGCTAAGAATACCTTTAATTCTTCCAAAAAGACCTTTTCCAAAAATTGTTGCCTCATCATATCTAAAACTTTTACCATAAGAATAACTGCTTAGAAAATTACTCCGTCTAACTACTTTTGTATTAATACTTGCCATAATAAAGGGACCAATCCAACTTTGAGATGCATTATCAAAAACAACACTTTTCAAATCTGATTTATCTTCACCAAGTTGACTTTTTAAAGGGTTTAAGCCGTATGGATTAGTTAAGACCTTATAAATCGTTTTATCTTTTTGAGCTTCCTCTAGAACTTGGCTTAAGCTAGCATAAGTGCCTCCACTAATCCCTCCACTGATAGCAGCTACTCTCATTTTTATTTCTTGTGCTATAATCCCCATTTTATTTTTAGATTCTCTTTGTATAAAATATACACCCATATCTGAAGGGATAGAATCAAATCCACAAGTATGTACAATTTTAGAGCCATTTATTTTAGCTGTTTTATGATGACTATTAATCATTTTATGCATCCATTGGACCTCTCCTGCTAGATCACAGTAATGGATGTGAGATTCGATACAAGCTTCCACTAAATTTGAGCCATATTTTGCATATGGACCTACTGTAGTACAAATGACTTTAGTTCGATTGACCATATTAAGTAAACTGACTTTATCATCAGTATCTGCAATGACTAAAGGGATATTATTATCAGCTACTTCATCTCTTACTTTTTCTAATTTAGTTAAATTCCTCCCTCCCATTGCCCATTTTAAATCTCCATTTGCTCCGTATTTATTGAATAAATATAATGCGACCAATCTTCCGGTAAATCCTGAAGCACCCCAAACTATAACATCAAACTCCCTTGATAGATTCATACTTGAGTTTTTATAAAAATTAAATTATTTATTAAACGTAAACATTTTGAATACGGAATATACTGGTTCAAAAAAAACTTTTATTATTGTTTTAAAGAGAGTCCAAACCAAATTACACCAAACCCACCAAGCATCATAAGTATTGCAAATCCTTTAAGTAAGAGAATCTTTTTAATAGTGATGGTTTTAATATTCTTCAAAGTAACGAAAATCTATAATATTATTTATTTTTTCGTAAGTCTAAACTTTATGAAGGGGTGGGTGATTTGTGTCATTTTAAATTCTACAATCGATTTTATTAATCTCAGTAAATAATTTAATTTTTTACCTTTAAAACAAAACCTAAATAAAAACTATGCTTCATCACCTATTTTCAAGACCTTTTATTGTCTTTATCGCTATACTTTCTTC
>Ga0307995_1001899_pt1 | contig 12611 bp, 11 predicted proteins | sample EllFjometagen262_FD_203132 | JGI IMG/M metagenome (GOLD analysis project Ga0307995, IMG submission 203132) | Marine microbial communities from Ellis Fjord, Antarctic Ocean - #262 | ecosystem: Environmental > Aquatic > Marine > Unclassified | place: Southern Ocean | collected 2014-11-02
GTTTTAATCGCTAATCAAATAAATTATTAAAACCCGAAGCTTGGCTTCGGGTTTTTTTGTGCCCAAAATTTTTGTTTCTGATGTCTTTATTTAGTCTATAGCATCATTTTATACAGTTTTTTTGTTCCTATATATTTATAAAGATGCTATGGTGTTGTTAAAGCTACTGCTTTTTTTTATTGGATTTTTATTTAATTGTTAATAGAACTGTATTACTATAAAAATGCTATATTTGCATCATTATTAAATAAATAAACTAAAATTATGAAAAAATTATTATTTTTAACTGCAATTGCAGTATTAACATTTAACAGCTCTATTGCACAAGAGGTAGTAGTAGTAGAAGTAGAAGAAACATCAAGTGATGTAGGTATTCATTTTGGATTAAAAGCAGGGCTTAACATGGCAAGTGTTAGTACAACTGATGACGCTACTAATCCTAATGCCAGAACAGGTTTTAATATTGGAGCTGTTGTTGCTTATGATGTTACTCAAAAATTTAGTATTCAACTAGAATTACTCTATTCTCAACAAGGATATACCTTTGAAGCATCTGGTGGAGATGGAAATCAGACTGCGGAAATTGATTATATAAATATTCCGGTTATGTTTGGATTTACAGTAGTTGAGGGTTTAACTCTTCAAGCTGGACCAGAACTTGGATTTAATACAAGAGCTATTTATACTGCTGATGGGTTAAAGTTAGATTTTATCGATCTAACTAATACAGTAAATGTAGGAGCTGGTGCAGGATTGCAATATGAATTAGATTTTGGATTGTTTTTTCAAGCAAGATATGTTTGGGGAATATCTAATGTATTTGATGAAAATGACTCAGAAGGTATTACTATAAGAAATAAAGTTGCAAGTTTATCTGTAGGTTACTTTTTTAATTAAAAGTACCGTCAAAAATTTAATCATTTAACAGGTATAAAATGGTTTTTAAGAGAAACGTTCAAGAGTAATCTTGGACGTTTTTTTTGTTCTTATGTTTTTTAAGACGGTATGGTGTTGTTAAAGCTACTGCCGTTTTTTTATTGGATTTCGACACAACTTTTGTGTAATTACAACTATATTGAAACTAATAAAATATATATATTATATTTGTACCATTATTAATTATAAATTTAAAATTATGAAAAAATTATTATTTTTAACTGCAATTGCAGTATTGACATTTAACACCTCTATTGCACAAGAGGATGTAGTAGTAGTAGATGATACCTCAAGTGAGGTAGAAAATCCAACTAGAAAGGGACGTATAATTGGAATTGTTGCATTTAATTTTAGAAATGGTGATGTCACTCAAAAACACTCAGCATTTGTAACCGATACTAAAATTAAAAATAATACACTTGGTTTTGATTTAAACGCAGGCTATACGATTATAGATAATCTATCTATTGGTCTTTCAGTTGGTATTAATTACGATAAATCAAAGAATGAATTTGATGATCTTGTAGGTAGTCCAGGAACTGCTCATACGGAAGAGGAAAAAGTAACAACAAGTTTTTATATGTTTCAATCTAGATATTATTTTCTTAAAGAAAAATTTAAGCCTTTTGTTGGAGCAGCGATAGGTTATAATGCTCAGGATATTACTGGTAGTTCTAAGAATAATACTGCGAATACAAATTATGCACTAAGTGGTGGTGGTTTAGTATGGAGATTGTCTGGAGGTTTGGCATATTTTATTAATGACAACGTAGGTTTTAATATAGCGTATAGTTATGCGTCAATGAATAATGATAAGACAGGTTCAGGTACTTATGGAACTTTTGATTATGATTTTACAGCTGATGACACAAATGTTATTAATAATATAATATTTGGAGTTCAAATTGCTTTTTAAGTTAAAAACTTAACAAGCTATAAAATGATTTTTAAGGGAAACGTTCAAGAGCAATCTTGGACGTTTTTTTTGTTCCTTTATTTTTTATACTATTTTTGTTCTTGGATAAACAAACCATTACTATTGCTTTTATACATAGTTAGAAACAGTTTTTATTTCTATATTTGATATATGAAAATAATGATTATCAACGGTCCCAATATCAACTTACTTGGAAAAAGAGAGCCAGGTATTTACGGGAATCAATCTTTTGAAGATTTCTATAAAGAGTTAGTGGCCACGTACCCTCAAATAACGCTTTCTCATTTTCAATCTAACATAGAAGGTGAACTGATAGGAAAAATCCAAGAAGTTGGTTATTCTTATGATGGGATTGTTTTAAATGCTGCTGCGTATACGCATACTTCCATAGGTATTGGTGATGCGGTAAAGGCTATTTCTACCCCAGTAATTGAGGTTCATATATCAAATACCTACTCCAGAGAAGCGTTTAGGCATCAATCATTTATTTCTCCCAATGCAAAAGGGATAATCCTTGGCTTTGGATTAAAAAGCTATGAACTGGCTTTGCAAAGTTTTTTGTAAAAAAAAAGTCCCATTTTAATGAGACGTTTCTTTTTTAATTTTCTTTATTCTTTTATAAATGTATTACTTCACCATAAGCATCAGCAACAGCTTCCATAACTGCTTCACTCATGGTTGGATGAGGGTGTATGGTTTTTAAAACTTCATGCCCTGTTGTTTCTAACTTTCTGCCTAAAACAGCTTCCGCAATCATATCGGTTACACCTGCGCCAATCATATGGCATCCTAGCCATTCTCCGTATTTAGCATCAAAAATTACTTTTACAAAGCCTTCTTTAGTTCCAGCTGCACTTGCTTTACCTGAGGCTGAGAAAGGAAACTTACCAATTTTTAATTCATAACCCGCTTCTATAGCTTGTTTTTCGGTCATTCCTACCGATGCAATTTCAGGTGTTGCATAGGTACAACCTGGAATATTTCCGTAATCAATTGCTTCTACATGCATTCCTTTTATTTTTTCAACACAAGTAATACCCTCTGCAGATGCTACATGTGCTAATGCAGGTCCAGGAGCTACATCTCCAATAGCATAATACCCTGGGATGTTAGTTTGGTACCAATCGTTTACTAATATTTTATCGCGATCTACAACGATTCCTACCTCTTCTAAACCAATGTTTTCGAGGTTTGATTTTATACCTACAGCAGAAAGTACAATTTCAGCTTCTAAAATTACTTCTCCTTTTTTAGTTTTAACTGTAGCTTTTATAGTTTTTCCTGACGTATCAACACCTTCAACAGAAGCATTGGTCATCACTTTAATTCCCGCTTTTTTGAATGAGCGTTCAAATTGCTTCGATACCTCTTCATCTTCTAGAGGCACTAAATTTGGTAAGTACTCTACAATAGTTACCTGGGTTCCCATGGCATTGTAAAAATGCGCAAATTCAGCTCCAATTGCACCACTACCTACGACAATCATGCTTTTAGGTTGCTTTTTTAAAGTCATAGCTTCTCGATAACCAATTACTTTTTTACCATCTTGAGGTAAATTTGGTAATTGTCTTGAGCGAGCTCCTGTTGCTATTATTATATGGTCTGCCGTATATTCTTTTCCATCAACTTCAACTTTTTTTCCTGGTTTTAATTTTCCAAAACCATTGATGATATCAATTTTATTTTTTTTCATTAAAAACTGAACACCATTACTCATACCATTTGCCACCCCGCGACTACGTTCTACAACTTTGCTGAAGTCTTTATCTGGATTGTCTAAACTTAAACCATAATCTTCTGCATGTTTTAAATAATCAAAAACTTGAGCACTTTTAAGTAATGCTTTTGTTGGAATACAACCCCAATTAAGACAAACACCACCTAAACTTTCTTTTTCTATAACAGCGGTTTTAAAACCTAATTGTGATGCTCTAATGGCAGTAACATATCCACCAGGACCACTTCCTAAAACTATAATATCGTATTTGCTCATTTTGTTGATTTTTATTAGTTTTCTAAAATGCGAAATTACAAAATGTATATGTAATGCAATAAAAAAGCATCATAAATCAATTCTTAATTAGAATTAAAATTTAGATGCTGTTTTAAAATAAATAATAAAAATTATTCTTTCTGAAAATCTATAGCTAAAGAATTCACACAATAACGTTGACCTGTTTCGGTAGGTCCATCGTTAAAAATATGACCGATGTGTCCGCCACAATTGCTACAAACAATTTCTGTTCGTACCACCCCGTGGCTTTCATCTACGACATTTTTTATACTACCTTCAATAGCATCGTCAAAAGAGGGCCAGCCGCAACCGCTTTCAAACTTTTGGCTGCTTTTAAATAAGGGAACATTACAAGCTCCACATTGATAGTTCCCGTCTTCAAAATGAAGATTAAATTTTCCGGTGAATGGTAGTTCTGTTCCTTTTTCACGTAATACGTGGTACGCATTCTCTGAAAGGTTATCTTTCCAGTATTCTTCAGATTTTTGATTTGGAAATATATTATTTTTCATCGAGTGTTTTTAGGGGAATAAATTTAAGAGCAGTACCATTAATACAATGTCTCAAGCCAGTTGTGTTAGGAGGACCATCGTTAAACACATGACCTAAATGACCACCACAGTTAGCGCAATGCTCTTCTGTTCTGGTATATCGTAAATCATTATCGGTTGAAAATGCCACATTAGCTTTTATTTCACGATCGAAACTTGGCCATCCTGAACCGCTATCAAATTTATATTCACTTTTAAACAAAGGAGTGTCACAGGCTGCACAGGTATAAGTGCCCTTATTATGATTTTTATTAAAATCACTCGAGAAGGCACGTTCAGTACCCTTTTCACGCAAGATATAATACTCTTGTGAACTTAAGGTTTCTTTCCATTCTGCTTCCGTTTTAGTAACAGGAAAAAAATCTTTCTTTTTCTTAGACTGAGCATTTGTATTACAACCAAACAATACAATGCTTAACAACAATAATACAAGATTTTTCATTCTTAAATATAATGTTTAATTTTTATAAAATTATGACATCCACTATTTAAAACACTGACATTTTTATAATATTGACTCAATATTAATTTGATAATAATTGAATGTCTGAAGGGTCTATTTGTAAATCATGCATTAATTTATTCATACTTAAGTTGCTATTTGCATATTCAGCTGGAATAATTGCTATTCTAAAAATTTGATTGTCAGTATATTCAGATCCTAAGGTATTTAAGTTAAAATTTGCATCTAGGAATATATCTACATCTATAAAAGTGTGGTCAAATGTATATAATAAGGTTCCTTGATCTAGAAAATAAGTTTGAGGTAATTGACTCCAAACATCAATATCACCATCAGCTACTTCTTCTAATAAATAAACCAAAACAACATCAGATTCATAAACTACAATATTTGAAGGAAACGTAACAAGTCTACTATAACTATTTCCTGGATTAAAATTTGCAGTAGCTTCAAATACTTGCCCTAATCCTGAATAACCAGGAGGGCCAACAGGTCCAGTACAAGAAGATAATAAAACGAATGCACAAAGTGTAAAAAGTAAGGGTAGTTTTTTCATAATAATGTTTTTTTTATTGTTATTTGCAAAATTCGTTCCAAAACAAAAATGCAGGGTATAAATATAGAAAAATTAGTACCTTTAAAAAGTTTTAATATCACAATTATGAAAAATTCATATCTAATCTTCTTTGATCTTAATTAATTATAATATTTAATATGCAACACCTAAAAAAGGGAAGTAAAAAATTATTAAATGCTTGGGCATTTTATGATTGGGCAAATTCAGTTTATAGTTTGGTAATTGCGTCTGCGGTATTCCCAATTTATTATCAAGCATTATTTAGTTCTGCAGGAATTAATTCAGTCACTATTTTTGGAGGAGAAATAAGGAGTACTCCACTTATTAGCTATACCACTGCTGCTGCATTTGTTATCGTTTCTTTACTAATTCCGATCCTTTCAGGTATTGCTGATTTTGTGGGTAATAAGAAAGTGTTTATGCGATTTTTCTGTTATTTGGGAGCGCTTTCTTGTATGGGCTTATACTTCTTTAACTTAGAAAATATCTTAGTTAGTTTGTTGTTTTATTTTTTGGCATTAGTTGGTTTTTGGAGTAGCTGGGTATTTTACAATTCCTATTTGCCAGATGTAGCATTTCCAGAACAACAGGATCGATTAAGTGCAAAAGGATTTTCATTAGGCTATATTGGGAGTGTGATTTTATTGTTATTTAATTTGGCAATGATAATGATGCCAGCTGCTTTTGGCTTAGGTGATGACGGTGCTGCAAAAATGATGGCAATGAAATATTCTTTTATATCTGTGGGAATTTGGTGGATTGTTTTTAGTCAATATTCTTTTTATTATTTGCCCAAAGGAAATAAGTCTAAAAATAAAGTGACATGGCAAATTTTACTAGATGGTTTTAAAGAGTTACAAGGTGTATATGGGTCACTATCTGAAAACTTAGTGCTTAAACGCTATTTGTGTGCATTCTTTGTTTATAGCATGGCCGTACAAACGGTAATGTTAGTTGCCGCTTATTTTGGAGAACAGGAGATAAATTGGGGTGATGATGATCAAAAAACAATTGGTTTAATTTCAAGTATTTTAATTATACAATTAGTTGCAATTATTGGAGCTCAATTAACATCAAAAGCTTCAGATAAATATGGAAATATCCCTACACTAATCGTTATTAATGGAATTTGGGCAGTAATATGCGTTGTTGCATTTTTTATTACTTCTCCTGTTCAATTTTATGCCACTGCTGGATTTGTTGGTTTGGTGATGGGTGGTATACAAGCTTTGTCAAGATCTACCTATTCAAAATTTTTACCAGAAACAAAAGATACCACCTCCTATTTTAGTTTTTACGATGTTTCTGAAAAAATCGGAATTGTAATCGGAATGTTAATATACGGTATCATTGATCAATTAACAGGCAGTATGCGTAATTCAATCCTATTTTTAGTGGTATTTTTTATAATTGGAGCACTTTTATTATTTAGAATACCAAGAAATAAGTAAAACACCACAATTTTTATTTATGTTTGCTGTTATTAGAAAATAAAAACTACTTATGAATAAATTTCAACTTTTAAAATGGACACTTGCCCTAGTTGTCTTTATTAATTTTTCTGCCTGTGTTAATGAAGCCTTAGAAGGTGATTTTCCACAGAATGGAGATATAATTAACATAGATGTAGGTGAGTTTAGAGCTGATATAGGATTTAATAACTTTACTGCAGATATTGCAACAGGAGTATTAAGTACTGCCAATATTTTAACCATAACAGGTTCTATAATAGAAACTGGAGAAAGTATTATTTTAATTTTTGAAAATCCTGGAATCGGGACATTTAATTTAACTGCTGTTGCAGGAACTGATAATAGTGGATCTTATTTTGAAACAAGCCAAACCAATCCTTATGTTTCTCTAGAGGCATTTGGAGCTTCAGGTCAATTAAATATTACAGAATTTGATATTCAAAATTTAACAATTACAGGAACCTTTAGTTTTACTGGATTTAGATTGGCTGTAGATGCTGATGGTAATCCAATATTAGACACAAATGGAGATCAAATTATAGAAGATGAGGATATTACAAATGGAATGTTTAATAAAATTAGCTTTATTAACCAAGATGAAGGTGGTGGAGGAACACCAACTAATGATAAGTTTTTTGCAAAAGTAGGTGGTATTGATTTTGATGCCGAATCTGTAACAACTACACTAAATGAAGTGGCAGGAATTTCTGTAGTTAAGATTGTTGCTGTTAATGAAGCAGGAGAAATTATAAGAATCGATATTCCTGAAGATTTAGGTCTTGGAACTTTTGAGATGGAAGCTCTTTCCGATGGCACAAAATTAATTAGTCTATACAATCCTGCGTCTATTGGAGAGAATTTAACATCCAATCCAGGAACTATTACAATTAGTAAATTTAATACCTTGACGGGTATTATAGAAGCAACTTTCAATTTTACGGCAACCGATCCATTAGGCATTGACCCAACAGTAGCTGAAATTACAGAAGGTAATTTTGAAGTAGATTATATTTCATCTCCTGGAGAAACAATTACTAGTTTCTCAGCAATGATTGATGGTGAGTTTTTTGGTCCGGATTCTATTTCAGTAGGAACGTCAATATTTAATGGAGTTTCTCGATTTAATATAACTGCTATAATTTCTACTTCAGGCCAAAAAATGGGATTATTTTTCCCAAGTGATATTGAGGTTGGAACTTATGAATTAACAACTAGCTTAATTAATGGAAGTGAAAAATTTAGTCAATACACTCCAGAAATTGGCGTTTCAATGACTTACATCTCTAGTCCAGGCACCTTAACTATTTTAGATTATGATGTGGAAGCTAGTATTATTGAAGGGACTTTTTCATATTCTGCAATAGATCAAACAAATCAAGATCCTACAGTTTATGAAGTTACTGAAGGTGCGTTTATATTAGAATTTTAATAGCACTCAATAAAACATAATAAACCTCCTACTTATTCTAGGAGGTTTATTTTATGCTTTAAATCTATAGCTTATTAGCGCTTATATCTCCAGATCCCATTACCTTATTATTGCTTTTACTAGGGTTTCCTGAATAATCTATATCTCCAGATCCATTAATCCTTGCTTTAATGCTGTTTTTTGCAACAACGCTTGCATCTCCAGATCCTGAAACATAGGCTTCAACGTTTTGAGAAATAAGAGATCCTCCATCAAAATCACCAGATCCAGTTACTTTAATTTCTAAATCTGTTGCGGTACCAGTAATTTTTAAATCTCCACTACCAGTTAGTTTAGCGTCTAATCTGTTAACATCAATATCAAGAATCATATCTCCAGAACCCGTTATTTCTGCCTCAAATTGATCGCTCTTTATTTGGTCTTTTGTTAATATGTCTCCAGATCCTGTTAAGGATACATTGTCTAAGTCTTTAAAAGGTACTGTAATATGAAGGCCTTTTTTAGTGCTAATATTTACATTGCTTTTAATTTTAATTTTTAAAACTCCTTCATTGGACTCAACACTTACATATTCATGAATGTTTTCATCTGTAGTTACCCTAATCGTTCCTTCTGTACCTTTTTCTAGTTGAACATTCATAAAACCAACGACATCTACTTTATGGTAATCTGAAGTTGTATGGGATTTGGTCGTTACGTTTCCGCTTCCTTTTACTTTTTTAAACTGTGCAAAACTTTTATTATGCGATACTAAGGTTAGTGCAATTGCTAATAAATAGTGTATTAATATTTTCATGGTTTTAATTTTATAGTAGTATTTAATTAGTGGTACAATAATAACAATTGTTAGCCTAAAGATAGTATATGTTAAATATTGTTATCGTTATTTATAAAATTTTAATTAATCAATACTATTAGAACCGATTAGAATGGCATAACAATTGACTTAAAATAAACAGAAATTAAGGCTGTTATAAAGCTAATCGCTGAATTTCAGTACGGTAAATAAGATTAATAAAATATAATACATCATGTCCTACTATTTTAATTATAATAGTTGTGCCATTATGTCCTAAACAAATATATGGCTAGATCAAAAATAACATCTCTCGACAGTTTGTCATTTCAAGATTTAAATGAAGATGCAGAATTAATTCCTTTAATGACTCCTGAGGATGAGGAAGCTATGAATAAAGAAGAGTTGCCAGAAATACTGCCTATTTTGCCTTTGCGCAATACGGTCCTTTTTCCTGGTGTGGTCATACCTATTACTGCTGGACGTGATAAATCTATTAAGTTAATTAATGAAACCAATAAAGGAAATAAAATTATTGGTGTAGTTTCTCAAATAGATGAAAATGTAGAGAATCCAGAATTAAAAGATATAAATACGGTAGGTACGGTTGCAAAAATATTGAGGGTATTAAAAATGCCTGATGGTAATACAACTGTAATTTTACAGGGTCAAAAACGTTTTGAAGTTAGTGAGGTCATTACTTCTGATCCGTATATGACAGCAACCATTAAGGAAGTTCCTGAGGCCAGACCTGCAAAAGAGAATGAAGAGTTTAAGGCGATTATAGATTCGATTAAAGAAAAATCATTAGAAATCATTAAAAACAGCCCTAATATACCTTCCGAAGCCGCTTTTGCTATTAAAAATATTGAGAGCAGCTCGTTTTTAATCAATTTTGTTTCTTCAAATTTGAATGTTCCTGTTGGTGATAAACAAAATCTTTTAGAGATAAATGACCTTAAAGTTCGTGCAATGGAAACATTGCGCTTTATGGAAATTGAATTGAAAAAATTATCACTTCGAATCGATATACAATCTAAAGTTGAAAGTGATATAAGTCAACAGCAAAAAGAATATTTTCTTCATCAACAAATGAAAACCATTCAAGAAGAATTAGGGGGTAATACCTCTGAAGAAGAAATAGAAGAAATGAGAGAACGTTCCAAAAAGAAAATTTGGAATAAAGAAGTGGCTGAACATTTTGAAAAAGAATTGGCTAAATTACAACGTATGAATCCGCAAGTTGCAGAATATGGAATACAGCGTAATTATTTAGAATTGTATTTAGATTTACCTTGGGATAAGTATAGTACCGACAAATTTGATTTAAAAAGAGCGCGTAAAATACTAGATCGAGATCATTTTGGTTTGGACGATGTCAAAAAACGTATTATAGAGCATCTTGCCGTATTAAAGCTTCGTAACGATATGAAATCTCCAATTTTGTGTTTGTACGGACCTCCTGGTGTGGGTAAAACTTCATTAGGAAAATCTATTGCTGAAGCATTGGGTAGAAAATATGTGAGAATGTCTTTGGGTGGTTTGAGAGATGAATCTGAAATTAGAGGGCATCGTAAAACGTACATTGGGGCAATGCCTGGTAGAATATTAAAAAATATTAAAAAAGCAGAAACAGGAAATCCAGTTTTTGTGTTAGATGAAATTGACAAACTATCTGTTGGAAGTCAAGGAGATCCTTCTTCAGCAATGTTAGAAGTATTAGATCCAGAACAGAACAATTCATTTTATGATAATTTCTTAGAAGTTGGATATGACTTATCTAAAGTTATGTTTGTCGCAACCTCAAATAGTTTGGGTACCATACAGCCTGCACTTCGTGATCGCATGGAAATAATTAATGTATCTGGTTATACTATTGAAGAAAAAATTGAAATTGCAAAACGCCATCTATTGCCAAAACAATTATCAGATCATGGTTTAACTACAAATGATTTAAAAATTGGAAAGCCACAGCTAGAAAAAATTGTAGAAGGATATACTCGTGAAAGTGGTGTAAGAGGTTTGGAGAAGCAATTGGCAAAAATGGTTCGTTATGCTGCGATGAAAATTGCAATGGAAGAAGAATATGTTAAAAAGGTAAGCAATGATATTATTGTTGAAGTATTAGGAGCTCCAAAATTAGAAAGAGATAAATATGAAAATAATGATGTTGCTGGTGTTGTTACCGGCTTAGCTTGGACAAGAGTTGGAGGGGATATTTTATTTATTGAGTCTATTATCTCTAAAGGAAAAGGCAATCTTACTTTAACTGGTAATTTAGGTAAGGTAATGAAAGAATCTGCTACCATTGCAATGGAATATATCAAAGCCAATGCGGAACTATTAGGCGTTTCTCCAGGTATATTTAGTAAATACAATGTACATATTCATGTTCCAGAAGGAGCAACTCCAAAAGATGGCCCAAGTGCTGGGATCACAATGTTAACATCTTTAGTTTCTTTATATACTCAACGTAAAGTAAAAAGGAGTTTAGCAATGACGGGGGAGATTACCTTAAGAGGCAAAGTGCTTCCTGTAGGTGGGATTAAAGAAAAAATATTGGCTGCAAAAAGAGCACATATCAAGGAAATTATGCTTTGTGAAGACAATAGGAGGGATATTGAAGAAATTAAACCTGAATATGTAAAAGGCTTGACATTTCATTATGTTAAAGAAATGAGTCAGGTTATAGATGTTGCACTTACCAAACAAAAAGTAAAAAATGCAAAAACAATTTCTTAATAATCTAGGGCAGAGAGCAAGTATAAGTAATTAAAAAACAGCTCTTAAGGGCTGTTCTAAATAGTTTAAAATTCAGATACCATATTCTTTGCGATTAAGTAATTTAATAAATCAAAATAAATTATACTTGTAGTCGTTTAAACTTCAGGAAAAGGAATTGTGCGTTCATGAGCCAAAAGCTTATTTTATTGGGTATTCTATTATCATCAATTTTTGCAAACGCTCAAGTTGGTGGACAATATGCGTATCAATTTTTAAATCTTACTACCTCACCAAGAATGGCTGCATTGGGAGGAAAGAATATCACAAACTATGACTATGATCCTACGCAAGCACTTGTAAACCCCGCAAGTATTAACTCTGAAATGGACAACCATTTATCGGTAAATTATGTGAATTATATTGGTGATGTTAATTATGGATCTGCTGCATATGCTTATTTATGGGACAGGAGGACTCAAGTGCTCCATACTGGGGTTACCTATGTAAATTACGGAAGTTTTGATGGATATGATGAACAAGGAAATCCTACAAACAGTTTTAGTGGTGGTGAAGTAGCATTTTCTTTAGGACATGCAAGAAATATAGCTTTCACTGATTTTTATATAGGCGGAAATTTAAAATTAATATCATCTACTTTAGAGCAATACTCATCCTTTGGTATTGCTGTAGATATTGGAGTCATGTATGTTTA
>Ga0307995_1001904_pt1 | contig 12592 bp, 20 predicted proteins | sample EllFjometagen262_FD_203132 | JGI IMG/M metagenome (GOLD analysis project Ga0307995, IMG submission 203132) | Marine microbial communities from Ellis Fjord, Antarctic Ocean - #262 | ecosystem: Environmental > Aquatic > Marine > Unclassified | place: Southern Ocean | collected 2014-11-02
ATATTTATTTGCCATAGTTTTCTCCTTTGTTATTGTTGTTATAAATTACTTTTAACTTGTTGTCACGGTCTTTATTACAAAATCAGGAACTGTCCATTCTTCTGTTTGACCTGAAGTAGATGGAGAACCAAAACATAAAGCTAAAGTTGAAGTTCCAGCTGCTCCTGCTCCCGATCTTCCAGCCGCTAAATCTGCTGTTTCTGTCCAAGAAGTACCATTATAAAATTCTGTGGCACCTGATTGAGCACCTGGAGGAGTTTCTCCTCCGTATGTTAAAAAACTTGCATTGTCAGCACTTGCACCTTGTGTAGCAGTTCTTGCTGTATTTAATTCAGCTATAGTTGACCAAGATGTTCCATTCCAAGATTCTGATTCTGCAGTAATAGTAGGTGTACCCCCACCTGAAGCTATTGCGGAAGTTGCAGTTCCTGCTCCTGCTAAATTTTGTCTTGCTGTATTAAGATCGTTAACTTCTGTCCAAGAACTTCCATTCCAACTTTCTGTTAATGCTCTAGGAGTAGGATTACCACCAAAACATATACCTGAACTGTTTGAAACTCCAGCTCCTCCTACACCACCTCTTACACTATTTAAATCTGAAACTTCTGTCCAAGAACTATTGTTCCATGATTCAGTTTTACCAGTAGTTGGATCAGTATAACCACCAAAAGCTAAAGCAGATGTTTGAACACCAAATCCCCCTAAGTTTCTTCTTGCTGTAGTTAAGCTTGGTGTTGCTGTCCATGTTGAACCATTATATGCTTCAGAAGAAGCACTGTTTGCCGCTGGCGAAGCACCTGTATAACCACCAAATGCTAATGCGGCAGTTTGTGTACCTGCACCAGCTAATTGATTATTTCTAGCTACATTTAAAGCACCACCTGATGCCCATGTGCCTGCAGGTCCTTCACCTGCATAAGTAACTTTAAAAGTTGATGAAGCTGTATTGTAATAAAATTGTCCAACAATTGCATCTGTGTAATCTGCTACTGGTGATGCTGGTGGTATTCCTGAAAAAGACCATTCTTCTGTTGCTGATGTTCTATCAGGTGTTCCACCTGCGAAAGCTAACGCTGAAGTATTACTTGTTCCTGAACCACCTAAATCGTATCTTGCAGTTGCTAAATCAGCCACTTCTGTCCACGATGTACCATTCCAAGATTCTGTTTTTGCTGTTTGACTACCATCATTCCCACCAAAAGCTAATGCATTTGTATTGGAACTTTGAGCTGATGCTCCTAAACCATTTCTAGCTGAATTTAAATCTCCAACTTCAGTCCAAGTAGATCCATTGTATTTTTCTACAACAGCAGTTCTTGGGCTACCACCGATTGCCATGCCTGCAGTTTGTGTACCACATGCCGCCATATCACTTCTTGCAGTGTTCATGTCATTTGTTTCTGTCCAAGCAGTTCCATTAAATTCATATGTTTCTGCTACTGTTCCTGGTGTGCCACCAAAAAATACAGCAGAAGTGTTAGATGCACCAATACCACCTATAGATGCTTTTGAAGCTGGGTAATTAGTTGAACTTGTCCAACTAGTTCCGTTATATTTTTCTGTAGCGTTTGTAACACTAGGCGATTCACCGCCTACTACTACCGCAGAAGTATAAACTCCTGCTCCATGAAGGTGGCTTCGTGCTGTGTTTAAATTATTTCCTTCAGTCCAAGCTGTACCATTCCAAGTTTCAGATTTATTAGTAATAGGAGGTGCATTACCACCAGCCGCCAAAGCCGCTGTTGTTGTTCCCATAGAAGCTAAATTATCACTGGCTGTATTCATGTTTGCAGAACTAGCCCATGCTCCTGCATAAGGACTTGCCGCTTGTGCTTGTGCTAGTGGTAATGGATCTGCTGGTAGATTTTTAACTGTGAAACCTTTTATACCTTTAAAAGTAGCCATTGGATTATTTATCCTTTAGCAGCCAACCTTGTGTACCATCAGTATATACTAGAGTTAAACCAGCTCTTTCTATGCTTACAGTTAAGCTTGCTGCAGTTCCCATTATTTTCTCTGATCCATTTGGTGCAACCGTTAAATTGTTTGTATCAAATGTTCCAGCATAATCAATTAACGTAATTTCATCACCTAAAGTTCCTGCTGGTAATGTCGCTGTAAAAGCTGCTGATGTTGTATTACAAAAATATCCTTCTCCTGCTACTGCTGTAAATCCTGAAGTTTTGACTGCTTGGTATGATGTACCACCAGAATTATCTACAAAAGATAAAACACCTGATCCGTTAGATGTCATAATTTGATCTGCTGATCCTGTTACTGTAGGAAATGTAAGTAAATCTAGTTTTACGGCTCCCGAACCTTTTGGAGTTAAAGTAATACCAATATTAGTATCGTTACCAGTTGAAGATATAATAGGTGCTCCACCTGAAGCGGCGTTTGCTAAAGTAAGTTCATTAACCGCTGAACCTGTAGCTGTTACATTAAGTAATTCAGCTCCATTAGTATCTAAAATATTTGTACCAATTTTAGGTGATGTTAAAGTTTTGTTTGTTAAAGTCTGTGTACCAGTTTCTGTTACTGTGCCTGCTGTAGATAATGGTATTTCAATAACTCCAGTATTAGTTGCAACACCATCAAGGTATATAGCTTTATATCCTTTGTCAGTTGCTGAAAAAGTAACTGTAGCTCCTGAACCTGAAACTGCTTTTAATTGTACTGTGTATGCACCTGATGTGCTGTTTTTAATAAAATAAAAAGTTTCTGTAAGAAGAGGAAATGTTACAATTTTATTTCCTGTAATTGCTTCTGGTGAAACGGCCCCAAGAATAATAACTCTGTTTTGAGCAGCACCTGTTAAAGCACCATCAGCTACAGTTAATGCTGTAGTGTTAGCCCCTGAACCTGCTGCATTTAAAGTTTGAATTTTAAATCCACCCAGTAATTGTTCTGCAAGGTTTAAGTTAGCGTTTGTTTTTGTTCCCCAAGTACCAGCATTTTCGCCAGTTGCCATTAGCTCTACGCCAAGATTTGTATATGTTGATGCCATAATTTAATTCCTATGCTGCTGTGTTATAACTGGTATTTGATCCAGTTGCAACACTCGAATAACTAGTATTTGAGCCTGTTGAAACACCACTATAATTCGTATTACTACCTGTGTCAACATTTTGATAATGAATAATAAAAGGTGAACCTAAAGTAGAGGTTATAGAAAGCCCTGTAAAACTTACCACTTGATCAGCTATAGCAGGTAATGTTCCAATAGAGGCAGTAAAAGAAAGCCCTGTAAAACCTACTATTTGATCTGCTGGATCTATCGTGCCAACAGATAGTGTTGATTGTATTCCTGTAGGTTGAACAGTTACTGAACCTGACCCTATTATATTTCCTTGTTGAACAGGTATTTCAAAACCAGTTAAAGATACTGCATCGTTTGGAACAATAACCGTTCCTTGTGCAGAGGTAATTTCAAAACCTGAAATTGTAGGTGTAACAGAAGTATCAATTGTAATTGTTCCTTGAGCAGATGTAATCTGACTTCCTGTTACAGATACATCTTCATTTGGAGCAAAGGCTGTACCTTGTTGTACTGTAGAACTTAATCCTGTAAATCCAACAACTTGATCCGCTGGATCAATAACACCAATTGATGCTGTAATTTCTTCTCCTGTAATAGTAGGTGTAACAGAAACATCTGTTGTAGCTGTTCCTTGTGCAGAGGTAGTTGAAATACCGCTAGGTTCAATAGTTACATTAATAACATTTGTAATAGATCCTAATGTAAACTCAGATTCTACTCCTGTTGGTAATACTAATGCAGTACCAGAAATAGTAAGTGAATCATTTAATGTAGATGTGATTGATAAGCCAGAAAGTGATACGGTTTCATCTGCAAGATTTCCCCATTCACCAGAACCCCAAGATTTAGCACCCCAACCTGTGGCTAAAGTTTCATCTTCACCCCAGTAAGCTTGGCCCCAGGTAAACCTACCCCATCCAGCCATCTCTTACTCCTATGCTAATCTTATAATTGCGTTTGACGAATCGTTCGCAGGAAATTGAATTGTGAAAGTCCCAGCTGTTGCTGTTTTATCAGAACCAAAAGCAATTACACAAACAGCGTCAGTTGTACCTGAACCACCATCTGTTGTTGTGTTGTAAATCATTGCACCATTAGCTGTGAAAGAAGCTGATGTCCAAGAGACATCAGTAAAATCTGTAAATGCTGTTGTTGAAGTTAAACCAACACCAGTATTTGTTAAAGCTGAGCCACCCGCAGAATATGCAGATCCCGCTGTATTAGTAATTTCGTTTGTAGTTGCATAATCTGTTGTTGCTGCACCTAGAGATGCTGAACTTGTAAATAATGCTATTTTAAAAGTATCTCCACCTGAAGAATCAAAATCGTGTTTCCCAGATAAAAGCTCTGATTTAAAACTTGAACATATTGCTGATGATATTGCCATAATAAATCTCCTTGTTTACGGTGTTGGTGAAGGTACTGGTATTCTTACCGTCCCATCCGTATAATCGTCTCGTTTACGTCTACCTAATTGTTCTAATCCGAACTTTTGTACTTCTTCTTTATACTTATTTTCATAAAGTGTCAACATATCCGTTGGTCCTTTTAAAAAACCATAAGTTTCTGATAAACACGCATATAATAAACCATTTCCAAAGTATTGACTTATATAAGTCGTTGTATTTGAACTAGATAAACCCGTTGGAATAGCTTCATAATGAATTTTAAATACATATGTCGAATCAGGTACAGGGGCTAAAAATAATCTTCCAGAAGTAGTATCTGTTACACCAGTAGCTCCACCAAACATAGCATAGTATTTAGGTGTTCCTGTGGATGTTTCTGCTGGTATATATTCTTGTAAATAAGTTTCATCTTTTTTTTCTAACCAAGTATTAGTTCCCGTAGAAGCAGATGTTGAAGTATAAACTTGTACTCCTTTAACAAATAAAGTTTCGGCAGGTACGTTAATTGTACTTTGACCTGTAACTAAATTACCTGTTGATTGTTTTTTATATGCATCAATAGGTACATCTCTTAAAATTCTCATTTCAGCATTATCAATGATTTGATTAGTTATAGTAGATGTTAAAACATTAGTATCTACTTCTGTATAACTTGAAATTGCTGCTGTTAATGTTGCGTATGTAAATCCTGACATAATTAAGCCCTATCATTAACGGGTCCAATTGTACACTGAAAACCGCCTCCTTTTTCACTACTTGTTGCAGCATTTACTAAAGTACAATTTATACCATCAAATTGAGTAATAGTGGTAGGTTGACCAGGGTTATTTTCTGAACTTGTATTTAAAGAAATAACTTTATAAGAACCATAAACTTTAGCTCCAATAAGATGAGTTCCTGCAGTCGTATTACCGTAAGTTACACCTCTATAAGGTGCACTTGTTCCTCTAATACATCCTGTTAAATTATTTCCTGTTCTTCCAGTATATTCAATAACTTCATTTTGATAAGTACCAACTTTTAAAAGATCTGTTGTATCAGCAGAAGTTAAAATTTTTTCAATGATAATATAACCTGAACTTGGAAAAGCTGTTCCTGTTTGTAAAATAATTGTTTTATCCGTAGTTGAAATAGCTGTGTTTAAAGTTGTAGATAATTGTAATGTAGTTATAGGTACTCCACCCACTGGAGATTTAACATCTTTAAATCTTACAAAATCATTTACTTCAAGGTCACCATTTGGAGAAGAAATTTTTAAAACTGTATTTGAAGTTGTAGTAAAAGGATGATCAGGTAAAAAATCTTGTGTTGCAGGTTCTACTCTAGCTGGTCTTGCATTAGGTAAACCTTGTGGATCACCACCATGCGGTTTAGGTTCTAACTGAGGTTGTTTAGGTTCAAATTCTGAAATATGTACTCTTGACCCATTCCATTCTGTTACCATTTCACTATAAGGAAAAGCTTGTCCTGAACGATCTGATATAAATTGTGCGAATTTACCTTTTGAAAGATTAGACATTATGCGGATGGATAATAAGTTTTAGGGGTTATAATAGTACTTGAAGAAGAACCATCTTCTGCTAAAGCTCTAGCTAATTCATCTTCATATAACATTTTCATGTTTTGAGTTAATTCAGGTTTAAATTTTTGAGATAAATAAAAAGCTAATCCAGAAGCCATACAAGGAACAAATCTATAAGGCACATCAGTTGCATTTGTATAAACTCCTACATCATCAATTCTTTTAACATAGTAATAATTAATAAGATGTCCTACAACACCCGATCCTGGAGTTTGATATAAAGTCATTGTAACTTTGTCTATAAATCTTTGAACAAAATATTGTGAAGGAGTGCCTTGAGAAGTTTTATTTGAAAGTCCTTGGTAAGTAGATCTATTTATTTTTGTTAAAGGTGAATCAACACTAGATGCATTTCTATAATTAGCTTCTAAAATATCAGATGCTCCATAAACAGCGGTAGTATCTGAAGTACCATCCGCAGTAGATCTATACATTGTGTAAACCGCTTGACCTTGAACAAGTGTAAAACTATTATTAGCTACTTCCCAATAATGAAGACCTCTGTTTCCCCATTCTTGAAACATAATATTTAAAGAACGTCTAGCGGATCTTAATTGATTACCTGATACTCCTTGTAATCCTAATCTTTCATAAGACTCTTCTATAATTTCATCGATAGAAAAAGTTTTATCAAAAGTAGTTGTTTCAGAAGTAGTATTAGCCATTTAGACTCCTAAGCTGTTAAATTCGGACCAGAAAACTTATCTGTAAGTAATGTATATGCTGTAACGTTAGTTTTAGTTTTACAATAAATTCCTTTTGGAAATAAAATTCCATCTTCTGGAAAATTTAAAGTAAAAACATCTCCAGTTGGAACATCCACATATAATAAAGTATCACCTGAATTTGAAGTTGTAGTTAATTCTAAAACACCTGCTCCACCACCATCAGAGGATACCGAGATACCTCGGAGTCTTATAGGGGGTGCTACAATTGCTGTTGCACCTGCTGCTGCAGCGGATCTAGTTGCTTGTATATCACTTTTGCCTGCCATGTTTTTTCTCCTTAAAGTTTGTAGGAGCCCCGAAGGGCCCCTTTAATTATTTATATATCTCTATTTTGAAGATAAGTTATAGTAACGTCAGCTGCACCAGCGGATGCCGCTGTGCCAGACTGATTATAAGTCCATAATATTGAAACATCACTTGTTCCAACGTCCATATAATTACCAACTTGAGAAGCATCTGAACTAGCTAGTACTCTTGCAACAGTACCTGCAGCTAATGCATCACAAAACAAATTAACAGTTGCAACAGTACCTATATCAAAAGTATTTGTTGTAGCTGCGTTAAATGCAGTTGTTATATCAGTTGTTATTTCTAAAACCTGACTGTTAGCTGGTAAATAACCAATAACAGTTGAACTACCGTCTGCTCCAAAAACAACTTCTGCTGATTGAGACATTACTACCCAACCTGTGTTTTTTACGTCTGTGCCAACAGTTGTTCCTGTTGTATCTTTTATCGTTCCCGCTTTTATTGGTCCCGAAAATGTTGTGTTTGCCATGTTATATTCCTCCTAGAATATGTAAATATAGTCCTCTAGGGATGTCGACTATACGCGTCTATATTCACTTGTTTTATTGTTTATGTATAGTGGTTAAAATATATATGATTTTTAAATAGAGTGCAAGAGATTCTATAGTGAAAGTGCGATTTCAGCAATGTAGCTTGTTATTAAGTAGCTACGGAAACTTGTGGTGCGGAACCTTCCACTTTAGCAGCCAAGCTAGCTTCTTTAGCTTCTGCCATTTTGATATGATTTATAACGTCTCGAACCATTTTATCGATTCTAACCATATCGAGAGTGTATCTATCTTCAGATAGATGTTCCTGCTCCCATTTTAACTCCAATGACCTCTTCTGTTTGTAAAGGTCTTGTAAGTGGCTCATCTTTGATCTCCTCAAATGTTAACCATGTTTTTGCCAAAGCATAAAACCCTGACGCTTCCCAATTAATATCATTTTCTCCTATTTTGTCAACTATAGCGTTTTCTAAAGATGTAGCTTCATCTTTTGCCATAACTGTAAATTGAGTCATATAACCATATGCTCTAATTTTAATTAAGAAGTTTTTCATGATTTTTTCTTTCTACCATAAAAAAAGGGGCACTTCAAGAGCGCCCCTTTTTAATTAATTATGCTTAGAATTAAGCACCTTCAGAAGCAAAAATACCTCTAAAGTCAGAAACTCCAAAAGAGTATCTTTCTCTAGCTTTGTATCTTACGTTTCCAGTGTCGAAGTCACCTTCCATTTTAGTGGAAATAGATGATCTTTCGAAGTACTTCATTCCATTAGGCACATCTGTAATGATGTAAAATGCATCAGGATCAGTTAAATAGTTATTCACTACATAACCTTGAGGTATCATCCCCATAGATTTGATTGCATTAATGTCATTATCAGCTGTTCCAACTCTAAGAGTAGATTTCATTAATCTATCTGCTGTAAATTGAAGCTCAGAAGGAACAATCATTTTCATTCCTTTAGCTGCAATTTTTAAACCTCTCTCATCAGTGAAAGCCGCAATGTCGATAAGCGACTGCTCTAATGAAGTTTCGTTAAGGTCCGATTGAGTTGCCAAAGTGTTAGATACTGTACCCGCTACTGTTGGGTGTGCAGTATTAAACAATGAAACTGCATCTCCAGAATCAAAAGCATCCGTTGTAGGAAGACCTTGGATTAGTGGATTAACAGCTTTCACTTGCTTTGTGTTTGCCATTGAACGAGCCAACGCTTTTGTATATCTAGACGATAGTCTGTCATATAGGTTATCTTCAATTGCTTCTTCAGTAATTGAAAATGCTAAAGCTATAGTTTCGTGAGTGTATCTAGCTGTGTAAGTCTCTTGAGCATTGTCAAAAGTTACACCAGAACCCTCAGGTTTTACTTGTGCATTAGCGAAACCCGATAACATAACTTCTTCTTCAAAAGCTCTGTCCGAAGTTTCTTTACTATAAATAGCTTCGTGTTGGTTTTCGTATTGTTTGTATTCAAGTCCGAATAGTGCATTCAAACCTGGTTCTAGTTCTTTAACTAGCTGCGATCTTGATATTGCCATGTTTTATCTCCTATTCAGTTGTTATACCCCATTCGCATTTAATGCGAATTGGTGTTCATTGATTCTAACTACCCAGTTAACATTGGCTGAAGCTACGTCATTGTTAGAAGGATCTTTCGATACTCCTAATATTTGAAGCGTTGCTGATGAGCCTGCTGCTAATGTGCTGTCGTCTAGTTCTACTTTAGATACGTAATCTGGAGTAGAGCCTGCTACGTAAGCGATATCTGCAACATTGAAGATATCAGTTAGAGCTGATGCACCTGCGTTATTAGATTGGACCTCAAATCTTTCATAAGGATCGTCACTTACGAATCCAACGATGTCTGTTGCAGCGTTAGAAGCGGCTAAGTGATTAGCCCATGTTGGTTTTGAAGTTGAAGCGTCAGTATAGAATACACCGTTAAGTGATCCTACAACTCCTCCGCCTGCACCTGCTACTTCAACAGAACCGTCAGCCTTCATTTTGACTAGGTCCCATTGGTATATAGCTGTTGCAGAAGCAGATATGCTGTACTCAGATAATCCTTGATTATCTGGATTCTGACCAACTTTACCGATAGCTTTCATACCGAAAGCTGCGTCTTGGTTTGCCATATTGTTTCTCCATTTAGTCCGTAATTTAAAAAATTACAGACGGGTTAATGTTAATAATTCTGTTGGTTTAATAATTACTAAAAAATTAGCTTTTCTTAGAACCACCAAAAGTTACACGAGTCTGTCTATCAACATTGATAGGCATACTTGGATGCTGTTCCTTCAAAAGATCGTTGTCTACTGCTTTATCTTGATCCATACCTTTTTGTGAATAGTATTTAGATCTTTGTTTTGCAATCTCTTCAGGTACTCTTGCCAGCAGCAAGCCACCAACTCCGATCACTCCCTTGTATTTACCGTCTTCAACCACAGGATAATCTGAATCTGGGTATTGATCTGATCTAACTAATTCATAGCCTGATCTTAATCTTCCAGCGATATTTTTAGTATCGGTGAAACCCATAGATTCTGCTCTTATCCATCTATGTCTGAATCCTGTCGGTGCAGGGGGTGCATCTAAAGATGATGGTGGAGCCCAAACTTTTGTTCGTTCTTCTTTAACTCTAGTTTGACTCGCACGACTTGGGGTGTTGTCTTTTTCTATTTTTTTCATATGCTTATACTACCTCCTTCGTGATTTTTTTTAACTGTTTCGCATACTCTTCGAGTGGCACACCTATTCTTTTAGCAATTGCTACTTGTGAAGGTGTGAGCCTCACAATTTTGCGACCAGGCTTACTCGTTCTGTTAGCCGAAGCTACAACTTGAGTAGGTCTTAAAGTCGTTTGTTCATCCACACTATCAAATTTTTGAGGAAATTCAAGTCTTATTCTTTTATTTATTTCAGAATAATACTCTTCTGTTTGAGGATCAAAACCTTCTTCTTCAACTAATTTCTTATGTAAGCTGAATGCAGTATAGGTCATAGCCTCATTATTACCGAACCATGAGTTTTCATTAGCCCATTTTTGAGCTTTTGGATCAGGATTGATAGCTTGTTCTTGAGTTTGCGTTTGATTGATAGGTCTAGAGCCATTTGAATTTAACTCTCTACCTTGTTGTTCTCTATCTGTTTTTTCTACATGTCTAGATTTAATTTCAGAAAGTTTAGCTTCTTCATAACCTAATTTAGATATTTCAGTTTGAGCACTTATTTCTGCTTTAAGATCACCCTCTTCCCTAGCCTTAGCTAGTTTAGATCCTGCTGATTCTAAAGAAGACTTAATTCTATTTTCCATTTCAGAAACATAACCTGTGTCTAATTTAGAATATCTTGTTTTAAGTTGTTCTTGTTCAGAGGTAACTTTTTTTGCGTACTCTATTGCAGCTTCTTCTCTTCGTTCTGCTTCACGCATTTTTTTAGTTAACTTAGCGATTCTTCTTTTTACTCCATCGGAGTAATCTTCTAATTCTTTTTTCTTTTTTTCCTTAGATCCTTGATCCGTGTTTTCTGATTCTTTATTGTTCTCTTCAACTCGAACATCCAACTGCTCAGAAGATTTCTCAACTGTATCACTGGACTTATTACTGTCTTCATTAATTGTTTCATCTGCTACTTCTACCTCGTTAGTTGTTTCTTTGATTTCTTCAATCAGAACCTCGGCTCCAGGACCTGATGTATCTATATCTACTGTGTTTTTTTCTTGATCTTGCATAGTATCCTCCTATGAATTGTTAATATTGATGGAATATATCTTCGGGGTCTTCCACTCTTGCTAAAACTTCATCATCATTGAGAAGTCTTACTTCACCCCCATCTATAAGAATTCTGGATCCTGCATATCTTGCAAAGATTACCCAATCCCCTTTCTTGCACCACGGGCCTTCAGGAAACTTTTCCTTGTCGTAACAATGTGGCCCCATGGAAAGAACTAATCCACAAGTTGATGCAACTTGTGATCTTTCTATAGCTTGATCTCCTAAATAAACTCCACCTTTAGTTTTTTCTTTCATTTTAAATGGAAGAATCAACATTCTCCAACCTGTTGGTTGAGGAAGTTTATCTTGTGGTGTTTTAGAAAGATCTTTTTCTACTTTAGTATTTTTTGTTTCTTTGTATTTTTCTTCCAAAGCATTTTTATGCGTTGGGATCTCTTCCTTTAATGTCGAAGATGTTTGGTTCGTTGTAGTTGTCATTGTCCTTTTGCTCCTTCTTTTCTAGCAGGTTAGAGATTTCCTGTTGAATGTATTGATAGGCATGTGCCTGTCCTAACATATATTTGTATTTTTCCATATTGTCAACCCCACCAGCAACCATTGAATCTCCTATTCTTTGGTAGGATTCTTTTAACATTTTTTGTAATTTATCTATAAGAAATAAATCATCCATTATTGCCTTTCTAGCAGTTCCATGCTCGCAGAGATTTATTGATTCTACTATTCGGATCTCTGGCCGTTTTAGCAGAGGTTAGTTTTTTTTTCATGCCACCCATTCTTGCACAAAAAGATGCACGTCTTTTATTACCAACTTTTTTACTAGGTGCTTTTAATGTACCTTTTGTATAACTTGCTCTACCTTTAGCATTTAAACCACCCGACTTTGATTTACCTTCTTTTCTAGTCCATGCTGGAGTTTTAGCCATTATTTTTTCTTTACTGTCTTTTCCGCTTTTTTAAATTGTTTCTTAGTAGGAGCTCCTTTAGAACCAGGTTTTCTCATTTTTTCTTTTGACCCAGCTTTTATTCTAGCTCTTTTTGCATGTATGTTTGCGTACAATCCTTTTTTAGACATTAATATACTCCTGTTTTAATTACTCTAATACAATTTACACAAGATTTCATAAATCTAGAATGGGTCATACAAGAAATTGGTTTTTTAATTATTATTTCTTCCATTTTGCATTTACAAAATTTACCAAATGATTTCTCTATTAATTTTTTAAACATTATTTTCCTTTTATCAAATGAGTTGCCTTAAGTCCATAGACAGATGCAATTACTCCAACAAAAATCGCTTGATACCA
>Ga0307995_1001907_pt1 | contig 12575 bp, 7 predicted proteins | sample EllFjometagen262_FD_203132 | JGI IMG/M metagenome (GOLD analysis project Ga0307995, IMG submission 203132) | Marine microbial communities from Ellis Fjord, Antarctic Ocean - #262 | ecosystem: Environmental > Aquatic > Marine > Unclassified | place: Southern Ocean | collected 2014-11-02
AATCCTGTCTTGATGTTAATCGACCACGCTAATTGTGAAAAGAAAGCGGCGAGTACTGCGCTTAATTTGATCTACCGATATATTGATAACTTTGAGCTGATGAATAAAATGTCAAAGCTGGCGCGTGAGGAGATGCGTCATTTTGAGCAAGTGATCGGCATTATGAAGCGCCGAAATATCGCCTATCAGCATGTGTCGGCGTCGCGCTATGCTGCTGGTTTGAGAGACTTGGCTAGGACTGATGATCCAGGGAAGCTAATCGATGTGTTGATTATAGGTGCCTTTATCGAGGCGCGGTCTTGTGAGCGTTTTGCGCGTCTTGCGCCTTATTTGGATTCTGAGCTAGAGCAATTCTATACCTCTTTGCTTAAGTCCGAAGGGCGACATTATCAAGATTATCTTGGCCTCGCTAAAAAAGCGTCAAAGGACGAGTCATTGAATGATCGGATTGCAATGTTTGCTGAAGCGGAGAAGCAGCTCGTTGAGCAGCCGGATACCGAGTTCAGATTCCATTCTGGCCCAGTATATTAGACGAAATATTCTTACCTGAATCTTTTGTTTATTATTATAAAGCACTCCCACTCATCCGCGCTATGGGATAGTATGAACTAGATGTAAGTTTCGATTTTACCTTAGCTCTCCGATTTAGTAGAGGCATAAAAATAATGATTACTCTTCTCAAGAAAAAGCCCTGTATTTTAACAATCTACCTTTTGTTTTGCCTTGTTTTAACGCCTGTATATTCCTCTGATATTGCCGAAGAGGAAGACGACAATGAGTGGGACGTCATGCAACCCCAGGGTGATATGCAAACCATTACGATTGATACCACTGAAAGTACCTGGTCAAACCTCAGTGTCAGTGAAGATGGGCAGGCTATAGTTTTCGATATGCTCGGTGATATTTACACGATGTCCATCGCTGGGGGTGAAGCGACACCTCTGGTGCAGGGGTTTGATTGGAACATGCAGCCAACCTATAGCCCTGACGGTAAAACTATCGCTTATATCAGTGACAGAGATGGCGCCTCTAATTTATGGGTAATGGATGCCAATGGCGGTAACCCGCACCAAATTAGCAAAGAGGAAACAGCCCTTATCCACACACCCACCTGGAGCCCTGATGGTGACTATATTGCAGTGACCAAAGGATTTATGTCGTCGCGCTCTATCCCCGCAGGTGAGATCTGGATGTATCACCGCTCTGGGGGTGACGGGGTGATGGTCACCGAGCGAGCTTATGGACCGCACACCCAAAAGAATATGACTGATCCTGCGTTTTCGCCAGATGGCCAGTACCTTTACTACACCGATGATATGACCTCGGGTCGAATTTGGGAGTATGGCAAAAATTCGACCACCGAACTGTTTAATATTATGCGTCACGACCTTGAGACGGGAGAATCGTCGAGTTATATCGGTGGTGCAGGGGGCGCTATCGTTCCTACGCCTTCGCCAGATGGTAAATATATGGCCTATCTCAAGCGCGAGGACACAAAAACGGTGCTGTATATAAAAGATCTTAAGTCTGGGGTTGACCGCAGACTGTCTACAGAGATGGAGCGAGACCATCAGGAAACATTTGGTTCTGAGGGTAATTTTGCTTATTTTGATTGGACCCCAGACAGCCAGCATATCATCTACTGGACTGCGGGTAAATTTCATAGGCTAAATATCGACAGCTTGGATGTTTCTCTTATTCCAATGCACATTAAAACTGAAAAACAGGTACAGAAATCGCCACGTTATTTAGTAGATGTGGCGCCAGATACCTTTGATGTGAAAATGATTCGTTGGGCCAGCATGTCCCCCACTAATGGTTCGGTGGTTTATCAGGCGCTGGGCAAGTTATATCTTCGAGATGTTAAAAGTGGCCGCGTCAAACGGTTGACTCGACAGAATGATCACGACGAGTTTTATCCAAGTTTTTCACGTGATGGCAAGTCGATAGTCTATACAACCTGGAGCGACAAAGACCTTGGATCAGTTAGGGTGGTTAGTGCCAGTGGGGGCATAGGATCAACCGTCACTACTGAGCCGGGTATTTATGTGGAACCTAAGTTTTCACCTAAGGGTAACAATATTGTTTTTCGCCGGCTGACGGGTGGTTATCTGCTGTCCCCTGAGTGGTCGTTGGAGCCCGGCATTTATCTTGCCGACCGAAAAGCCAAGACCATGGAGAAAGTGACAGAGGATGGTTTTAATGCGCACTTTGCCGCTGATGAAGATCGGCTTTACTTTACTAGCTATGCTCCTGAGAGCAAGTACACAGAGCTTGAGCTCTATAGTGTTGATTTAAAGGGCAGAGATGAGCGCACGCTACTTAAGGGTGATAAGGTTACTGAATATCAGCTTTCGCCTGATGGTAAATGGATCGGTTATACACATCAAAATAACGCCTTTGTGGCTCCGTTTCTAAGTACCGGTTTGCAGCAAGAGCTGGATATCGAAGATAGTGGTTTGCCGGTAGCACAGGTGTCCAAGCGCGCCGGTGAATATTTAAGTTGGTCTGCAGGTAGCGATAGGCTTAGCTGGTCTCACGGTGCAACGGTGTTCAGCCGTGAGTTGAATCAGGCGTTTAGCTTTCTGGCTGGCGCTCCTGATGAATTACCGGAGCCGGTGTCTGAAGGCTTAAATTTAGGGTTTTCTCAAATCGCGGATAAGCCTAGTTCGACCATCGCATTGGTGGGCGGACAAGTGGTTACGATGCGTGATGCTGATAATGCTCAAGAAGTGATCAGTAATGGCGTTGTCGTAGTGCAAGACAATCGTATTGTTGCCGTGGGTAAGGTGGGTGAGGTTTCTATTCCGGCTGACGCCCAGATAATTGATGTCAGTGGGAAAACCTTAACGCCTGGTTTGATTGATGGTCATGCCCATGGCTCTCAGGCGACCGAAGAAATTATTCCACAACAGAATTGGAAGAATCTCTCTAGTCTAGCCTTTGGTGTGACGACGATCCATGATCCTTCTAATGACAGCTCTGAGATATTTGCAGCGTCTGAAATGCAACGTAGTGGGCAGATTTTAGGACCAAGAATATTCTCAACAGGAACTATAGTCTATGGCGCTAACTCGCCCACCGCACATGCCAAAATTGATAGCTATGAGGACGCATTTTTCCATTTGCAGCGACTTAAAGATATGGGTGCGGTGTCGGTCAAGAGTTACAATCAGCCGCGTCGCGAGCAGCGACAGCAGGTGCTTAAGGCGGCGCGTGATCTAGAGCTAATGGTCGTGCCTGAAGGTGGCGGTAAGTTGTACCAAAATATGAGCATGATTGCTGATGGCCATACGACCTTAGAGCATTCGCTAAACATTGCGACCGGGTACAGTGATCTCACCCAGTTCTGGAGCCAAACTGAAATGGCTTACAATCCAACACTGGTAGTTGCCTACGGTGGATTAGAAGGCGAAAAGTACTGGTATGATCGGACTAATGTGTGGGAAAACACTCGTTTAACACGCTATGTTCCGCGCTATATTGTTGAGCCGCGCTCGATTCGACGAGCCACAGCCCCTGATGACCACTATAACCATATAAAAGTTGCCGCCTATGCCAAAACGTTGCGTGATGCAGGTGTGCGGGTGTTGATTGGGGCTCATGGCCAGCGAGAGGGATTGGCTGCGCACTGGGAAATGTGGATGCTTAATCAGGGCGGATTCACCCCTTGGGAAGCGCTGAGGGCAGCCACCCATGACCCTAGTGTAGCTCTTGGTATGAGAGATGATTTGGGTTCTATTGAGGTGGGTAAACTAGCTGATATCGTTATTATGGATGGCGAGGTACTAAACAATATCCGCCGAAGTGAAATGATCACACATACAATGATTAATGGCCGTTTGTATGATGTTAGTAATATGTCGGAAATTGGCAGCGGTAACTCGACAATAGAGCCTCTATTTTTTGAGCGACTAGAGATTAATGCTATGCCGGCGGCAACGGCCAAAGCTATAGCAGAGAAGTCAGCAAGGCATCATTGGGTACACTAAAAACAGTAAAAGAGTAGAGCGCTAATCTAGGGTAACTATGTTGCGCACAAAAAAGGCAGCCTAAGCTGCCTTTTTTGTATCTTTATGTTGGCTAATCATTGCCGAACTCTATCGCTCGTCCATTGGGGTGTAGTCGCGGACATCTGCGCCGGTATAGAGTTGGCGAGGGCGTGCAATACGGTAAGGATGAGTAATCATTTCGTTCCAGTGTGAGATCCATCCAACGGTGCGGCCTGTGGCAAAAATCACGGTGAACATTTCTTCTGGAATACCCATAGCTTTTAAAATAATACCTGAATAAAAGTCTACATTTGGGTATAGCTTCTTGGAAATAAAATACTCGTCTTCGAGGGCGATGACCTCTAACTTTTTAGCTAAACGAAATAGTGGATCGTTCTGAACGCCTAAAACTTCGAGTACTTCGTCGCAAGTCTGGCGCATGACAGTGGCGCGCGGGTCATGGTTTTTGTAGACGCGATGGCCAAAGCCCATTAAGCGGAAAGGATCGTTCTTATCTTTGGCTTTGGCAATATATTCTTCAATATTATCTTCATGGCCAATTTCATCGAGCATGCTCAGGACGGCTTCATTGGCGCCACCATGCGCAGGTCCCCAGAGAGCCGCGATACCAGCTGCGATGCAAGCGAAAGGATTAGCACCTGATGATCCCGCTAAGCGAACAGTCGATGTTGATGCATTCTGCTCGTGGTCGGCGTGCAATAAGAAAATTCTATCCATTGCCTTAGCAAGAGCAGGATGACATTCATACTTCTCACAGGGCGTTCCAAACATCATATGCAGGAAGTTCTCAGAATAAGAGAGGGTGTTGTCCGGGTATACGAAGGGTTGGCCAATAAAGTGCTTGTAGCACATAGCGGCGATCGTCGGCATTTTAGCAATTAAGCGATGTGCCGAAATTGTTCTATGTTCTTGATTCGTGATATCGAGTGAGTCGTGATAAAACGATGACATTGCGCCGACAAGGCCGCACAGCATGGCCATTGGGTGAGCGTCATATCTAAATCCACTAATAAAGTGCTCAATTGAGCGATTCACCATGGTGTGATATTTGATGGTATGTTCAAATGTTGCTTTTTGTTCAGCAGTAGGCAGCGCACCTTCAAGGAGTAGGTAGCAAGTCTCTATGTAGTCTGACTTATCGGCAAGAACTTCAATAGGATAGCCCCGATGCAATAGAATTCCTTTCTCGCCGTCAATATAAGTAATATCAGATTGGCAGGATGCTGTTGCAGTAAAGCTCGGATCGTACGTAAAGTACCCATGGCTTCCTAAAGCTCCGATGTCAATGACGTCTTGGCCTCTTGTACCTTTGAGTATTGGCAACTCGATAGGGGTTTCGCCATCAATTGTCAGGGTAGCTTTGCGGTCCGTCATGCTATTTCCTCAAAAAACTAGTGAGAGCTGGTCAAAAACTCGGTTGGCAACTATAGATGCTCAGCGAAAATTGTCAATACGAAGTGAATGTTAACAGCGTCGTTTTAGCGGCTCTTGACTCTACTGTTAAGCCTTTAATGGCAGAAAATGGGTGTTAATTTAGCTTATCGCTGGGATAACGGTTATTCACAGATCGAATGACCTTTTAATGTGCCTTGGGCGGGCTTATTATGATTGCAGTGCTATTTGTTTAAATGTTTTGGGCAAAGCTAATTGAATTTGGCTTGATGAGTAATTATACTCCTGCGCCATCAAATGGGAGTGCTGTTTGAAAAGTGCTCCGCAAGTGCATTCAAGTTTAGACTAAACTCAAATTAAGTTTCATTGTTAGGACAACCAACGATAAGGTGCTACCTGTGGTGGATAAAAAAAGACCCGTTAACCTCGATTTTGGAACAATTAAACTTCCAATTACCGCCTACGTTTCTATCCTGCATAGGGTTTCTGGGGTGGTAACTCTTTTCGCGCTTGCGATTCTTTTGTGGCTTCTCGATCAGAGCCTAGCGTCAGAGCAAAGTTTTGAAGCCGTATCCAATATATTGTCATACCCGATTGCTCAAGTCTTGATTTGGGGCAGTCTTGTTGCTCTTACCTATCACACGGTTGCTGGGATCCGGCATCTGGTTATGGATCTTGGAATTGGTGAGGAAAGCTTTAATAGTGGCAGAATAAGCGCCTGGATCGCGGTAGTGATTGCTGTTGTCTTAATCGCAGCATTAACGGGCTGGGTGATTTTATGATGGCGTTTTTTGCTCGATTTACCCTCACAGGGCCTAACAACTGGATAATTCAGCGTATCACCGCGATTGTGATGGCAGCCTACCTGTTTTTCATTGTTGGCTTCTTAGTGATCAATCCAGCACTGACCTACGATCAATGGTCAGCACTGAACGGTCTTTTGTCGATGCGCATATTTACACTAGTTACCATAGCGGCCGTTGCCTTTCATGCATGGATTGGTATGCGGTGTGTTTTAACTGACTACATTACGGTCAGGTTGATAGGGCCAAAAGCGAATGGGGTCCGTAATGTTTTGCAGTTAGGACTAGGGTTCATAATCCTGCTTTATCTAATGTGGACAATCAAAATTCTCTGGGGACTTTAATTGAATGGGTAGTTTAAGAAAAATGAGTTTTGACGCTGTCATTGTTGGCGGCGGTGGGTCAGGAATGCGAGCAGCTCTGCAGCTGGCGCAATCAGGCTACAACACAGCAGTTATTACCAAGGTATTTCCCACGCGATCTCACACGGTGTCTGCGCAAGGGGGCATTACGTGCGCCATAGCAAGCGATGACCCAAATGATCAGTGGCAGTGGCACATGTATGACACGATTAAAGGGTCTGATTATATTGGTGACCAAGAGGCCATAGAATATATGTGCCAGACCGGTCCTGAGGCGATTTTTGAGCTTGAGCACATGGGCTTGCCATTTTCACGAACAGAAGAAGGGCGGATTTATCAGCGGCCCTTCGGTGGTCAGTCCAAAGACTATGGTGCCGGTGGACAGGCGGCGCGAACATGCGCGGCTGCGGATAGAACCGGTCACGCGTTGTTGCACACCCTTTACCAAGGGAATTTAAAGAACAAAACTGTCTTTCTTAATGAGTGGTTTGCCGTTGATATCGTCAAAAATGCCGACGGTGCTGTCGTTGGTGTGGTTGCTATCGATATTGAAACCGGAGAGACCGTTTTTGTGGAATCAAAGGCTACAGTGTTCGCGACTGGTGGCGCTGGTCGTATTTATGCATCAACCACAAACGCGCATATCTGTACGGGAGATGGTGTTGGCATGGCATTGCGGGCGGGTTTCCCTGTCCAAGATATTGAGATGTGGCAGTTCCATCCCACCGGCATTCATGGTGCTGGAACGCTTGTTACAGAGGGGTGCCGGGGAGAAGGCGGTTACCTCATTAACAAAGATGGCGAGCGATTTATGGAGCGCTATGCGCCGAACGCCAAAGATCTTGCAGGTCGAGATGTTGTGGCTCGTTCAATGGTGCTGGAGATTCTTGAAGGTCGAGGTTGTGGGCCAGATGGGGATCACGTTTACCTTAAGCTCGACCATCTCGGTGAAGAGATGCTCAATTCAAAACTACCGGGCATTCTTGAACTATCTCGAACCTTTGCTCATGCAGACCCAGTTAAAGAGCCCATCCCTGTTGTGCCTACCTGTCACTACATGATGGGCGGAATCCCGACTAATGTTGACGGTCAGGCTCTAACGATCGATCGTGAGGGTAAGGATAAGGTCATTGAGGGCTTTTATGCCTGTGGCGAAGCGGCCTGTGTTTCTGTGCATGGCGCTAACCGTTTGGGCGGCAATTCGCTTCTTGATTTGGTGGTCTTTGGTCGTGCTTCCGGTATCTTTATCGAGAAGCAACTGAGCGAAGGTATTACGCTTAAAGAAGCGACTGAGGCAGATATCCAGCGGGCTATGGTCGGCTTGAACAGAATTAATCAGTCTTCGGACGGTGAGAACGCCGCTGTATTAAGGGCTGAATTGCAGACCATTATGCAGAATTATTTTGGTGTGTTCCGGCGTGGCGATTACATGAAACAGGGTATTGAAAAGCTTGATGAGCTTCGTCTGCGGGTTGAAAATGTCTATCTTGACGACAAGAGTAACTCGTTCAATACAGCCAGACTTGAAGCTCTTGAATTACAGAACCTGTTTGAAACAGCCTATGCCACAGCCATCTCTGCTGAGGGCCGCACGGAAAGTAGGGGCGCCCATGCTAGAGAAGACTTCCAGGAACGTGATGATGAGAACTGGTTGTGCCATTCCATTTACTTTCCGGGAAGTAAGGAAATAGGCAAGCGACCAGTAAACTTTACCTTGAAAACCCGTGAACCCTTTGAACCTAAAATTCGTACCTATTAATATTGCGATGTGAGAGTCTAGATTTATGTTAAATGTAAGTATTTATCGCTATAACCCTGAAGTCGATGACGAGCCGTATATGCAGGATTTTCAGTTCGACACTGAGGGCAAAGACATTATGGTTTTAGACGTTCTTGAGAAACTTAAGATTCAGGACCCGTCTTTGGTATTTCGGCGCTCATGTCGAGAAGGTGTTTGTGGGTCTGATGGTGTCAACATTTCAGGTAAGAACGGGTTGGCTTGCATCACTCCGCTGTCTGAAGCTGTTAAAGGAAATAAGTTAGTTATACGTCCTCTTCCAGGCTTGCCAGTGATCCGTGATTTGGTGATCGATATGGGTCAGTTTTACGCTCAGTATGAAAAGATACAGCCTTACATGATCAATAACTCACCTGCGCCCGCGATTGAGCGGTTACAAAGCCCAGAGGAGAGAGCTAAGCTAGATGGTCTGTATGAGTGCATTCTGTGCGCTTGCTGCTCAACTGCTTGCCCATCTTTTTGGTGGAATCCTGAAAAATTCATTGGCCCCTCAGGTTTATTGCAAGCCTATCGCTTTCTGGCAGACAGTCGAGATACCGCAACTGAAGAGCGGTTAGCTAATTTAGATGACCCGTTCAGTGTTTTTCGCTGCCATGGCATTATGAATTGCGTGCAAGTCTGTCCAAAAGGGTTAAATCCTACTAAGGCTATTGGTCATATCCGTAATATGTTGATCCGTAGCGCGACATAATCGGCTTAGGTAGGCATAAAAGCATATTTTCGTCCAGATTTTACTGGCAGTGGAGGGCTTAGACTATTAGAATGGCGGCAGAATCAGCAGTCATAAGGATATATCATCAATGCCCCAGGGCCCAATGGAGCAATTTCTTAGCTCCTCCCACTATTCCGGTGGAAATGCCGCCTATATTGAAGGGCTTTACGAGACCTACCTGCACGACCCAAACGGAGTTTCTGAGGAATGGAGTAGTTTTTTTGACTCCCTTCCGCGCACCAATGGGTCAATAGCGCCCGATATATCTCATGATACAATTATTCAACACTTTGAGTTGCTTGGTCGGCGTCAGGCGCGACCAACAATTGCACCAGGTTCTGGTGGAATCCACTTAGAACATGAGCGCAAGCAGGTTAAGGTTGTTCAGTTAATCAGTTCTTACCGTTTTCGTGGACATCAAAAAGCAAAGTTAGACCCTTTAGGCATTATGGTTCGTGCGACTGTGGCTGATCTTGAGCTGCATTTTCATGGATTAACTCAAGCCGATCTTGATACGACATTCCAAACAAGTCCGCTTTATATAGGCAAACAAGAAGCCACCTTGCGCGAGATAGTGGACGCTCTTGAAGAGACCTATTGTGGTGACTTGGGTCCTGAGTTTATGCATATAACGTCTTTTGCTGAAAAGCAGTGGTTGGCGCAGCGCTTTGAGAGTGTTCGTTCCAAGCCTACCTATGGCGACGGTGCGCGTATTGACGTACTTAATAGGCTGACGGCCGCAGAAGGGTTAGAGAAGCATCTCGACTCTAAGTATCCGGGCACTAAACGTTTTGGATTGGAGGGTGGAGAGAGTTTAATTCCTCTGCTTGATTGTTTGGTTAGGCGTTCTGGAGAGTATGGCGCTAAAGAAATTGTAATGGCGATGGCTCATCGGGGCAGGCTTAACGTCCTCGTTAATATTTTGGGCAAAAACCCAGCTGAAATGTTCGAGGAATTTGAAGGCAAGCGCCTGGTTAACACCTCAGGTGATGTTAAATACCATCAAGGTTTTTCCTCGAATGTGATGACCCCTGGTGGCGAAGTCCATATGGCGCTGGGGTTTAACCCGTCGCACTTAGAAATTTCTTGTCCTGTTGTTGTTGGTTCTGGTCGAGCGCGTCAAGATAGGCGTAATGACCCCACAGGTCAAAAGGTTGTGCCTATTTTGATGCATGGTGATGCTGCGTTTGCCGGGCAAGGCGTGGTGATGGAGACTTTTCAGCTATCCCAGACTCGAGCCTATAAAACCGGTGGTACCATCCATATCGTGATTAACAATCAGGTTGGCTTTACCACTAGCCGCCAAGATGATGCACGATCAACAGAATACTGCACTGATATTGCCAAGATGGTTGGCGCACCTATTCTGCACGTTAATAGTGACAACCCCGATGCGGTTATGTTCGCTGCTATGCTGGCTACAGATTATCGATATGAGTTTGGTAAAGACGTGGTTATCGACTTGGTCTGTTATCGTCGTCGCGGACACAATGAGACTGATGAGCCTTCATCCACTCAGCCTTTGATGTATGAAGTTATTCGGAAGCATTCCACGACTAGGACGCTCTATGCCCAAAAACTTGTGGCCGAAGGTGTCCTTGAGCAAGACCAAGCCAATGAAATGGCTAATGTCTATCGGGCAAGCCTAGATAAGGGTGAGTTCGTGGTGCATAACTTAGTGCGAGAGCCAGATACCAGTTTGTTTGTGAATTGGTTGCCTTATTTGGATCATGATTGGCGAACCCCCGGAAAGACAGCTATTGCGCTTAATGAGCTGCAAAATATAGGCACTAAAATAACCTCAATTCCTGATGGGATTCAGGTTCAGAGGCAGGTAGCGAAGATTTATGACGATCGGCGCAAGATGGTAGGAGGTGCGCTGCCTCTAAACTGGGGTATGGCCGAGCTTCTGGCCTACGGCACTCTGCTTCATGAAGGCTATCCAATTCGTTTCACAGGTCAAGATATACGTCGTGGTACATTCTCTCATCGTCATGCGGTGGTGTTTAATCAAAAGGATGGCGATGCTTATCTACCGCTGGCTCATTTGTCAGAAGATCAGCCACGTTTTGATATTTATGACTCGGTGCTTTCAGAAGAGGCCGTGTTAGCGTTTGAGTATGGCTATGCGACAACTGCACCAGCCGGTTTGATTATATGGGAAGCCCAATTCGGTGACTTTGCCAACGGCGCCCAGGTTGTGATTGATCAATTTATTGCCAGTGGAGAACACAAATGGGGCAGGTTGTGCGGCCTAACTATGATGTTACCTCATGGTTTTGAGGGTCAAGGCCCAGAGCATTCCTCGGCTAGGCTTGAGCGATTTTTGCAGCTTAGTGCTGAACATAACATGCAAATTTGTAATCCAACGACTCCAGCGCAGATCTTCCATTTACTGCGTAGGCAAGCTATTCGTCCAATGCGCCGTCCTCTAATTATCATGAGCCCTAAGTGGATACTGCGTCATAAATTAGCAACTTCATCGCTCGAAGAGCTTGCCCATGGCGAGTTTTTCAATGTCATTGCAGACAGTACTGTTAAGCCCGCTGAGGTAAAGCGCGTTGTCCTCTGTTCGGGTAAGGTCTATTACCATCTGTTCGAAGAGCGCGAAGAAAGGGGTATTACTGATGTTGCGCTGGTTCGTATTGAGCAATTGTACCCGTTCCCCGATCAGGAGCTAGATGCCATTTTGGCGCCTTACACTGGCCTGGAAAGCACAGTTTGGTGCCAAGAAGAGCCTATGAATCAGGGCGCTTGGTATAGTAGCCAGCACCACATGCGTAATGCATTGCAAAGATTGGACCCTAAGCTAAATCTCAGCTATGCAGGCCGAGTCGGCTCAGCCGCTCCTGCGAGCGGATATATGTCTGTTCACCTTGAAGAGCAGAAGCAATTTATCGATGAAGCGTTGACCTTCGACGCTTAAACTAGGAATAGATTAATGGCCATTGAAATTAAGGCACCGACTTACCCCGAATCAGTACAAGAGGGCACACTGGCGACTTGGCACAAACAGCCGGGCGATAGCGTTGCTCGAGATGAGCTTATTGTTGATATTGAAACAGACAAAGTGGTTCTAGAAGTTGTTGCGTCAGCTTCAGGTACCCTGACTGAGCAATTTAAAGCTGAGGGCGATATAGTCCTTAGTAACGAGGTTTTGGCTCATATTGAAGAAGGTGAGGCCGCGGTATCGCCTGTACTAGCATCCGCTGCTCCTGAGGTTGATCAGCAGGTGGGTGGTGCTTTGGTTAATCCGGCGGCAAAAAAACTGGCTGACGAGCGCAATATAGACCTATCGCAGGTTTCTGGCACAGGCAAAGGCGGGCGTATAACTAAAGAAGATGTCGTCAATTTCACCCCTGCAGTTGCGGTTGTGCCTGCGCCGGCATCAAAAGAGCCAGCAGTTCTGGAGCCTTTATTACCAGACGGTGAGAGGGTCGAGCGCCGAGTGCCTATGACTCGCATGCGCGCTCGTATTGCGGAGCGCCTTTTGGA
>Ga0307995_1001910_pt1 | contig 12571 bp, 29 predicted proteins | sample EllFjometagen262_FD_203132 | JGI IMG/M metagenome (GOLD analysis project Ga0307995, IMG submission 203132) | Marine microbial communities from Ellis Fjord, Antarctic Ocean - #262 | ecosystem: Environmental > Aquatic > Marine > Unclassified | place: Southern Ocean | collected 2014-11-02
GGGAAGTTTTTATGTTGATTTATTAACCAAGTCAACCATGTGCCACACATGCCAGGAGTATATAATATTAGATAGTTTTGCATTTTCGACAATCTTCTTTTCGGTTAGTAACCTGCTTTGTGAATTTCGTCAACTATCGCTTGAGTCATGGTCTTATTTAAGTTCTGTTTAACTATTGGAGCACCATGTTGAAACGGACTCATTGCGCCTTTTGGGGCACACCTATAAGTAGATTCTTGGTCTTTTTTATGTAAATTTCGAACCTTTGCTTTTCTTATTAGTTCTTTTATTGTTGGCATAATATTATTGTTTTCTTATTTGTTCTACATGGTCCAACCTTGCTAAATCAATCTCTACGGTTTCTCGCATCTCTTCATTGGCACAACAAGGGTCGACAGTCTCTTTTCTAATTTCTTTCGACTCCCACGCTTTTTATTATAAAGGCGGTCGTTTGGCTCACCCGCCTTACCTTTTTAACATCTAACTCTATTTATAAATTATTTATAAACTACATACTTTATATCTGGAAACAGAAGAAAATAGAATTAAATAGATTCTAATCGTATTATTGATTCAGGTTTATCATACTGTCCAGATTCACATTTCTTTTTGCATGTTCTTAATGTTTGAGTAGAGGTAGTCGAAGTCCATTGGTCTTCTATCCATTTAAATATGGGACCATCTAATATCTCTTGTATTGAATAATGCTTTATATTGTGTAGTTTTGGGTCTAGTCCACTTTCTTTCCATATTGTTTTTAGTGAAAAAAGACTTCCTTGCCAACAACAAGGAGTAACATATCCCTGATGAGATATATATACAGAACCACCTGCCGGTAACCCGTCTTTTCCCATCTCTGAATTGTCTTTTGCTTCGCATTTTATCATTCTTTTTCGCCCCTTATTGAATCTAAAATAACAAAATTTCGAAATCCCTCTTTCACTGCAAGTTCTCTTGCTTCATCTAATTGGTGTTTGTTCCAAGAAAAAGGTATAAATTGCCAATCAGCAGTACCTCCAGCAGATATATACGCACGAAAGTTTCTTTGAAGTACCTCCCAGTTAACATTCTTTCTATATAAATGATTTGTATCTTCGAGTCCGTCTATACCGAATATAACAGCGAAATCACCTTCGTGTTTAGAAGAAATTTTGCCCATTCTTGTCCAAAACTCCTCATCTCTGGCACCACCGTTAGTAGCAATAGTTATGAAATTGTATCCACCGATTTCACGGAATTTCTTTTGAAAGAATTCTATTATTTCGAATATCTCTGGATTTATCGTGGGTTCATCTACATTACCAATAAGTAATAATTTGGACAACATACTCCAATCGCCAGAGAAGGCTTGTTCGATATCTTTTATTGTTACGAACGCATTATTAAGGTGTGCTGCCGCGCCACCTTCCATGTCTCCATTATGCACTTGTTCTCTCTCGCACATATTACAACGAGCGTTGCAATAGTTAGTCAATTCTATCTGTACTCTAGGAATCTTTTCTGTACCAGCCCACATTACATTTTCTCCAAGTTACCCAAGCGCCAAGACTTGTATTGTCTATTAAATAGTTTATGTTCTTTTAGTGTTATGACTTGAATTGTTTTGCCCTTGTATCGCTGGACCCAATCACCATATGTTATCCGCATTTTATCTATTTCAGTAACATCACCTACTTGAACATTCCACATTTGTTTGATCCTTTGATATCTTATTTTATTATATTAGTATTTATTTAATTTTGAATTCATATCCTATAGTGATACCCCAGTTTTTGTTCGGAGTTACTTCATACGAAGGTGCTACATACCAATTGTCTTTAGTAAATCGTATCATTGGTGCTATTTTCATTCCACTGTACCCAGTAACCACTCCTACTTCTAACTCTGAATCAAATAGCATATCGAATTTATATCCTGCATATCCCGAGATGGTTTTTTCACTATTATAGTATATACCTGTGATTGTATTATTAATCTCGCATCTAACGTGCGGGTGTATTCCATTATAATCACCTTCCAGCCCGGTGTGCAAAGACATCGCAACAAATAAACTTATACAAGTATTAATCATGGACCTTTAGTGGTAAATTCCATACCAAATGCATTGCCCACATACACACTACCGTTCCATTTCATAAAAATCTTATTAGTGGCGATAAATGCCTCTAGTGAGTCTCCTTCTCTGAAATTATCTATTTCAGCAGTAACAACGTTACCATTGTTTGTGCAAGTAACCTCAACTTCATTATTGTGTGTTCGATTATACATTTGATACTATTGCCATTGGTACTACTTCTATGTCTATGTCTTTTTGGTGGTCTGTACTACAAGGAATCATATCGCCTGGTATTGGACAAATACCTTCCCAATTTTCTTCACTCTCATTTGCTGGTTCAAAGTCGTCTGGCCTAAAGCCATCATTCATATCAGTAGGGCGATTATCTAATAAACATATTAATGTTGCTTGTCCAGAATCATCTTGTGCCGCTTCGGTAAGCAATATCAAATTACTTCTACACAATTGTTCAGTAGGATATTCTTCTACTGGAATAGTCAATATGTGCGGAGTTGTTGGGTTCATCATTACTAATATTAATATCCATACTTCCATGTTGTTTCTCCTTTTAGTGTGTTCATATTTTATTAATGGGCTGCCCAGATTACTGTACTTAAATCAACGCCATCTTTAAACATGTCCCATAGAGGCGACAAATCTCTTAGTTTTTCTACCTTTTCACGTACAAGAAGGATTGCTTTATCTACATCTTCTTCTGTAGTGTATCGTCCTATGCTAAAACGAATAGAACTATGTGCTAACTCATCACTAAGTCCTAATGCTCTGAGAACATAAGATGGCTCTAGACTTGCTGATGTACATGCTGACCCAGAAGATACTGCGATGTCTGATATTGCCATTAATAATGACTCGCCTTCTACGTAATTAAAACTAATATTTAAGTTACTACCGATGCGTTGTTCCATATCACCATTTACTACCACTTCTTCCATGTCAGAGAACCCAGCGTATAGTCTATCTCTAAGACCACGTGTTCTAATTTCTTCTTCTGTCATCATTTCTTGTGCTAATGCAAATGCTTCACCGATACCAACGATTTGGTGTGTTGCTAAAGTACCTGAACGCATACCTCTTTCATGTCCGCCGCCATGCATTTGTGCTTCAAGTCTAACTCGAGGCTTACGTGATACATATAGTGCGCCCATACCTTTTGGACCATAAATCTTATGTGCTGAAAAACTCATTAAGTCAACTGGAAGTTCTGTTAAGTTAATTGGAATTTTACCAACTGATTGAGCGGCATCAACGTGAAAGAATGTTTTGTTTGCTCTACAAATATCACCAATTGTATGCAAGTCTTGTATAACACCAATCTCATTATTAACGTGCATGAACGAGGCTAGAATAGTATCTTCTCTTATAATAGATTTAAATTCTTCAATGTCTAGCAGTCCACTTGGTAATGGATTCATATAGGTAACTTCAAAACCTTCTCGTTCAAGTTGACGACAAGTATCTAACACTGCCTTATGTTCTGTCTTTAATGTAATGATATGTTTGCCACGTTTTTCATAAAAGTGTGCGATACCTTTAATTGCTAGGTTATTTGATTCAGTTGCGCCTGAAGTCCATACGATTTCTCTAGGGTCTGCGCCCACTAACTCTGCAACTTGATTACGTGCTTTGTCTACTGCGGCTTCTGCCTGCCAGCCATAATAATGTGAACGTGATGCTGGATTTCCGAATGTGCCTTCTAGTGTTAAGCACTCTGCCATTTTCTGAGCGACACGGTGGTCTACTGGTGTTGTGGATGAGTAATCCATGTAAGTTGGTGTTTGCATTTTTAGTCTCTGTTTAGTTTAATTTATAATGTAACTAGTCTTTCTACGAAATTCATTGCGACTGCTGTGCCAGTTATAGCACTACCAATCATAATTGCTCTGTCGCCCCAAGCCATTCCTACAAAAACCCAGCCAATACTACTGACGATGTAAGAAACTTGTCCCCAATATGTAAAGCCTGCACTCATTAAGAATACGCCACATACTGCAAGACCCATTGCTATCCATTTTACATACCAGTCAACTGTTCCTGTTGGTGTTGTAGGAGTTAAGTCTTCTACTTCCATTGCCATCTCAGACAATTCTTTTTTAAGACGTTTACGTTCAGCACCTAGTTCCATTGCTAGTTTACCAGCCTTGGACATCTGACTGTCTTTGTACTTCTCTTTAACGTCTTCTTGTATTTCTTCTTCTTCTATCATAGGGCACCAAAATCTGTTGAATACTTTCTCAATAGGTCTTTATCTTCGCCAACTATATCAAACTTCTTTATTACTTTATCTTGGTACATTGGGATTGATAATCTTTCACCACCACCTTTTAATTTAACTGTATTATATGTAAAGCCTTTCTTCACTTTCCATATCGCCGCTTCATTTAAATATTCACATGGTGCTTGAACAACTACAAAGTAATCTACATTTAGACATTTATTTAGTTGATTCTTTCTTATCGTAAACGATTTCTCTAAGCAAAAGGGTACTTGAGTCTTTACTTCTAATGATACTCCATTCACTTTCATATCTTTTTCACTATCGAATGGGTCAGTAGACATCTCTACTGTTCGTCCAAGTCTACTCATGTAATTACCGACAATCTTCTCGCCAATATCACCAAGCACTTTTCTTTTATAATCGTTTTCAGTTACTCTCATACGTTTTAATTTCTCTTGGATTAAAATTATCATTTTTTATAATATCAATTACTAAATTCGCCATGTTTTTATTATTATTTTCATTCAAATGGTTATCTCTGTTATCTCCAACAAGCATTTCATCTTGTTCTTTTTGTGGCAAGTGTTTTAATTCACTCTGCGATATATTGTATAAAGATGTATTAATAATTGGTCCACTTTTAGGAATATATCCATTCATGCTCCAATCAAAACAAGGAAACCAGATACACTTCTTTCCTTTTTCCAACATGTGATTATCTATTTGCATTAGTATGCCTTTATGCGCCATGTCGTGAAATTCCATCGATATTATGTCAGCAAAGTATGGAATACTACTTCTTAGTGTTTTCTCAACTATTTTATTAGTTACAGAATAATCTCTAGAAACCCAATGTGTTTCTTCACATAGAACTTCTTTGAGCAATAATTCCACATTTGATGCATTTATCGGTAACCTATGTCTATTTGGAAGTCGATGAGGGTCTGTAATACAAAACACAACATAATCAGATTCATCAACTACTGGCAATAACTCTTCGTAAGAATGAAATAACGCATTTCCGGGAAGACCTTTGCACGTAATTGCACCATTAAATTCATTTGCTATAAGATGTGGATAAGTGCCATCAGTTGTATCACCGCAGAAACTATCACCACAAAATGCTATCTTCATTTCATAATCTCTAGACTAAACCCATTATGATATTTCATTTTAAATTTAATATTATCATATACATTTGAATTAGTACAATTTAAATCATAAGCCTTTAAATCTCCTGACCTAAAGGACCTAATAACTAAACTAACATCATCAATAGAGATAAGACTACCGATATCGTGAACACTATCAGTATCATTCATACATCCAACACGAATAACCTTACCGATATTGCCCTCGATGTCTGCTGTACTTCTTAGTTTAATATTATTCTCAACTAAAAAGGGTTCACCTGTTTTAATCATTTTATTTCTCCATTAAAAATTGTTTAACTTTATCATAGTGTTCCTTATTAAAAAGTAGATTGAATTTATTACAGAATAATTTAAATATATCTTCATCTAATAAATCATCAACTGAATTGATGGTGAAATCATTTGAATCCGTATGTGTTATATAACTCTGGTGAGTATCATTCAGGTCTTGAATACATTCTTCTCTCGTATATAATTCACTAATTAATTTCTTAGTTTTACCAACTCTATAATTCCAAGAAGTCTCAAAGAAACGTTCTTCGTTCTTATCAAGTACAACTAAATGTCTACCATTAAAATAATCTTTGGCTTCATCTAATTTACTATGAGTTACATATATTAATTTATTTAAACCATAACCACATTTTCCATAATCCAATTCAGGTCTTTCATTTGAGTACTCGCTTCTTCTTGCGTAGTCTAATACCGGTGGTATCGTAGTGTCGTCTTTAAATCGTCTATCAAAATGAAAATGACCCAGTTTATCATTTAATATACCAACACTTGGCAACCAAGGATGTTCACCGTTTGTGGGTGCATCGTACCAAACAACGTTTCGACAAGATGCAACTAGTCTACCAATTTGATGCCCTTTTGAAGCCATCAAAACATTAATTACAATAATAGGATTACGTTTACTCATTTAATCCCACAGGTTCTCGTAATATTTTCCAAACAATTTAAACCCATTTGTCATTCGTAGTTGATGTGCGGCAGAGCCTTCTTTATCTTCCCACACAAGTTTAAGACCAAATAGACTTTCAGTGTCATCTGTTGCTTCTTCTTTACTAATAGATTTGTACTCATAGAAGTCACCTGCCCAATCATCTCGGCACTTCTGTTCAAACGCCCAAATCATTTCACCAATAATCCAATTCCAACGCAAGTGATGGTTGTCATCAGTGTCCCAATCGTTTTCTTTTGGTGCGGCATTAGTGCTACGTAATTCTTCTAGCACGTCCTCATCATCAGTAAATGGACTACCATGCTTTGTTTCTTGTAACTGTTTAAGCATAGGTAAGATAATAGGAGCAAGTGTATGGTCCATACTCCAAGTGTCCCACCGGTCAATATGCACTTTTACTTTTTGTGTACGTCTGTCAAACCATATCCGATTAAATACATCATACACACTCTGTATACTGTCTTCTATTTCTTCTACCAAGTTATCAAAGCGTGTCGGATCGGGCCATTCGAATCCGTACTTCTTTCTCATATGATTGGTATGTATGTTACACACTAATCTATTCGGAAACGTGCCTATATTAACTTTCATGGTTTCCCCTAAGTTTGATATCCTGTAGTACTACTTTAAGTGTACGACCATCGTCTTGATATAACAACTCAACACTCACTCCGTACTTAACTATAACTCTACCGGTTTCGTCAATTACTTCAAACCTATTAATATTTTTATCGCGGATGCGCCTATCTGCATTTGTTTTCATAGTATCATATCCTGTACGAAACTTACTACACCCATTACGAATACTATAACTATAGTTGTCATAGCAATACCCACTGCAATTAAATCTCTTTCTTTCATGTTGGATTACTCTTTATGTTCTATAGACAACGACAAACTTCATTAAATCCTTGATATAGTCCAACACCAAAACACCCTACAAGAAACACTGTTATGTAAAGATACCCAATCGGAATAGGTCTATTAAATTGTTTAGTAACAATTGTATTAATTGTATTAATTGTATTAATCATATTATTCTCCATATTATTTGTTAATTTATCAGTTATGCCACCATGTAGCCCACCAATCTTTGATTCGTGCTACACGTTCTTTATTCTTTAATCGTCTGAGGGCGCCTGGAGCCCAGTTACTATTAGATATGTTACTCTCTTCATTACGAGCCACGTTGGCAGCCAACATTTCTTTATAGTCATCACTGCCAGGTGACCAGTCTTTCTTCCGCTTAATGAATGGTAGTTTAAGATTCATCATTATTATGTTACCTTAAACGTTTTAGGATAACCATCAGGCATTATCTCGTCACCATCTTCTTTCTTTGGTGTTAAATTATCCACCCATGATGTTGGTTCATCTTGCTCTACGTCATGTTCTTCATGCCATCTATCAACAATACTATTGAGAACAGAAATGGTATATGGTTCATGGTATTTCTCTGGTACACACCATTCATCTACATAGGCTTCTATCTCATTAATCTGTTCTTCATTTAGAACTTCTTCTACTCCTTGTTCATAACCATATTCATTCTTGGTTAGTTCGAGTTCATAGAATGATTGAATTGCCCACTGGGCGTGTTCATATGCTTCTGACTCAAGATGGTCAGATAACTTATGTAGTTTAAACATATCAAATGCCATAATACTTTCTCCTTTTAATAATATAATATAATTAGCCCATATACGATTGTTATCACACCAAAAACCAAAAGTGATTCAAGAAGTGATGTGGGCTTTCTTTTTCTCATTTAAAACATTCCATCTATAGGGATTGTATAAGTACCACACGAGTTCATAAACAATACTAGTAACATGATTACAAATAGATTTTTTAGTATTGCAATTTTCATGGGGCAGTTACATCACCAATTCTACAACTAAATGACCGATTATTTGTTAAGCCATTAAATTGTTTCAAAGGTATTACATCATGTTCAATATTTAATAGTAGAGTTTGTTGTATCTTAGTCATTTCTACTAACTTTGCATTGGTAATTCTTAATTCATATAAAACAAACGCTGTAAACGTCAAATAAGCAACGAGTCCTAATCCACCCATTGTATATAACATTAATTTATTCATGCAACCATCCCAACTATATACCAATTCGGACGATGGGCTTTCCATGTCGCAATATGACTCTTATGTTTCATATAATAATTCCTATAAGCAGTCACAGTATCATCATTCTTTACATCATCTGGCATTGCTTGAGTAGGTGGATTAAATGGTACATCTGCTATATTAATTGGGGCATACTTTAATATCTCATGCAACTTTGTATAACTGAGATGGTCTTTACCATATCTTAATTTAAATTCGTCATGTAGATGAGTCCACATCTCATACAGGAAAGAATAATTCTCTTTACTCTGTCTAAGCCAAATATTACTGGGATGGTTCACATGAGAGGCTTTATAGAGTATATCTTCCATATTCTCACTCACACGCCATCGTTTAATTCGTCTACCAATCTTATTCTTATCATGCCACTCAACACCATCTAATACACGGTGAGCAGTAGACATTAATTGAGCATACTCTACAAGCATCTTACTCACATGTTTATCTAGGTGCATCTCTGCACTGGTCTTTGCATCTTTATCTAAGTAAAATATATTCATGCACTAAAACTACCAATTATACTACTCACACCCCAAACAACCATAATAGTCATAATGATGTAATAGTTTAATCTAATACTTTTATATGATTTTCTAATTGATTCCATGTTGTTATCTAGTTCTATTTCCCATGACTCTTTCATACGCAACTCCATTTAATTTAACATTACTATCATTATAACACAATTCGCCAGGCTGTCAAGTTTTACTTATTATACTTTATATTAGCAAAGTGTAATGCCTCTTGTAGTTCAACGATGGTGGCTTTTAATTCTTTTACTTCATCTTGTAAGTCATAGACTCTTTGATCAGTCCAGTCAGCACCACATCCACATTCGAAATCACCATATGCACCACAATCGCAATCTTCACCGTTACTCATAATTTATACCTCAAATGTTTTGTTTATGTTGAATTCTTTATTCAACTCCATGGGATGATACCCTCTTGGGTTACATAATACATTAGTTCCCGCAATTCTATAGTCGGAAGTGTTGTGCATATGTCCGTGAATCCAATACTTAGGTTTATAGTCCATTATAAATGACGATAAATCTGTAGCAAACGCAGGGTTCAACGGTGTCCCAATGAAGTGTTCAGGCGAAGACTTAAATGAAGGAGCATGGTGAGTTATTACCACATCGCCTTCCTTTACATTCTTCTTCAAGTACATCATAGACTCATGGTGTAATAACTTCGCGTCTAGTGGGCGAAACTTACGATAGTCTGGTCCGTGACGAATTACACTGAAGTCAGACATACCTTTCGAGATGAAATACTCGTCTGCTGGTGTACCCATATCAGTCCATAATGTAGAACCATGAAACCAAATGTCTTCAATCTTTACAGAACTGTTCTGTAGAAAATGAATACGAGGATCTAAATCATCTGCTAAGTACTCATCTGTATTAGAAATGTTAGACTTATAATATTCGTGGTTACCAGTAACATAGATAACGTGTTCAAATCTTTCAGCCTGTTCATTAATCCAATCCACCCTATTTTTAATTGTGATATCACCTGCTAATACGAGTACATCTACATCCGCTAGAGGTTGGTCATCTAATGGAGCAAACTCCAAATGAAGATCACTTATGTATTTAACTTTCATAACTTAATTCTCTTACTTAATCTATATTATAACACAAAACAAAGATTTGTCAATTATTTCGGTTTTTTAATTAATGACACCTTAAAATCGTCTAAGACTCTCAATGCATCCGCGGTATTTCTGTAGCGAACATAAGATATATAACACAAACCCCATCCTAGGCCCGTTCCTACTAATACAGCCATGACAAATATAAAACTATTAATCATTTCTTCTTCCCAATACCATCTAGGCGAAACACTCTCTTCCAGTATTTCTTCTCACTTGGAGTCATAGGTTCATAAGGAGTTAAGTAATTAATTCCATTCCATAACCATATAACTCCAGCAATACCAAATACAACGAGCATTACAATACCAATAAACAAATAGAAGCCCATTAAGAACATTACAATAAGAGGTATCATTAATATGTATAATAGGTCTTCTTTATCAACTTGCATTATAACTCCTTTATCGTTTCTTCATTTTAAAATAGACAGTTTCACTCCCATCTTCTGAGATTAATGGGATAGCAGACTCATCTTCATTCATTGGCGTTGGACCAACATATTCCCATACCTTACCATCTTTTCTGTTCTTTTCTACATCGTTAAAAAACTCTGCATTATCATTTACAAACAACCCACCTATTAACGTTACTGCGAGTACAAACATCATATTCAATCTTCCTTTCTAGCAAAAAACTTATCTAATGCAACAGCACACGCCACGGCTACTAATACTGCCAAGTAGGCATTCGTACTGAACACTGCTACTCCGACAAAACCTATGACACCGCCTGTTACAAATCTCAACAACGATTTCAGTCTATTGTCGTTACTACCTTTCTTTTCACTCATCAACATCTTCCTTTTACAGGGAGTTAATACCCTACACTTGTTGCAGGGCTTTTAATCTTGATTTAAGTTCCTTTAACTTTAATTCAAGCATTTTAATTTCATGTTCAACATTTTCAATCTCGCCACATATGCTCATTGTCTATATTACCTCCCACACCTTGGTCAGTAAATAAATCTTTGGCATCATCTACGACATCTTTATCTAAGAACACACCACCATGTTCACAAATGGCTTCATACGATTGGAATAGTCTCGCAAACTTCCTATTATATAATGCTTCAATGCCTACCAATATGTTCATCAGTTCATCTTCACTCATAGGAGTAGCAGAATCCATATACTCCTCATAGACTAACTTAATTTCACTCGTAACATTCCAGCAGTCCGTAATCTTTTCTTCTAGGTTATGTACTATATGTTTATTCATATCCATAAATCTTTCTCAGAGAATGGCACTCGTTTAGAGAATTCCATTCGATTAGTTTGTATCTTCATTATACATGGTTTAATAAAAGAAGTCAACCAAAACAACTTCACCGCCGAATTTTTTAGAGGTCTTTTAACGTCTACTTTAACTTAGGCACGGCACATCTCTCATCGTTATCCGTTCATCGTTCCTTCACTCTATATTCACATTACCACACTTTATTATTCCTCTGTATATACTATACTCAACAGTGTTATACGCCAGCACTTGTCTCACCCGTTCGACACATGCCCGCTAAGACGGCTTCGCCTTAAGCCAAAAAGCAACTCGCTCACTCGTTTCTTTCTGCCCGACTGCAACAAATAGTGGACAAGAGTATCGCTCAGTATAGTAAGAATAGACCTTGAGTAAAACCTTTCATTCTGACTAAAAAGCAACTCGCTCACTCGTTTCTTTTCTCAAAGTATATCTCTTAAAGTACTGGATTCATACACTAACATACACACTATATAGTAGTGCATATAAACTATAATGTAGTTTATGTCTATTCCCTCATACACTAACCATAGTTTACCCTAGCGGCTTGACAGTCATTATAGTCACCACCGTGAGTCCATCGTGGGAGTAAAATTTCGTTTTATAGTAGAGAGCAAAAGCATAATCCACGGGTACACAATACGAAATCCCCGTTACGATAACGTGTAACTTGGAGTTAATACATCCTAGGGTGTTTAAATGGTGTTCCTTTTAAAATGGTCTGTTGGTAACGATGCCGATTAAATTTAATTAATGGACTATGGGCGCCTATGGAGTATAGTGGATTACTTTTATATACTATGCATGGCACGGTGGTGGGACAATAACCATCATGGCCATAGCATTCCATCGTGAACCTAGGCTTTTAGGGGCTATACCATAGGTTTATGATGGTTTCATGGTGTAGCACAGTAGACGTGGGTCACTATAGTATATAATGTGACTATCATGGGGTCTATAGTCACGCTATTATGGTTAATTGACCACTATAGGGGATTGTGTTATAATAGTATCTTACTGAGAGAAGAGAGAATGATTATGAAAGACCAACGTAAAGAACAACTTGAAGAACTTATGCAAGCCTTTGTAAAGAACGGCGG
>Ga0307995_1001911_pt1 | contig 12567 bp, 10 predicted proteins | sample EllFjometagen262_FD_203132 | JGI IMG/M metagenome (GOLD analysis project Ga0307995, IMG submission 203132) | Marine microbial communities from Ellis Fjord, Antarctic Ocean - #262 | ecosystem: Environmental > Aquatic > Marine > Unclassified | place: Southern Ocean | collected 2014-11-02
CTCTCGACCTGGTGGATCACTGGTATCGAACTGCAGCAGGGCACGGAAATGGCGTAGCGTCTCTTCTTCAACAGAGGACCAGTCTGGCTGGCTAACCTGTGCGAGCAAAGTAGGTGACAGGAAAAAAACGAGGGCAAGAAGTAAATTTCGCATAAATGACTCCACAGTATTCACGATGATTGGGCCTAGAATAGCAGAGTTTTTCTTATTTGTGCCCGTGATCACAGCGCTAGGAAATTCGGCTTGAGGCAGCAATCTAGACGATCTAAGCTATTATTATTGAAGCTCAATTTCAGCTCTAATCAACCTCCAGATAATCAGCAGTAGGGGCAAGCCATGCTCAAGGCCTTAAAGTATCTATACATTATCTACTTTGACATCGCCAGCCAACTTGTTACCGCGCAGCCAGCTACATTCGAGAACAGCATTCTCAATATCCACAAGGCGCTGCTACCGTGAATGGCGAGCCCGCCTACTACAATAATATTCAACTGGTCAGTGACTTCGAAGGAACCTTCACGCTGCTCGCAGCACAGCAGAGCCTCTTCCTATTCAGGTAAGCCTTACGGTGACTGGAAACAAATCCATACCTCGTGTGGATTTACAGACTCCGGCAATATTTCGAGATGAATCCACATTTACCGTCGTACTCGCCGAGACAACGCTAGGACCGGCTGAGACCTGCATCGCTGTAATCGATCCGTTTGTGACTAACATTACTCTAGACGTAGCAGCTTTAGACTCGGGCATCCACTCCGTAAGCGTCAATGGCGTCGAGGCCAGCTTCAGTCTCTAGCCAGCAGGTCCATTCAGTCATAGACGTAGCGCTTTATCACCGTAATAATGCAGCCTGATTAATCACCTCGCAAAGTTGATTGCGCGCTATGTCCCAGGGTAAGTTTCGTCATTTCACGGTTATGGCCGTCGTTGTTGCCAACATGGTCGGCACCGGCGTGTTCACGAGCCTTGGTTTTCAGCTGTTGGATATCCGCTCCGGATTCGTGCTGTTGGCACTTTGGGCTGTAGGCGGTCTTACCGCCGTATGTGGCGCGATGACCTACGCTGAGCTGGGAGCCGCAATGCCTCGCTCTGGCGGTGAGTACAATTTCCTATCACGCATCTATCATCCCGCAGTCGGGTTCGTGTCGGGCTGGGTTTCCGCCAGCGTGGGCTTTGCCGCCCCTGCAGCGCTCGCCGCCATGACTTTTTCCGCCTATGCTGCAACCGTTTTCGAAGCAGGCGACAATGCTTGGCTAGAGAAGAGCCTAGCTGCAGGATTAGTAGTATTACTGACTCTAGTTCACGCGAGTAATCGCCGTAACAGTGGCGGCCTACAGGTCGTATTCACTATTTTGAAGGTAGGCATAATCGTCATCTTCTGTCTCGCCGCATTCTTCGCGACCGATTCACCGCAACCTGTCACCTTCCTGCCCGTCGCAGGCGATGGAGCTTTGCTAACCAGTGGCGTCTTCGCTGTTGCACTTATCTATGTTAGCTATGCCTACGCAGGCTGGAATGCAGCTACTTACCTCAGCAGTGAGCTAGAGAATCCGCAACGAACACTTCCCTGGATCCTAATGGGCGGAACGCTAGTAGTGACGGTACTTTATGTGGCTCTAAACTTTACCTTTCTCTACACCACGCCGATGGACTCCATGGCCGGTCAGCTCGAGGTAGGGTTTATCGCTGCAGAGACAGCCTTCGGCGATCTAGGCGGCAGATTTACTGGGCTGGTGTTAGCAATGCTATTGGTATCGACGGTTAGCGCTATGACCATGGCTGGCCCACGGGTCATTCAGGTAATCGGCGAAGACTTCCCCGTCCTGAAAGCACTAGCCAAGAAAAATAAAGACGGCATTCCTGCAACTGCGATCTATATACAGTCCGCGATCGCCTTGCTATTTATCTTTTCGTCAACCTTCGAGTCGGTGTTGGTGTTCTCTGGATTTACTCTTGCGCTGAGTAGCTTTACAACCGTTCTAGGTATATTTGTTTTGCGCTGGCGACAACCAGATCTACCCCGCCCCTACAAAACATTTCTGTATCCATTGCCACCACTAATCTATTTGGCACTCACAGGCTGGACACTCACTTTCGTTCTAATTAACCGACCAGTCGAAGGACTGTTTGGGCTGGGAATAATCGCGCTGGGGCTTGTTTTCTATTTCCTTTCTTCGAAGCAGAAATAGAGCCCTTATTGTTCCGCGCTGAGCCCGCGTTGATAGCCGGCCTTGTCATCGGAGAATCCAGCCGACCTGTAGAAGGATACTGTTTCAGGATTTTTCTGCGCAGTCATCAGTGAGACCTTGTAGCAATTCTTACTCTCGGCCATTCTTCGCGCGAAGAGTAACAGGCTCTTACCGACACCCTTGCCGCGCTCATTCTTGCTCACAATGATGTTCTCTACTATTCCGTAGGGCCGGCCTGACCAGCTCAGATTTGCACACACATTCAATGTACACGTGCCTACTATTTCCGGTCCGCGATAAGCGCCGAACACCGCGCCGCCAGCTGCGATAATTTTGCTATAGACAGATCGCACATCATTCTCTCGAAGTTTCTTCACCGCCGGCATATCGAATTCATAGATGAGATTCATAGCCAGAGGTAAATCTTTTGCAGGAAGCGGCCTTACCTCTACACCAATCGAACGCTTCATGATGATCACGTCCTGATTACCTTCATGGAGGTTCGCTCTTCGAGAAATCAAAAAATCGGGAGCTGTTAATCCAAGTATGGGATTGAAACCAATACTTGAGAATAATTTTTCCTGCTCAGGAAACGGCAGACAGTAAGCCTCGGCAACGCCTAGTTCCATCTCGACCTTTTGTAACAGAGCGATCGCTATGCCCTGCCCTCTGGATTTTTGATGTACGAACAGACTGCGCACGACGAAGAATGAATCTTCGAAAGCCAATCGTATAGCACCAACGATATCCCCATCCACTTCGGCGACGAAAGTTTGATCGTTCAGCAAATAGGCGAAGGCATGGCCCCAGATCGCATAAAGCTCTTGGATCTGAGGTAGGTCTGCATCAACTGCGACTCTTGTACTTATTCTGCTAGCAATGGTCATTAGTTTTAAACCACTTATTTTTATTTTTATTGTGTAATTTAATAATGCAGTAGTTTGTCACACTGTAGCGATCGCAGCCTATCCAGACTGTATCCAGGAAGATGTACCAAGACTTCGAAACGACAAACAAGTAACGACGCTTATCTCGTAGAATAAACACCACCTAAACTAGCACTTTACGCAGTAACTTACATTGGTAATTATGGCGATATATCCTAATTAAGGAGAGAAATAGCAGGCGACAAGGTCTAAATCAGACTGCCTCCCTACCTATATCGCGGGATGTCGCCGATGCCACTGTGTGGCCTGCTCATAGGCGTGCCCTATGCGGCAGAGATTTGACTCTGACAGGCGACTACCCAGAAACTGCACAGCGAATGGGCTCCCCTCATCTGAAAAACCGCATGGTACAGTTAGCGTAGGGGTCCCGGCCAAGTCTGCAGGAATAGTAAACTGACCCTGGAAGCGCTGGATGACCGACCTAAGTTTTTCCATATTGCCGTATTGCACTTCTTTCTCCACGGGAAAAACTGAGCCGCCCGAAGGACATATAACAGCGTCTACCGCTCCTACCGCAAGCTCGTATTGCCTGCTAATCTTTCGCCTAAGTTTGGTAGAATTGGCATAGTCTTCCGCACTCATAGTCGCGCCCATTTTCAGTGCATCGCCAAAGTAGCCCCCGTATTCATCAGCGCGAGAGGGATACGTGGCGCTATGTGCCTTGTGCGCCTCGTAGGCGCAGATAGGTAACCACGCGTTGCGCAGATCCATTGGATCAGCATTGGGCATGGTCAATGCAACGATTTCAGCACCAAGCTGTCGTAGCACTTCGATAACTTCATGGATCGCATCCACCAAGGCTGGATTGGTTCCGCTGGCAAGGTAATGCTCGTCAACGCCGATTCGCATACCGCTAAGCTCGTTCGTCAACGCTTCAGTAATCCGTGGAACCGAATCTCGAAGCGAGCTGGAATCTCTGTCGTCAAAACCTGAGATTTCCTCGAAAACGATGGCCGCATCTTTTACAGAACGCGTCATCGGTCCAATATGATCTAGCGATGCTGCGAGCTCCAATACACCATACCGACTCACCCTTCCATAGGTGGGCTTGAGGCCAACCACGCCGTTCGCCATAGCCGGATAGCGAATCGAGCCGCCGGTATCGGTGCCGAGCGAGGCGAAACACAGACCCGCCGCGGTGGCGACTCCCGACCCACTAGAAGAAACCCCCGCCCAGAGATCCTCACCCCAGGGATTAACTGGAATAGGAAAGTCACGGTGATACCCCGAAAGCGCGCCTTCGGTGAGATTCAATTTACCTAGAATTACTGCCCCAGCCTCGCGCAGTTTACGAACCACGGTCGCGTCATAGTCTGGCACGAACTCGCGAAGCACTTTCAGACCTCCCATCGTGCGAGTTCCAGCCGTAAAGCAGAGATCCTTCACTGCGATGGGTACGCCATGCAGCGGGCCCTTGTAGTTGCCTGCTTGTAGTTCCTGTTCAGCCTCGCGCGCGGCTTGCAGCGCCTGACTGCCCATAACGGTCGCATAGCTCATGAGCCGCTCATCGACAGAGCCAATACGAGATAGCAGTGCTTCCGTCAATTCGACAGGGGAAAGCTGACCGTCGCGAATCGCATCTGCAACAGTGCTAAGGCTACGATAGTGAATTGGGTCTGAGGCCGAGTCGCTCAAGGAATGAAACCTCTACTTAGTAAGTTCATTATCAGACACAAACTAGCATAATTTTTGCCGATTCATTAGTAGAGACTGCTCCCTGCGTACTTCGAAGCCCCACATCGAAGGCAGTAAGCAGAATCAATTCTTGCTCGCTATTTCTTGCCAGTTTGTAACAGATACGATGATTCCGAGCTTTTTACCAGTACAATTCGGTCCCAATAGTTCAGCGAGACATGACGGCTCGCCATCACTGACAGGTTTTTTGTGTATGTTTTTTCTTGCCCGATCTATCGACCTCATTTCATCCTCACTATCTAGAGAGTACGGGCGCGTAGCGATCAACTTTAGTGCAGCGCTGCTATTGCTGACAGTCCTTCCAGCCAACCTGCTAGCTCAGGACACTGACGGCAACAATTCTACGGTCATATACCCCGCCGAATATTTTACCCAATGGGCGCCTATCACTGCTAAAGACATGTTGGACCGCATACCAGGACAGGACAATTCTTCTCCCAGCGGCGGTGGTGGCGGCATTCCGGGAGGTGGCGGCAACCCTTCTTCGGGAGGCCGCGGCCTTGGCGGCGGAAATAGTGGCGGCAACGAGGTTCTCATCAACGGTAAGCGAACTGCAGGTAAGAATAACCAGACCAGCGACTTGTTAGCTCGCATCAGCGCAGACCAAGTACAAGAATTTCAGATTATACGTGGCACCTCGGGTGATCTGGATGTGCGTGGTAGTGGTCAGGTAGTCAACGTGGTTCTTCTCGAAGAACTCGCCTCAAGCAGCATTTCCTATGAGGCGAATGTCCGCCGAGCGCAGGACGGCAAGTATGTTCCAGGTGGTGCAGCTTCGATTGGTGGCCAGAGTGGAAGCTTCAATTACCTGTTCAGCGCAAGCGCACGCCCAAACTACAGCAATGCTATCAATCAAGAGAACAGCCGATTGGGTGACTACTCGATCAATGACCGGGTCATCGAGGAACGAACGCGCGACCAAATAAACAACGAACTCAGCATGAATCTCGGCTACGATTTCAGCAGCAACAGCAGCTTTCGCGTCAACGCGTTGTACGCTATTCAGGACGCGCCCACAGATCTCGACCGATTCACTAGGGATCTGCGCATCCAACCCAACACACTAACCACCGAGCGAGAGAACCTTCCTTCAGATAGAGACAACTGGGAATTCGGCGGCGACTATGAATTTACTCGTGCTAATGGCAACCGATTCAAACTGCTAGGTATCGCAAACCAAGACAACCGGGACGCTGGCCGAGAACGGTTTCTGCTCGACGGCAACGGGGGCGAGGAAAAAAATCTGTTCCTTGATACCACTAGCGTTACCGAGGAGCAGATCGTACGCGGCTCCTATACGATGGATATCTTCGATGGCCAAGATATCGAGTTCGGTATCGAACGCGCGCAAACCACGCTAGACTCTTCTCTCGCACTAGGACTTCTCGTTGACGACGGCACTACTTCAGCAGCCGTGGGCGGACTAACTCCCCAGTCTGTATCGAACGCGAATTCCACAGTTGAAGAAATTCGTTACGAGCCCTTTCTTATTCACAATTGGATCATTAACTCGAAGATGTCTCTCGAAAGCACTCTCATCTATGAGACTTCCGAGATTTCCCAGTCTGGCGACATATCCAACACCCGAGACTTTGACTTTGTAAAGCCGAAGGTCGATTTCCGCTACAACTTAACGCCTGCTCTACAACTGCGCGGCGGTATAGAAAAAATCGTGAACCAACTTAGCTTCGCGGACTTCGTGGCGGTTAACGATGAAGAAGATAACGACGCAGCCACGCTGGCCGGTAACGCTTCGCTTAGGCAGCAGTGGCAATGGCGCTACACCTTTAATTCTGAGTATCGCCTGCCTAATGATGCCGGTGTACTTACCGCCGAGTTGTTCTATGCACAACACGAAGACGTCATCGACCGACTAGATGTCACCACCGACGAGACCAGCCTACGTTCGGCAAATGGCAATATCGGCGATGGCGTAGAATACGGCTTGAATCTGAATGCGAGCATTCGCATGGGCATGATAAACCTGCCCAACCTACTCGTTACCACTGGCTTGAATCTTCAAGACTCTGAAGTGACGGATCCCTTCCTCGGCATAGACCGACGCTTCCAACTCTATCAACGCGGTCGCTTCACTCTAACCTTCCGACACGACATCCCGCAGTGGCGAATGAACTGGGGTATGCAGTACTTCGATCGCATTGACGGCGGCATGTTTCGCTACGACGTAGACGACATCGAATTCAACGTCGGCGAACCGAGGGTAAATTTCTTCTCTGAGATTAGGGATTCACGCGGCATTACCTATCGACTAGATCTGGGCGCATTGACCGACGGCACTCAGTGCAGACGCCGTTCGCGCTTCGTGGGCCGCATCTCCGCCAACATACTCGAAGAGATCGAATCACGCTGTACAATCACTGGCCGCGAAGTCAGCTTCAAGGTTAATGGCACCTTTTAGTAAGAAGGCTTGCTACTCTATTAGGACTGGCGGTTGCGTATTACTCGACCGGCACACTGATCGGCGCAGCCTCTGTGTCGCTCGCGTTCTTTGCAACCGTATGAATATTGTCAGAGTTTTGTAGAACATCTCGCCACGAGATAGAGTCACCATCTCCTCTCCAGCGACCTGCATATTCACCGCGCTCTCAAACACATAGCAACGGACCTCGAAGGAAATATTTTCGAAACAGCTGCTTGTTTGTAACGGGTTGAACCAGAGTAGCGTAGATGCCAATCCGAACGGCGAGGCATTCATTTTTCTAGGTGCGTCTTCCGGCCAGAGCTCGAATCACTGATAATATTGAACCAATCCCACAACATAATACAGCTGCGGAATATTATGGCAGCAGTAGGCACTGCATCAGTTTTTAGTCTCTACGTTTATGGCCGCTGGACTTATAAAGTAGCTACAACCTAGCTAGCTCACGTATCAAAGTCACTAGCGTCATGCCTCTCTGCTAGCTGAGTCTCTTCCGGCCCCCAGACTCGATTGACACGGCGACCGCGCTGCACGGCTGGGCGCTCTTCGATCTCTGTCGCCCACCGAATTACATTCTTGTAGGAGGCCACGTTAAGGAACTCAGCAGCGTCATACAAGTTGTGAAGTACAGCTGCGCCGTACCAAGGATAACTGGCCATATCAGAAATGTTATATCCATCGCCACTAAGGTAACGTCGATTTTCGAGATTCTTATCCAAAAAATCCAACTGCCTTTTGACTTCCATGGCATAGCGATCGATAGGATACTCATATTTTTCAGGTGCGTAGGCATAAAAATGCCCGAAGCCACCGCCAAGGAATGGACCCGCGCCCATCTGCCACATGACCCAGGAAAGGCATTCTGCGCGCTCAGCAGGGCCAACAGGAATGAAAGCTCCGAACTTCTCAGCGAGATAGATCAAGATAGCAGCAGATTCAAAGACTCGCGTTGGCGGGTTGCTGCTATGGTCCAGCAATGCTGGTATCTTCGAGTTCGGGTTGATCGCCACAAAGTCGCTACCAAACTGTTCGCCTTTACCTATGTTAATTAGATGTGCATCGTATTCTGCCCCCTCATGACCTAGGGCTAGAAGCTCCTCCAGCATGATCGTCACTTTCACGCCATTGGGGGTCGCTAACGAATAGAGCTGCATTGGATGTTTCCCTATTGCGAGAACCCGCTCTTCCTGCGCTCCTGCGGTGGGCCGGTTAATATTGGCAAACTGTCCGCCACTTTCGGTGTTCTCTGACCAAACCTTCGGAGGGGTGTATTCCGCCATTTTGTTACTTCCTTCTGATTTTCAATAATGTAACCACGCCTACATCGCTATGACAGTAGGATGAATCCCTTCGCCCAGCACAAAACTCGAACCAACGCCGGCGGTGCTCTTATCAAAAGCCTCAAAATAGTCTGATGAATGGAGCCAATATACAGCAGTTTAGACAGAATTCACGCCCGCAATTCGAGCCCTAAACACATCAGTTTTGAAGATCATTGGGTTTCTGCTACCTTTGCTTCTCCCACTAGTAAACTCACAACTAAAAGACTGCCGACAATGATTGATCGAGAGATAGAACTACAAACAAAAGATGGCGTCATGAATACCTTTGTCACTCATCCTGAGGAAGAAGGCCCGCATCCGATTATTCTGCTCCTTATGGATGCGCCAGGTAAGCGCGAAGAATTACACGACATGGCGCGACGGTTAGGTACAGCCGGTTACTACGTCATGTTACCGAATCTTTACTACCGCCGCGTTCGAGAATTCAAGATTCAAGAGTCTGGCCGCGAGGTGATGCACGAACATATGGCCTCGCTAAGTAATGCCATGGTCTGCGAAGACATACAGTCGCTAATCGAATTTGCAGATCAAGAGACTGCGGCCCGAGACGGGAAGATGGGCTGCGTCGGCTATTGTATGAGTGGTCCCTTCGCGTTTGCAGCTGCTGCTAAATTCCCCGATCGAATCGCGGCTAGCGCATCCTTTCATGGAGTCTACCTCTACTCCGATAAGGAAGACTCTCCACACCTCGATGCGGAAAAGATAACTGGGGAGATGTATTTCGGCTGCGCCGAGACTGACGAATATGCGCCTAAGGAGATGGTGGATGGTCTCGAAAACTATCTTAGTGGCACTAGCCTCAATTCGCGCATCGAGTGGTATCCAGGCACCGAACACGGCTTCGTTTTTCCAAAGCGTGGTGACAAGTACCACAAGGAATCTGCGGAGCGACACTGGGAGAGGTTATTCGCCATGTATCGCCGATGCCTGTAGCGACCCCTAGAAACGAAAAACGGAGACTGCCCATAAGCAGTCTCCGTTTCAATTCTTACAACTTGTCTGTCTTACTCTGACCCCCTTGCTACAAGCGGCCAATTAATCTAGGCGAGAACCTTGCGGAATACCTCCACCGCCTTCTGCATCTCCTCTCTGCTGCCCATGGAGATGCGGCAATGAGTATTTTCGAACGGAGGGAAATCACGGCCTACTAGAATCTTGTGCTCTAGGCAGGCATCACGAAACTCTTTAGCGGGACGCCCGAGGTTCACGAAGATGTGATTCGTGTGTGAATTTGCTACCTCGAAGCCCATGTCGTTGAATGCAGCAACCACGAAGGCACGAATCTCCGCATTCTCCTGACGCTCCCAGTCGATGTGCTCCTTGTCTTTGAATGCAGTAATCGCGGCAATAGCACTCAACATATTTACATCACCCATGCCCCAAGCGCCACTGACTGCATCGAGAGTCTGCTGCTGACCCAGCGCGTAGCCAACACGTAAACCAGCCATGCCATGCGCCTTAGAGAAGGAGCGTGTAATGAAAACGTTCTCGAACTCCATCGCCAGCGGCAAAGCAGTCTGCATGACTTCATCGGCGGCATAGTTAATGTAAGCCTCATCGATGAGCATTTTCGTATTCGGCGATTCACGCTGCACGCGACGGATGAACGATTCGACTGCTTCGGGCGAATGCACTGTTCCTGTTGGGTTATTGGGATTACAGAAGTACACCAAGCCAGCACCGACCGCAGCCTGAGCCATACCATCTAGATTGATGCCCATATCTGAACTATCCACGACGACACTTCTGATCTCTACGCCCATCTGGCGTGCAGTTTGTTCGGCTGTTGTATAGGTAGGACCAGCAGAAACCAGTGGCTTGTTGTCGGCACAGAACGCGCGGGACGCACCTCTGAGCAAGGGGCCAGAACCCGTCGCCAGGATCACATTGCCGGTGGCGACTCCGTAGCCCTCTGCAAGCGTTGCTTGAAGTTCATTTACATGATCTGGCGCATAGCCGCGACCGAGCCGCTTGGTGACATGGGAGCGAATCGCTTCCATGGTCTTTGGACCAGGCCCGCGCGCGCTCTCATTCTGATTAAGCTGCATGATGCCGCCATCATAGACAGCATCGGCTTCATAGTTCGAAGCGGCGTTGGCATTTTTACTGGTTAATCCTGCACTGGAAAGAAGTCCGGCTGCGCTGCTCAGACCAAGGGTTCCTACGAAACCGCGACGTGTCATTTTCATGATCGAAAATCCTCTTCTTGGGAATACGGTGCCTATCGATTAATTAATGGGGAACATTGGCTCTTTACGATTATCCTTGATGAAAAAACCAGAGCTAAAAAAAGGGTTGGAAAAATTCCAACCCTTTTTTTAGCTTTTAGACTTTATTAACAGCTGACGCCATTGCGTCAAATACATCCCTGAGTACGAGTCGCGACGAGGCGATGTTCATGCGCATATGACCTGCGCCGCCGGCACCGTAAATCGAACCCGGATTTAGATATACACCCGCGTTGTGTACCATCCAATCCTGAAAATATGCCTCTGGCGAGTCTTTGCCATGTTGCTTGTACTGTTCCTTAGCACCAATCGACTCCATCGTCTGACTGAAATCCAGAAAGGTCATGAAGGTTCCTTCGTTGCGGGTATGCCCCACTGTAGGCATGTGCTGCTCTATATAGCTCTCGACTATGTCGTGACTGCCGTCGATATAGGCCAGCGCTTGCGTAAACCAATCAATTCCGCCTTTGTAAGCTGCTTCATTCGCTACTACACCCAGCGTGCTCAACTCTGCAAAGTGGTATTCATCCACTCTAGCCTTCAGTCGAGGGTTCTTGGAGTAGAAGTAGGCATTCTTCATGCCAGCCAGGTTAAACGTCTTGCTGACAGCGTTGAAGCTAAGGCTGTTATTTACCACCGCTTGATCTGGAAGGCTGGCGAATGGCGTGTACTTGTGGCCGGGTCGAACAAAGTCGGAGTGGATTTCGTCAGACAAAACGACAATGTTGTGTTCTAGACAGAGGCGACCGATGCGCAGGAGCTCGTCTTCTTTCCAAACATTGCCGGTAGGGTTCTGCGGATTACAGACGATCATCGCGCGAACGTCTGGAGTCATTTTTGCTTCTAGATCTTCCCAATCGATTTCATAACGACCGTTAACCTTAACTAAGGGGCTATCAACCGTTACCGTCCGCGAATTGCGATTCATCGTGTAGAAACCAGAATACGCTGGCGTATTAATTAATACCTTACCCCCGGAACCAACCAATGACCGCATAGCGGCAATCATGCCGGCATACACGCCATCGGAAATAGTAATCGCCTCATTCGGAAGATCAACACCATGGCGCTCGCCATTCCACTTCACAATTTGGTCGCGCAGAGGCTCGGTGCTGCTCATATAGCCCCAGCTGTGATGCTCGTTACGCTCGGCTATCGCCTCGGTAATACAGGGAGCACATTCGAAGTCCATGGACGCAACGCCCATGCCGTACTTGAAAGTGCCTTCAGGGTAGCGCTTGGGCGGGGAGTCCCAGCGTGATGTGTTGTGATTAACTCGGTCATAGACTGTGTCGAAATCGTATTTACCGTTGGCCATTCTTGAACTGCTAGCTGCGGAGGCTACGGTAGAGCCTGTTGCTATGCCGCCGGTCGCCCCAGCGAAGGCCGTGAGGCTGGCGTTCTTCATGAATGTTCTTCTATTGATGCCTGCTGATTTGGCCATTTCTAGTGCCCTCTTTATTATTAGACCTTTTCGACAGCATATAGGAACTATGTGCTGTGTAAAGTCATTCTGGCTCTGCGATTCGCAGTATTTTTCTCCTAAAAGCCTATTTTTTGTGTGGCATTAGACTACTGACAAGTTTTGACATGGCCTTGTGGATAATAGCTATCACCAACCACCTAAAACCGAAAGAAAAGTCACCCATGCCTTTACTCGTTGCTTTGTTCTTAGTCGTCACCTCAGAATTTTCCATTCAGACAGGAAAAGTCGACGAGTTTCTG
>Ga0307995_1001912_pt1 | contig 12565 bp, 14 predicted proteins | sample EllFjometagen262_FD_203132 | JGI IMG/M metagenome (GOLD analysis project Ga0307995, IMG submission 203132) | Marine microbial communities from Ellis Fjord, Antarctic Ocean - #262 | ecosystem: Environmental > Aquatic > Marine > Unclassified | place: Southern Ocean | collected 2014-11-02
CACTTTTTTTACCTAAATGTCCTTCGATAACGGCTATGGTGTTGTGGAAAGTAAAACCTAAAGCCAAGCAATAAAAAAGAAAAAATCTTTTTATGTAAGTTGTAAACGAATTCACTCCTCCACCAAACAAATGCTTATGAATAGACCAATAACATATAAAAAAGATTAGAGTGCTTACAATAAATAATCCACTTAAATTAAAAAGAAAATTTAAATCTTTATACTTTTCCTTTATAAATAAAAGCGGCACACTAAGGCTAGCTGCAATTAAGACACATAAAAAGATACTACTATTGAAGAGGTGAAAAAACGCATTAAATTTAGTGGAAAATGAGATCTTATCAGAATTAATTACCTGTCTTATCATTTTCCTAAAATTTTCTGCCCCCCCTTTATTCCATCTAAATTGCTGAGAGCGAATAGCACTTAGTGTTATTGGTAATTCAGCAGGAGTTACTACAGTGTCTAAATAGTATATTTTCCATTGTTTTAGTTGGGCCCTGTAGCTTAAGTCTAAATCTTCAGTAAGGGTGTCGCCTTCCCAATTACCAGCATCAATAATGCATTTCTTTCTCCAGATTCCTGCAGTTCCATTAAAGTTTATAAAGTGACTTTGTTGATTCCTTCCAATTTGTTCTAAAAGAAAATGTGCATCTAGCGCGAAACCTTGCACTTGTGTTAATATAGAATACTCTCTATTTAGATGTCCCCAACGCGTTTGAACTACTCCAGTTTTAGGGTTTGAAAAATGAGGAACTGTTTCTAGTAACCATTTAGGATGTGGTAAGAAATCTGCATCAAAAATTGCAATAAGATCACCTGTTGCACTTTTTAATCCTTCTTTTAAAGCTCCGGCTTTAAACCCTGTTCTCTGATTTCGGATTATATGTTCTATTGGAGTTCCATTCTCTTGCTGTATTAAAATTATCTTTTTTGTCACTGATAAGGATTCATCGGTAGAATCATCCAAAACTTGGATTTGAAGTTTTTCTTTAGGATATTCAAGGGCTGAGATGCATTGAATGAGTCTTTCTACAACATAAATTTCATTATAAATCGGAAGTTGAATAGTTACTTTTGGAAGTTCTTTTAATTGATTTATCTGCGAAGTATTTGTTTTTTTTTCATTATTATATAATAAAAAATACCGTAACATATTCAGTTGTGTTAGGCTATAAATAAAAATAATAAATAAGCAAAAAACATAGACACCAAAAATACTGTAGGATATGTATCGTTCTATTAGGTTTAAATCTATTTCCATTTTGAGAAATAAAATTTACCAATCCATGTTAATATTTTGTAACCTGCCATAATTGTTCCTTTTACGGTTCCTGAAACTTTAGAATAGCCTATTCTTTTCCTGTATCGAACAGGCACTTCAATGTATTTTATTTTTCTACGTAAAACTTTGAGCTGCATTTCAATAGTCCATCCATAAGTTTTGTCACTCATCTCTAATGCCACTAGATTTTCCCAACCTATGGCTCTAAAGGGTCCTAAATCCGTGAAATTTGCCCTGTAAAGTAATCTCATTAATAGGCAAGCTAGTGTATTTCCAAATATTTGTTGAGGAGTTAAGGCTCCTTTTTCACGAAGAAATTTAACTCTTGCTCCAATCACAAACTGCACATTTTTTTCAAGAATTGGTTTAATGACTAATTCAAGATCTTCAGGATAATCAGAATAGTCACCATCTAAAAATACTACAATATCTGGTGGGTTTTTATTAAGGTAATCTATTCCTTTTAAACAAGCATATCCATAACCTTTTCTGTTTTCGTGAATTACTTTAGCACCTGAAATTGAAGCTTTTATAGCTGTTGAATCGTCAGATCCATTATTTATTACTATAACCTCATCAACAATATTTGGTATTGAATTTACAACCTTAGAAATAGATTTTTCTTCATTAAGTGCAGGAATTATTACAACAATACGATTACCTTCAAAAGACATTAAGTGTTTAGTTCAATTTGTTGTTGTGGAACTATGTATTCATCAAAGTACCAAGCTGACCATGAATCCATTGCTAAGAAAAATACTACACCAAAAATTAAAAGCAAAATTACAAGTAGTATTAAATTTATTTTTTTTCTTTTTGGATCGATGGAACATTGATTTTGTTTTTCACGAAATTTAAAAATAGCAATGCACCCAATACCAAATCCAATTATTCTTAGGAAAATCGAACCCGTTCCAATTGTACCATCATCGGAGTAGAAAAAATCAGCAAAAGAAATAGCGACAACTCCCCCCATCAATCCAAACATAAAAAGTATTGCAGGAGCAACACAGCATAAAATTCCAGCAAGAGCAGACATTATACCATACTTTAGTGACCATTTTATAACATTAGGATTTTTCATTTGTGTAATAAATTAAATTAATATTCAAAAGTAAGTTTTTTTAAATCACATATCGAGAATAATACTCGTTTAAAAAATTTGGTTTAACCCCTATGTAGTGAAGGAAATGTAAAACTCCAAAGTGAAAAAGAAGATAAATAATTCCATTTTTATAAAACCTTCTTGAAGAGGTTATGAGTGTTTGTGGAAGTACAATGAAGCATTTTTTTTTATATAGCTTTTTAATGAATTCAATATCTTCACAAACTTTGTATCGAGAGTCAAAACCATTTAACATATCAAATATATTTTTCGATACAAATAATGATTGATCGCCTCCTCGACATAATAAATAATTCCATTTACTCCCGGCAGCAGCTTTTTTCAAAAGCCAATTAGCATTATCAAACTTTAATCTAAAGCAACCAGCAACTTTCTCTTTTTTATAAGAATTTAAAATTAGTGTATCAAAATTTTGAGGGAGTATACTATCAACATGTACAAAATAAAAAATTGATGTTGTAGCTTTTTTGGCTCCATTATTCATTTGATTAGCCCTACCAGCTTTTGTTTGTAAAATACTAATATCCGTTAAAGTTTCAAGCCATTGCCAAGTACCATCTGTACTTCCTCCGTCTACAACGATTATTTCCTGTGATCTTTTGCAAGTTCTTTTTAGATGTAAAAGGAAATCATTAATGAAATTAATTTCATTAAATACAGGAACAATTATTGAGATTTCCGGCTTATTGGTTAAGGCTCCAGTCATAAGATAAATATGCTATTTTAGGATTATTTAAAATAATTCCTGAATAGCGTTCAATAAATTTAAGTCTTTCTTTTCTTGAACCAAAATCTTTTCCAAACCACAAGAAAATTTTAGATAGTTTCAAATGATTTGGAGTTATTACATTCTTACTAGGATCTTTTAAAAAGCGTTCAGTAGCTTTTGTTAATTGTTGCTCTAATTGTTTTTCTTTAAAGGCATTATTCCATAATCTAGGACAAGATTCAGAGGCACAATTAATAGCAAAATGAATTCGTGGTTCTTTCATTTTACGGAGTATCCTGTGTTCTATATCTCCAAGGCTATACCGTTTTTCATCAATTATAAAGTTGTCAATATCCCATGGAGATTTGATATCTTTTATGCTGCTTACAGGATAATTTTTTAAAATAAGTTGAACAGTTAACGCATTGTAGGTATTTATCCAATAAGATATTTTGTGATTTTTAGAGTCAGATTCATTTGGAGGAAACTGCTGTAATGTTTTTATATAGGCACTTAAATTATCTCTTTCCTCAAGCCAACCTTTGTAGTTAACTCGACCATCATCACCTACGTATTCTTGTAACATACTGTTCCACCTATGGTGCACATTTTTTTGTACACTAGCTGTTAAATTCAAATATATAATTATAAGTATTAGCGTAGGATTCATAAAAATAGTTTCTCAAGATTAGCAACATCACCAAATATCATAATTAAAAATTGAAGTTGATAGATGAAAATATTTTTACTCACTTTCTAAAATAGTTTCTGATGTTTTATCAAAAAAAGTTAAAGCTTAGTTTTTAAATAAAATATACTCTTTTTATCATCAAAAAAATCATTTCTTAAAACAATTTACGCGGTGGCTTCCAAGTATTATTTAGCTTTATGAAATTACACTCATTTTAATATTTTCTTTCACTATATAAATTTTTAAATTTATTATATAATTCAGGACTTTGTTCTAAATCTTCAAGAGTATCTATATCGTTTTTTTTATCTAAAATTGCTACAGATTTACCCATTAATTCTTTCATGGTTTGATCATAAACCCTAGAACTGCCCCATTTTTTTTCTATAAATAAATGTTTCGTTAATTTTTTACATCCTAAGAGGTAATATCCCCCATCTGAAGCAGGACCAATTACATAATCATGAGAATCAAGTTGCTTAAATGCATTTTCAACTAGAGGTTTTGTAAGGTCCCATAAATCACATCCAATAATTAGTATTTTTTCATAACCTTTATCAAAACCCCATTGTAATGCACTTTGCATGCGTATCCCCAGATCTTCCCCAAGTTGTTGTTTTTTTTGAAAAGTAAAAAATATTTTTTTAAAAAGTGTTGGTGGTTCACCATGATAAAAAACAACAACCTCTTGTAAAAGTTTTTTAAGTTCCGAATCTGTTTTAGACAATAGTTTTTTATATACCCACAAGGCCTTTTTATTTCCTATAACAGAGGCGAGTCGAGTTTTAACAGTTCCCGAAATTGGAGTTTTGGCGAAGACAAGAACAATTGATTTCATTAAGTAATTTGTGATTCTCTTTTTAAATATACAAAGGTTATGAAATTTGTGTTTCACAAAATTGTTATGAATTTTTCGCTTGCTCGTATTAATAATCAATGCTTGCTTAAATAACGTTAGGCTGACTACTAAGCCATTTTTGTTTATCCGCGAATGGTTTTGATGAATGACTCGATTTTTTCCACACCTTCTTTTTCTAAAAACTGAATGAAAGCCGATCCAATTATAGCACCTCTGGACTGTTTACACGCAGTTTTATAGGTTTCCTGATTACTAATTCCAAAACCGATCACTGTTGGCGTGTTTAGGTTTAGTGTTGCAATTCGTTTAAAGTACTCAGTTTGTGTATTGCCAAAAGTTGATTTAGCTCCAGTCACACTTGCACTAGAAACCATATAAATAAATCCATTAGATACTTTGTCAATATATTTAATGCGTGCCTCTGAAGTTTGAGGAGTTATTAAAAACATATTATATAATCCATGTTTATCAAATAAGGTTTTATAATTTTCATGATACACATCTACAGGAAGATCCGGTATTATAATACCATCAATACCTATGATTTCACAGCGAGAACAAAATTTTTCAATACCATATTGCATTATTGGATTAAAATAGCCCATCAATACTAAAGGAATTTCAATATATTTTCTAATTCCTTCTAATTGTGTAAATAGTTTTTCGGTGGTCATTCCATTTCGGAGTGCCTGAGTGGAGCTTGCTTGAATAGTCGGGCCATCAGCTAATGGATCAGAAAATGGCAAGCCTATTTCAACCATATCAACGCCAGCGATTTGTAAGTTTTTGAGAATAGGAACAGTATCTTCTAAGGAAGGAAATCCTGCCGAAAAATAGATGGACAGTAATTTTTTATTTTCTCTGAATTTTTGATCGATTCGATTCATTACAATTTAAAATAATCAATATAAGTATCTAAGTCTTTGTCTCCACGACCAGAGCAGTTAAACACAATAATTTCTTCTTGGCCAAATTTACGAACATCGAGTGCAGCAAAAGCATGTGCAGTTTCTATAGCTGGAATAATTCCTTCCATTTGTGATAGAGTAAGGCCCCAGTCCATAGCTTCCTGATCTGGTATAGAGATGAATTCAGCTCGTTTACTTCTAAATAAATTTGCATGCATTGGTCCTACACCAGGATAATCTAGACCTGCAGAAATTGAATAAGGTTCTGTGATCTGTCCGTCAGAAGTCTGCATCAAAAGAGTTTTACTTCCATGAATTATCCCTTCTTTTCCAAGAGCTGAGGTTGCTGCACTTTTGCCAGAGTCAATTCCTTTTCCAGCCGCTTCAACTGCTATAATATTTACACGCTGGTCATTTAGATAATGATAATAAAGTCCAGCAGCATTACTTCCTCCACCTACACAGGCAATTAAATGATCAGGATAATCTCTACCTTCAAGAGCTTGTAGTTGCCATTTTATTTCTTCGCTAATTACCGATTGAAAACGGGCTACCATATCAGGGTATGGATGGGGTCCAACTACAGAGCCAATTATATAATGGGTGTTTATCGGATTGTTAATCCAATCCCTTATGGCTTCATTTGTCGCATCTTTTAGTGTTTTACTTCCAGATTTTGCAGGGCGTACTTCTGCACCTAACATTTTCATTCGAGCAACATTAGGAGCTTGGCGTTTAATATCTAATTCCCCCATATAAACTATACATTCAATTCCCATGAGTGCACATACTGTAGCTGTTGCAACTCCGTGTTGGCCTGCACCAGTTTCTGCAATAATCCGTGTTTTCCCTAAACGTTTTGCGACTAAAATCTGACCAATAGTATTATTTACTTTGTGGGCCCCCGTATGACATAAGTCTTCTCTTTTAAGATATACTTTAGTGTTATAGCGTTTTGATAGTCGTTTAGCAAAATATAGCGGCGTAGGTCGTCCTACATAGTTTTTTAATAAAGCATCAAACTCTTTTTTGAATCCAGGTTCAGCAGCAATCTTTATGTAATTATTGCGTAATTCTTCTACATTAGGATATAACATTTCGGGGATGAAGGCTCCTCCAAAATCTCCATAATATCCTTTTTCATCAACATTATAATTCATACAATTCTTTTTTAAATTGTTTTAATACATCAATTTTTTTTATTCCTGGAACGCTCTCAAATTTACTATTTACATCAATAGCATAAAGTGGTAGCGATGTATTTAATATTATTTTTAGTTCTGAGATGTGTTCTAATCCGATACCTCCACTTAGGAAAAATGGTTTTTCAGAAGGATAATGGTTTAAAATATTCCAATCAAATCCAACCCCATTTCCCCCAGGCAATGCTCCTTTAGTATCAAAAAGAAAATAGTTACAATTGTTTTCATATTCCTCTAAAACAGAAAAGTCAAAGTCTTCTTTAATAGAAAAGGCCTTAATAACTTCAACGCCTAAACTTTGAATAAGTTCACAATATTCGGTTGTTTCAATTCCGTGTAATTGAACAGCTTGTAACTGGTGTGAAGTAACAAAAGACTGAATATAATCTAACGAGGCATCTACAAAAACACCTACTTTTTTAATATGAGCTGGAAGGGAAGGAGTTTCTTTTGTAACATACCTGGATGAAGGTGCCCAAAAAATAAATCCCATATAATCTGGTTTTAAGTCTGCTAAAGCTTCAATATTTTCACGTTCTCTCATACCGCATACTTTTAATTTCATACGTCTAATTGATTTATGAAATTTTTAGCTGCCAGACCAGGATTGTCAGTTTTCATAAAATTTTCACCAACTAAAAAACCTTGATATCCTAGGGCTTTTAATTTTTTAATTGAAGCCACTTCACTTATACCACTTTCTGAAACTTTTACAAATTCAGCTGGAATTTTATCAGCTAAAGATCGACTAGTTTCAAGGGAGACTTTAAAAGTTTTAAGGTTACGATTATTAACGCCTATTAAATCAATACTGGACATGATAGATTTTTCTAATTCATTCAAATTATGCACTTCTAACAAAACATCCAGGCCTAAGCTTTTAGCAGTTTTTGAAAATGATAAAATTTTTTGAGGTGATAAAATAGCTGCTATCAAAAGAATGGCGTCGGCCCCAAAAGCCTTAGCTTCAATAATTTGGTACTCATCTATTATGAACTCTTTACGTAATAATGGAAAATCTGAAACCGCTCTAGCAATTGTTAGGTCATCTAATGATCCTCCAAAATACTTTCCATCGGTTAATATAGACATTCCACAAACCCCTGCATTTTCGTAGCCCTTTGCTACCTCTTCAACCGATAGGCTGCTATTAATGTTTTGCTTTGATGGAGAGCGTCTTTTATGTTCAGCAATAATACCTGAATTACTTGCTTTTAATGATTTTGCCAATGATTTTGTTTTTCTCTCAAAAAGAGGAGAGGATTCCCAATAGGCTAATGGAAAAAGGTTTTTTCGTTGATTAACTTCTATTTTTTTATCAGTAATAATAAGATCTAAAATATTCATTAATTACTTATTTTTTGTAAAGTTTTTAAAGCTTTAAATGCTGCACCGGAAGCAAGAGATTCTTTAGCTTTCTCAAAGCCTTCGATTGGCGATAGATTTAATGCCGTTGCAATTGCCATCCCAGCATTAGCACACACCACATTTGTTTGTGCTTGGGTTCCTTTATGTTGAATGACATTCATAAAAATTCTTGCTGAAGAATCAATACTTTCTCCTCCTTTAATTTCTTCAGCTCTTAGAGGTAAAACACCAAAATCTGAGGGAGTTAAAACTCGTTCACTATCGTTACTAAAAATTTTAGTTGCTCCAGTCAAAGATATTTCATCATATCCATCTAATGAATACAATATGGTAAAATTTGTATCAGTTTTCTGGAACAAATAGTGGTATAAACGTGCTATTTCTAAATTAAATACACCTGTTAGTTGGTTTTTTGGAAAGGCTGGATTTACTAGTGGTCCTAACATATTAAAAAAAGTTTTAACTCCCAATTCTTTACGAACAGGAGCAACATTTTTCATTGCTGGATGAAATAAAGGTGCATGTAATACACAAATACCTGCTTTGTCAATAGCATGTCTTAAAAAATCCGCTTTATTTGAAAATTTTATTCCTAAAGCTTCCATTACATTACTAGATCCACAGCCAGAGGATACTCCATAATTCCCATGTTTTGTAACCTTTAATCCAGCACCCGCTGTAATAAAAGATGAAAGGGTTGATATGTTAAAAGTATCTTTTCCGTCTCCGCCAGTTCCGCAAAGGTCTATAGTATTAAAATCACTTAGATCTACAGCTAGGCATAATTCTAAGAGTGCATTTCTAAATCCCTCCAACTCTTCTAGACTTACGCTCCTCATCATATAGACTGTAAGAAAAGAAGCAATTTGTGAAGGACTATATTGGTTATCAGCAATATTAATAATGATTTGCCTTGCTTCTGCCTTGCTAAGTTGTTCGTGGTTAATAAGTCGGTTTAATACAGTTTTCATAATTAACTATTAATCCAGTTTTCTAATATTTTTTTACCATTAGGGGTGAGAATTGATTCCGGGTGGTATTGAACTCCCCGAACATGATATGTTTTGTGTCGTAAAGACATTAGTTGTCCTTGCTCGTCAAAAGAAGTAGCAACTAAATCATTTGGTAAAGGAGTTTCTATGACCCAAGAATGATAGCGACCAATTTCAAAAGTTTTTGGGAGGTCCCTAAAAAGCAAATCATCTTCAGTAACGTTAACCGACGTTGCTATACCATGATATACTTTTTCGAGATTTATTAGTTTAGCACCAAAAACTTCACCGATAGCTTGTTGTCCTAGACAAATTCCTAAGATTTTTTTTGTAGATGCATATCGCTCAATAGCAGCTTTTAATAATCCAGATTCATCAGGAATTCCTGGACCAGGAGAAAGAAGAATACGAGAAAATTTTTCTAATTCATCTAATTTAAATTTATCATTGCGTTTAACAATGACTTCACAGCCAAGTTCTTCTAAGCAGTGTACCAAATTATATGTGAATGAATCGTAATTATCTATAACAAATACTTTTTCCATATTATATGTTTTCAGCCAATGTTAAAGCCTTGTCTAAAGCCCCCAGTTTATTATACACTTCTTGTAATTCACTTTCTGGAATAGAATCAGCTACAATTCCTGCTCCTGCTTGATAATGTAGTTGATGGTTTTTGCTTAAAAAAGAACGGATAATAATCGCATGGTTAAAATTACCATCAAAGTCCATATAACCAATGGCACCTCCATAAACATTTCGTTGTGTTGTTTCATAAAGATCAATTAATTTTAATGCATTGTGTTTTGGTGCTCCACTCAAGGTTCCAGCTGGAAATGTATCAGCCACTACTCGAAATGTCTTAGCAGCTTTTTTTATGGTACAAGTTACCTTAGAAACTAAGTGGATTACATGTGAATAAAATTGAATTTCTCGATTCTTTTCTACTATCACAGAAGACCCATTTCGACTTAAATCATTTCGTGCTAAATCAACAAGCATGACGTGTTCACTATTTTCTTTGGGGTCTTTTGCTAATTTTTTTGCAGCTTTTGTATCTTGAATATCTTCTCCTGTTCTTTTATAGGTTCCTGCAATTGGATGTATTTCTGCTTTACCGTTTTGAACGATTAGTTGTGCTTCTGGAGAACTACCAAAAATTTTGAAATCACCATAATCAAAGAAAAACAAATAAGGAGATGGATTAATGGAACGTAAGGTGCGATATACATTAAATTCATCTCCTTTAAATTCCTGCGAAAAACGACGCGAAAGTACCAATTGAAATACATCGCCTCGGAAGCAATGTTCTTTTCCTTTTTTAACAAAATTAAGAAATTCAACATCAGTAAGGTTTGATGTTTTGTTTCCTAGTTTTTCAAAATTAAATGGAGTACTATTTTTAGTATTTAAAAGAAGCTCTATTCGTTCTAAATTGTGTTTTCCTTGGTATACATGAGAAAACAAGTGTGCTTCATGATTGAAAAGACTAATAGCAATAATGTTTTGATAGACTGCATAATAAATATCAGGAATATCATGTCCAGGTTTAGTTTTGTCTAATGTTAAATTTTCAAATTGATCTACAGCATCATGAGCGATATATCCAAAAATACCATTACTAATAAATTTAAACGGATATTTTTTACTATCAAATTGTTTTGAAAATTCATGAATTTTCTCTGGAATATCAATTGTTTCATCAACTATTGTTTTTGAATTACTTTGATCAGGATATATCGTAGAAAGTATTCCATTTTTTAGTTCAATAGATGCAATTGGGTTACAACAGATATATGAAAAATCATTATTGTTAGCATGATAATCACTACTCTCCAATAATAGAGAATGAGGGAAAACATCCCTAAGTTTTAAGTATGCACTTACCGGTGTAAGCGTATCAGCGAGTATTTTTTTGTGCTCCGTTTGAAGTGAAAAAATTTTCATTTTAGGTCCATTAAAAAAGGCTTGTCGTGATGACAAGCCTTAAGTATATATTATATAAATCAGTTAGTCTTCACGAGTAAGAATTGCTATTCTCGTGCCACCAACTTTTTAAAATTGTTATTTTTTTCATTGAATCAAATGTAATATAAAAATATAATAACATCAATCTTCGAACAACAATTATTTGTTTGCATGCGATCCGTCACAATATCCTTCAGAATTTTGTGTGTTCCCACATCCACATTTTGGTCTTCCAATATTCATAGTTAAAATTTTAATTTAATATTTAAATCGAAATCATTATTAATTGCTATATCACCAAGATTATCAAAAAATGAGTCTGATCTATAACGAATATCATATTTAGTCCTATCTATTGTAAGTTTAGCCATGGCTTCATTATTTTCTATGTGCATATCGAAAGTGATAGGATTGGAAATTCCTTTGATAATTAATTCTGCTGTCACTTCATGGTGATTTTCTGTTTTCATAATTGCTTTCTTAATAGTAAGTGAAGCAATAGGAAATTTTTCAATTCCAAAAAAATCTTTGGATTTTAAATGGCCTTCTAATTTACCTTTGTACTCGCCTGATAGATCCGTTACAATTATTGAGGTCATATCAACTTCAAAACTTCCGCCTGAAATTTTATTTTCAATCATTTCAAGATTTCCAGAAATTAAATTGATATTTCCTTCATGTTGTCCCGTCACTTTTTTTGCTAACCAATTAATTGAACTTTCAGAAGTGTTGATGTTCATTTTTACGGATTGACTCCATAAACCTAGGCTAGTAGTAGTGATAAAGATTAGTGTTAAAATTTTTGTTTTCATAGTATCTTTGATTTATTTATTAATTGAATTTAATATGGAGATTAAACTATTTGAATCTTTAGAAGAGATTTTACTAAGTATTTTTTTTTCTATATCATCCGTAATTGGATCTATTTTTTTTAAAAAACCCAAACCATCCTCAGTGATAAATAATTCAATTTTCCTTCTGTTTTCTTTACAAATATTTCGTTTGACTAGTTTTTTTTGAATTAATTTATCAATTAAACGAGTTGTATTACTCATTTTATTTACCATTCTATCTTGAACAGTAGATAAATTTGCAGCTATTCCCTTTTGACCTCTCAATATTCTCAATACATTAAATTGTTGCTCTGAGATTCCGAAAGGTTTTAGTCCATTTAACAAGACCTTTGAAATTAATGCACTTGTTTTTAAAATCGAAATAATTGCATGCTTAGAATTCATTTGTCATTACAAAATTTGTATGTACAAATATATTATAAATTATTTAAGTTCAAAACATTTTTCGTTTGTTTTAACAAAGAACTGATCGTATATTTGCTTAAATTATTATTTGATGGATTTATCACAAAAAGAATGGACTTCAAATCAGGCGGGAAATCAAGCTAGTATTATATTAGATGTGCGTACACCGGAAGAATATAATTCAGGACATATATTGTC
>Ga0307995_1001916_pt1 | contig 12545 bp, 25 predicted proteins | sample EllFjometagen262_FD_203132 | JGI IMG/M metagenome (GOLD analysis project Ga0307995, IMG submission 203132) | Marine microbial communities from Ellis Fjord, Antarctic Ocean - #262 | ecosystem: Environmental > Aquatic > Marine > Unclassified | place: Southern Ocean | collected 2014-11-02
AAAGGGGGTGACAAGGTTTTGACAGTATAGAAGACCCATTGGGAACTATGTTGCACGACGGTTCGATTCCGTCCACCTCCACTAAAATTAAGAATATGAGAAACGAAAAGTATAATGGTTGGTCAAACTACGCTACATGGCGAGTATACACAGATAACCTGATCGATATTGAGTTCACTGAAAAAGTAACTAAAGACGGATTACAAGAAATTGTTGAAGACATTGTTTTCAGTCAATATCAAATGAAAAACGGTAGTTTTTTAGTAGAAGACTATGCTAGAGTTTTTGTGGAAAGTGTGAATTTTTATGAATTAGAAGAAAACATTAATTATGACATTGACTAAAGAGGAAAGAATGGTTAGAGCAGGTGTAAAAGCTTACTCTAAGATATCAGGTGCTAAAAGAAGGAAGAGACAACTAGAATCTGACTTATTGAATGGATACCTAGGCGGTATAACTAAGGAAGAGTTACATCTTCTGATAGATGGAGAAGAGATAGAGATCTTAGTATGGGAATATATTGAAGAATTAGTTAATAAAGACAAAAATGAGTAAAAAATTAATAACAGACGAACTGATCGAAGAGCGATTAGAAGCAAAAGGATTTAGTGAAGCTAAATTAAACGACAACGAACTAGCTAGGGAAGCAGTATGTGACCATTTTGATGTGGAAATCACGAATGATTGGAGTAATACTTGCGACTTCTTTATGTATGAAGAAACAACAGCTGATGGGTATGCAGTTTATATCGCAACAGATGATACAGAAAGAATAAATATAAGCGAAGATGTTCATTATTATGATCACTCATTATTTGGAGAGCTAGTGGATTTCATTAAAAACTGCAATACTGGATCAAAAGTGTATGTAGATGACCTTTATCAAGACTTTATTGATGATGCGATGAATGATTTATACACAGGAATAACAGAAGAGTTATCAAATGAAATTATAAACGAATTAATAGACGAAGGATATGAAGAAGACAATTAAACAAGAATTACCTAAGTGGTTTAAGGGAGAAACCTACCAAGAAGGAGGAAATGTTACTAACAAATTTAGTGGTGACAGCTTTGAACTAAACAATTTAGAGTTAAGCATGTATGATTTCATAATGGGAAGTCAGATGGTAATGGAAATAATGCCTAAATCGGTAACACAGGCACATATTAATGACTTTCACAAGGCGTTAACATGGTTCAGAAGACAAAATACCGACGCTTACTATGTTTTACTAGATTAATTTTTACAAATCAAATACGAGTACAAATCGATAATATTAATATATAAAAACAAAAGAATGAAAAACAATTTATTACAAACAGTACAAGTGGATTCAACAGCGATCCAAACAGCGGAATATGAGTACGCTACTAGGGATTTGACTTTGCAATACCGCAACGGAGCTAGTTATACCTACAAAATGGTACCTAATTTCGTATTCGAGGGGTTAAGATCTTCTGAATCAAAAGGAAAGTTCTTAAACCGTAATATTCTGCAATCATTTAGGTTCGTTAGAGCTTAATGAGTGATGAGGATATTAGAAAACTAGCGTTAGCTATCGTCGATCTTGTTAAAGAAGAGTTAAAATTTGACAATACCGATGATGGTTTCACGTTTAGTTATGGAGAAATCGATGATTTCGAAGACGAGGAAGAGGACATTGACGTAAAGAGAATTAGATTACAGAGAATGCTTGCAATGGCAGTAGAAAGTGAGAACTTTGAGGCTGCAGAAAGATTAAAGAATATGCTTGACGAATTAAATAAGGAAGAAGAATAATGATTAAACCAATGCTAGCCTATAAAGTAGGTAAAAAAGAAGTAGACTATACCAAATCGGTATTTCTACAACCCAAGCTTGACGGTGTGCGTTGTGTAATAACAAAAGACGGATGTTATACAAGAACTGGTAACCAATGGAAGAATGTTGCTCACATAGAAGCGATATTAGAACCATTTTTTAAGAAGAATCCTGATGTAACACTGGACGGAGAGCTTTATAACCACTATTTAAGAGACAATTTCGAGAAGATAATATCATTAGTTAAGAAGCAAAAACCGACTCTTGATGATCGACACGAAGCGGCTGAATTAGTTGAGTTTCATGTTTATGATTATATTTCTAACATGCCCTATACCATAAGATATTCTTATTTAAAGGATTGGTTTGGTGATGGTAAGACTAGAAATGTAGTATTAACTAAGAATAAACACGTAGATAGTCTAGAGATGGCTACTGCAGATCACAAAGACAACTTAGCGGCGGGATATGAAGGATCAATCTTGAGATTAGACAACGGATATGAGTGTAAAAGGTCATATAACTTGCAGAAATTCAAGGATTTTCACGATAAAGAAGCTACTATAATTGGTTTTGTTGAAGGAAAAGGGAAACGTTCAGGAACATTAGGAAAATTCTTAATGAGAGACGATGAAGGTATCGAGTTTGGTTGTCCTCCTGGAAAAGGGTATAACTATGAAGCGTTAGCAAGTATTTTGAATAATATTAATGATTATATAGGTAAAGAAGCAACATTCACTTACTTCGAAAGAACAAAAGCGATGAGCTACAGACACCCTATGTTCAAAACATTGAGAAATTATGAGTAAATTAATATGGAAATTATATAACGATAATATGATATCGCTGGAAATAGCGAACATACTATTAGACAAGCACTATGAGTAGTATTAGAATTCCAAAGGAATAAACAAATAAGACTAGAGATAAGTTTTTGCTGTTAGCATTTCTTTTTAAAACTAGTTCAAAGAGAGTGCGACAATAGGTAGTTATATATAATAGTAACAGGCTATCGTCACAAAAAAGACAATTAAATGCAATACGAAAGAAATTTAGAATCTCTAAACAAGAGGCATGTAATATATAGGAGGGATCCTATAACAGATGAACCCACAGAACAATTTCATTGGGGTAATTTTTACAAAGATGGTACACATCAATGTTATACACTATTTAATAGTAAAGCTAAAATCAACACTTATAAGAGCCTTAAGTGGCATTTGTATGTGTTATGGTACTTGAATCCTAAAATGGACCCTGATGAGTTCGAAGCGGTATCCAAGATCATATGTACTAAGATGAATGGTTTTGTAACATTCGAAGTATCACCAGCTGCAAGAGAGAACATGAATTACGATGTAAGCATGACAGATTTAGAGAAACCACCCCCTAATAAACTTAGGAAGATAATCTTTAAAGAACACTGTAAACTAGATGTATCACAAAAACTATCTATTGTTGGACAAATGGTAGGAAAGAAAAAACTAAGTGAATCCGAAATTTACGATGCTATGATAATGGTACACGATAAAGGAGAGAAGATATCAATATCTAAACTTAGTATTCTGCTAAGATGTTCTACAAGAACAATATACAGAAACATGGGAAATGAATTAACAAAAGAAAAAGAATTACTAAATCAAGAATTATGATCACGAAGACAGAGACTCGCAAAGAGAAAGCTAAAGAAAGAATAGCAAAGAAACCTATAGTAACCTTAGGGCAATCGTTAAGAAACAAAAGAACAACGTAACTTACAGACCTAATACGAAGACTAATCGATAATAATTTAAACAACAGGGATATGGATATGCATATATTAAAAGGTAAAAATATAACGCAAGACTTTAACGAATGGATGGCAAAGATGGGTAATATACATTACACAGATGATGAGAGAATGGCTAAAGCCTTTAAAACAATAGAAGAGCATGAAAAAGTATAACATACAAAATTATGTTAGGTATAAAATGGACGTCAAGAAGTCTATGCCTGAAATAAAAGATTATGAAGAGTATACTAGAGATGAACTGATTATAAGGTTCTTACCTTTGGTAGAAAATCTAGCAAGGAAGTTTTCAACATCACAACAAGCAAGCGGAGTACTAAGTATAAATGACTTACTCCAAATAGGATCTGAAGGATTAATCAAAGCCGTTGACAAAGTTGACTGGGAAATTGTAAGACTATCTGATGACATAGAGAAAACGTTAAAATCATTCTTTAGTAAAAGAATTAAAGGTGGTATTAGAAGACGTATTGATATGCACAGAGGAGATATGAGAATACCGGAACACAAGTTAACTGAGATACGTAATAACCCTGAGGATAAAACTATGGTTGCTATGTTTTTTAATTCAATGTTCCTGTCACTAGATGTGCCTGTGAATGATGAAGAAGAAGATATGATGCTTCAAATAGAAGATAAATCAGAAGACTACAATATTCAATTACTAAATGTATACCTAAAAGGTTTGATGACAAAACACCTAACAGGTAATGAGTATGAAGTATTAAGATTATCCTATGGATTAGACTGTGATAAACACTCTGCAAAAGAGATTGCAATCAAGTTAGGAATCAACGGAATTAGCTCTTATGTTAGAGTTTCAGAGTTGAAAAAACAAGCAGTAGATAAGTTAATAGCTACCGTAGATTCATCGCAAGTACTTGACTATCTTTAAGTTAGGTGATGAGATCTAGTAAAACTACGTAATAAATATGTAATTATATAAATATGAAAGATGATCAAAAGAGAGAGAAAGTTAAGTTGACATTAACTCAAAAACTGTCAAAAATCCAAACAGATTTTAAATCGAAAAAGAGTAGATTTAATGCATTTGGTAAGTACAATTTTAGAAGTGCAGAGGATATTTTAGAGGCTACGAAACCATTCTTAAAAGAGTTTGGTGTAACGGTTACAATAGATGAAGAAGTTATATTATCAGCTTTCAGTTTATTCCCGATACTTAAAGTGACAGCTTCTATTACAGACGGCGCTGAATCAATTGAAACATCTGCAATTGTAGGTATTGATCTAGACCAAAAAGGTATGCAAATGCCACAGAAATTTGGGTCAGCTTCTAGTTATGGAAAGAAATACGCTTTAGGGAACTTATTCCTTATTGATGACACTGCAGACAGTGATGCAACGAATAGCCACAGTAACACATCAAAACCTAAATTAGAAGGAGCAGCTTTAATAAAAGCAAAGAGCTTCATAAAAGCGGGTGGTAGTGTTGACGCTATTAAAAAGAAATATGATATACCAGCAGAGGTACTAAAAACTTTATAATGAAGAAACAAGACGTGTTAAATAAGCTTAGAGAAGATGAACATTACTATGGCGATTTCGGTAAGAAGTACCTGAGTAATTCAAATATCTCTACGTTGTTAACTAATCCTTTATCGCTTCACACTCCTATGAAATCAATACCAGCATTTTTAGTTGGTGGTTATTTCCATACTGCAATACTAGAACCTGAAAAACTTAAAAACTTTAAGGTAATAGATGCGACGAGCAGGAATTCAAAAGCGTATAAAGAGGCTTCAGGCGGAGAACTTCAACTATTGAAACACGAACAAGAATCAACAGAGGCTCTAGTAGACAAGATGATGTCGAACGAGTTCTGTAGAAACCTAATACGTGGAAAGAATGTTGAGTACGAAGTTCCTGGAGTAGCTGAAATATTTGGCAATATGTGGAAAGGAAAAGCTGATATAATCAATCACGACGAGAAGTTGATAATTGATTTGAAAACTACAGCGGATATTTCTAAGTTCCAATATTCAGCGAGAAAGTACAACTACAATAGCCAAGCTTACATCTACCAGAAGTTATTCGGGTATGAGTTAATCTTTATGGTAATAGATAAGAGCACACACCAGATCGGTGTATATGATTGCTCCGAGCAATTCTTAGACTATGGAGAAGCAAATGTAAAGAAGGCTACTGAAGTGTACAATCTATTTTACAAGAACCCGGACTTTGTTCCACAAGATTATTTTATAAATCAGACTTTATAGTCTAAAAACCAATTAACTATTATGGCTTCAATTATTAAAGGAAGTATCAATTTAAGTGAAATCCCTAAAGACAAGGTCTTCATTGGGAAGAAAGGTAAGTATTTACCTATTACAATTACAATCAATGACGAGGTTGATCCTTATGGGAATCAAGGTCCAGTTGTTGTAGAACAATCTAAGGAAGAAAGAGAAGCTAAGGCTCCGAAAGTTTACTTAGGAAATGTGAAAGTTGTATGGACAAACGATGTGAATGTATCTGCTGCTCCAAGAACTGATCAACCAGGTCAAGCGGCTCCGGCTCAGACAACGCCTCAGGCGGATGATTTACCTTTCTAGTGGATCAATGTGATAAGTGTGGTGAAGTCATGACTAAATGTGATTTCGACTACTGTGACATGTGTCCAGAATGTAAAGAAGAATCAAATTAAATTAAATTAAATGCAAACAAACGAGATCAATGGATTTGAGATTGATGAATTCAATACTCATAAACTTGAAGAAGGAAAGAAGCAGGGTATATGCCCTAACTGTTCCTCTGATAGAAAACCTAAGAACGAGAAAGCGAAGTGTGCTTCTTATGATTGGGAACGTGGTCTCGGTACTTGCCATAACTGTCACTCTAGTTTTCAGCTACATACCTACAAGCGTAAAGGCGAATCGGAAAAGGTCTACGTAAGACCCGTAACACCGGATGCTATACACGAGCCACGTATGCAAGTGGAAGACTGGTTTAAGACAAGAGGTATCTCACATAAAACCTTGGTCGATCTTCGGGTCGGCGAGGGTCCTGAGTATATGCCACAAACCGGTAAGACCGAGAATGTAATAAAGTTCAATTACTTCATGGGCGAGAATCTTATAAATGTTAAGTATCGCGATGGAAGAAAGAACTTTAAATTATTTAAAGGTGCTGAGAAAGTATTCTATAATATAAACAGTGTTATTGGACACGATTATTGCGTTATAGTTGAAGGCGAAATGGATGTATTAGCCCTGCACGAAGCAGGTATACCAAACGCTATATCAGTTCCTAATGGAGCAACATTAAATAGTAACAACCTAGAATATTTAGATTCTTGTATAGACTATTTTGAAGACAAAGACCGTATTATAATAGCTGTAGATTCAGATGAAGCCGGACAGGCATTACAAACTGAATTAGTTAGAAGGTTAGGCTCTGAGATCTGTCATATTGCAACGTTTGAAGATTGTAAGGATGCGAACGAATACTTATTAAAACATGGAAAAGAGAAACTATCAGAGAGAATATCAGGCGCGAAACCTGTCCCAATGGAGAATGTTACAACATTCAGGGATATTGAAGGAGAGATTACCGACTTTGTTAATAATGGCTTTAAACCAGGATTTCAAGTTGGCTTGGCAGATTTTGATAGTAAGTTCTCAACATACACTGGTCAGTTTATTACGGTCACTGGTATACCTTCTTCCGGTAAGACTGATTTTGTCGACCAAATGGTTGTCGGGTATAATGCGAACTATGGCTGGAAAACAGCTTTCGCTTCACCAGAGAATCAACCAACTTATCTACACGCTCATAAGTTAATGAGGAAAGTATGGCAAGGAATGCCTACTAGAGATGATATTGGTGGTGACAAATGGAATCAAATAGCGGATCACTGTAATAGTAATTTCTTTCATATTGATATGGAACGTTATACTCTTGATTCTGTACTTCGAAAAGGAGCTGAGCTCGTTAAGAGAAAAGGAATTAAGTGTTTAGTTATAGATCCATTCAATAAAGTTAGAGACACTGAATGTAAGTCTGAAGATGTTAATAGGTACACTATGGAATACTTAATGAAGATTGAAGTCTTCGCAAAGAAGTATGACGTGTTAGTATTTATTGTAGCCCATCCAACTAAGATGTATAAAGACAAAGATGGTAAACAAGAAGAACCAACTATGTATAACATTAAAGGAGGGGGTGAATGGTACGATGCTTCTTATCACGGACTATTGGTGCATAGAGACTATGCTGCTAAAACTGTTAAGGTTAAGGTATTGAAAGTTAAGTTCCAAAATCTTGGAGAGAACCAGGCTGAGTCTCATTTCAAATGGGAACCGCAGTCAGGGTGTTTTATACCTCATCAAGATGTGAATGTTAATAACGATCCAATGCCTTGGGATTAGATGGCTAAGAAGGCAATCGATATGGGTCCTACGGGATATGATCCTAAAGACTGGGATGCTTATCGCTGGTGTATCAGAAATGATATAGCTATCAGTGCTAAAGCAAGAGGAGCTAGTGAATGGTACGTTGTTATTGTCAATAAAGGAAAGACAAATACTACACCAGACACATACGGAAAGAAAGAGATATGGGAAAAAATATTTGAATATTGTAGATACTATCATGATAAATATAGAGAATGAATACAGAGGATTATTACGAGAAATACTCGACGATGGACTTTCTAAAGAGGACCGAACAGGAACTGGTACAAAGAGTATCTTCCCAAGATCAATCAGCCACGATATGGCAACAGGCTTTCCAATGCTTACAGGAAAGAAGATATCTTTTAATGCAGCAAGAACGGAACTTCTATGGATCTTACAGGGAAGAACAGATCTAAAGTACTTAGAGGATAACGGTGTTAAATACTGGAGGCCAGACTATGAACGATCAGGAAGAACAGATGAAACGCTAGGTCCTGTCTACGGGAAACAGTGGAGAGACTTCAATAATGTTGATCAACTAGGAAGACTGGTGGATGCTATACACAACGATCCTAACAGTAGAAGGATGATGGTGTCAGCTTGGAATCCAGTGGATATGAAAGAGATGGTTTTACCTCCTTGTCATTATGCTTTTCAAGTGTATATAAATAACGGTAAGATGGATCTTATGTGGCAACAGCGGTCAGCTGATGTGTTCTTGGGTCTACCTTATGATATTGCTATGTATGGATTACTCTTGGAGCTGTTAGCTAAAGGAGCTGGGTTAATACCTGGTAGACTTACAGGATCACTAGGTGATTGTCATTTATACAATAATCATTTAGAGCAAGCAGAATTATTCTTAAGTAGATCACAGCATACTCCACCTAGACTGGAATTAACTGCTGGTATAACACCTTTTGGCACTACTGTTATTCTGCCAGGAAAAGAGGATATAAAATTAATTAACTACAATGCTTATCCCGCAATACATGCAGAGCTAAGTGTTGGTAAATAAACAATTATGACATACTACCTTTATCACATTGTGGGTAAAAAAATCGGAGTTACACGTGATCTTAATAGAAGAGTTACGGAGCAACAAGGGTATGGTCCAGACGAATACGAAGTTCTACTTACTAGTGATGATATAGATTTTATATCGAGCATGGAAATAGAACTTCAAAAGTCTTATGGCTATAAAGTTGACAGACAAACATATAAGAATTTAACTAAATCAAATAAAATGAAAGTAAACGCTACAGAACAAACAAGCACGTTCCCAGTACCATTAAATAAACTGAAAGGAAGACTAATGGATAGCATGGGAATGACTTGGTCTACACCTCATGGAAAGTTTGAGATTAACAAAGACACAGTTGATTGGATCTTCAAGAATGCTGTTACGTCTATGTTTAACGACAACAGATGTTATATCTATAACAAATCATTCCACACTAAATTCATCCAAACCAGGACAGACAAAGAACCTTCTAAGAAGACTGATAATGTCTATGACTTAATCAGACAATGGGCTTTTGATAAAGGTATCTATGACAAAGGAGATTCTAAAACTCAATACGTCAAATTAATGGAAGAAGCAGGCGAACTAGCTCAAGCATTACTTAAAGAAGATAAACCTGAGATCATCGATGCAATTGGTGATATGGTTGTTGTTCTAACGAACTTAGCAGCTCTTGAACATCTTAAGATAGAAGACTGTGTGAATACTGCTTATGGAGTTATCAAGAACCGTAAAGGTAAGATGACTAACGGAACATTTGTAAAACAAACACTATAATGAAGACTAAACAAATGCAATTTAGAGACCCAGTGGTTGAAAGAGTTGTGGATAAATTTGTTGGTAGATCAGACGTCGGATATAAGAAGTATGGGGTTACATTACAAGATGACCCAGCGAAGATGTTTGAATGGCTTAATCATTTACAAGAAGAGTTAATGGATGCGGTATTGTATCTACAAAAAGCCAAAGAAACCTATACTAGTGATTTTATAGACGCAGCTTTCAAACCTTTTGATGATATAAAAGATGACATACAAGAAGAGCAAACTAACCGAATGGAAGATGAAGAAGTTCAACACTAAGTCAAGAAAGAAAGGTCCAGTAAGAGCAAAGAAGGTATCATATGATGGTATCGACTTTGCCTCAGGGCTTGAAAAGTATATGTATATAGCTTTAAAGAAGAACAAGCTATTTGATTTATACGAAGGTGAATGGTTCCAACTTATAGAAGGTTTTACATTTGAAAATACCTCTATAGAGAAACAAGGTAACGGTAAAGGTGATTATACAAACAGAGGTGAAAAGAAAGTACAGGGTATTAAATACACACCTGACTTTTCCTCTTATGATTATATTATTGAAACTAAAGGTAGAGCTAACGAACGTTTTCCTATGGTCTGGAAGTTATTTAAAAGATGGCTGACTAACAACAAAGACACCAGATCAATTTATAAACCATCAAACCAAATTACATGCGACGAGACCGTGAGGATTATCCTGGAAAAGCGAAACGAATAGCTAAGTGGAAATATGCTGAACGACAGATTGACAAATGGGTCAAGTGGAGTTGGGAGAACAGAAACAAGGTTACTTATAATGGAATAGTTAAACTACATAATAAATTTAATATAGAATGTAATGGGTACAGAAGAGAAGAACAATAGTTATTGGTCAATTGAATTAGGGTTCTACCCTGGGATTATGTTGGGATTTAGAACATATCCCTCACTAACTGAAGATATTCATGTGCTATACATACCTTTCGTGGACATAGCTCTAATCAAGAGCAAGTAGATGCAGGAGGATATGGAAACTCAATTACACACAATAGACTTGTTTGTAAGGAATATTTTGAGCGATATGAATAATGTTACTAAGACTACAAATAAAGCTGACATGCTCGCTTATATGGACGCATGGAAGAACGAATTACTAACTATAACATACATAATAGATATATAATGGGATTATTTGACGAGAGAATAGCTTACAAACCATTTGAGTACCCAGAGTACTACACAGAAGGTTGGCTTAAACAAGCTCAGGCTTTTTGGTTGCATACAGAAATATCAATGCAAAGCGATATTAAGGATTGGAATGAAAGGCTAGATGAAAAAGAAAAGAACTTAGTCGGGAATATACTTCTCGGCTTCGCTCAAACAGAATGTGCAGTGTCAGATTACTGGACACAGAAAGTTGTTAGTTGGTTTCCTAAACATGAGATACAACAAATGGCTATGATGTTTGGTAGTCAAGAAACTGTACATGCTGTTGCGTACAGTTATTTAAACGAAACTTTAAACTTAGAAGATTATGAAGCTTTCTTACATGAACCTGCTACTGCTGAGCGTTTCAATAATTTGGTTAGTTACGATGGTAGCAACCGTAGTGGCATTGCTAAGTCTCTTGCTGTATTTAGTGCTTTCGCTGAAGGTGTATCACTTTATTCTGCTTTTGCTGTGCTATATTCTTTTCAATTACGAAACCTACTTAAAGGAATAGGGCAACAGATGAAGTGGAGTGTTCGCGATGAGTCTCTTCACAGTAAGATGGGTTGTCAGTTATTCAGACATATGTGTGAAGAAGATAACCAATTGATGAATCTTTGCAGAGAAGATATTATAAAGTCTGCAGAGGCAATGGTAAAACTAGAAACAAATTATATAGACAAAATGTTCGAGATGGGTGACATAGAAGGTATCTCAGCGAACGACTTAAAACATTTTATTAAAAAGAGAACAAATGAAAAACTTGTGGAATTGGGGTATGTCGACTTGGGAAGTTATTTCGCGTATGACATTAAAGCAGCAGGCAATCTTGATTGGTTCTATCATCTTACCGGGGGGGTCACTCATACTGATTTTTTCGCGATCAGGCCGACAGACTATTCGAAAGCTGGTGAGAGTGAAGACTACGAGAACATATGGTAAATGGATATCATTAGGATTAACTGACGAAGAAATATATAAGGACTTATATAAATAAAATAAATAAATAAATATGAAAAAATTAATAATTATTACATTAACATTAATGCTAGCATCTTGTGGTAGTACTTATAATCTTTCAACAGATTATAGAATAAAAAGTATATTAACAATAGCTGAAAGCGGCGACACTATAGCGGTGCCGATTAGAGATTTTAAGTTCAGAGTACTTGATGGCAGGGTGCGGGAAATAATAGACCGTGAACAATTTAGATTCAGACAGAATTGGTATCCTAATAACTACAATGGATATCCTATACCATATGTAAATCGAAGATATAATTATAGTAATTCTACCTCTAACTCAAAACCATTTGTTGTTAAACCAATTAAATCAACAAAAGTAATTAAGCCTTACAAGCCAATTAATACTATACCTAAACTTAAACCAGTTAAACAATGAGTAAAGAAAAACAAAGCAGAGCAGATCTGCAAGACAAAAGGATTGAAGCACTTATTAAGGTACTGAAAGGTATACTAGATGAGAATTCTCACTTAAAAGATTTAGCTGTAGGCACACTACAAT
>Ga0307995_1001918_pt1 | contig 12542 bp, 8 predicted proteins | sample EllFjometagen262_FD_203132 | JGI IMG/M metagenome (GOLD analysis project Ga0307995, IMG submission 203132) | Marine microbial communities from Ellis Fjord, Antarctic Ocean - #262 | ecosystem: Environmental > Aquatic > Marine > Unclassified | place: Southern Ocean | collected 2014-11-02
GGTCGTAAAGTAGCGGGTGATACGGGTAAAACCCTAGACGTATATTATCCATACACAAATCAGGTTATCGGAACGGTCCCTAGGGCCAGTAGAGCCCAGGTGGCCGAGGCATTTGCCATAGGAGCAGCCTACAAATCTGAATTGACACGTTATGAACGGCAACAAATATTATTTCGTACAGCGGTGGCCCTTGATGCCAGAAAAGACGAAATTTCTGACCTCATTACACTTGAAACTGGACTCTGTAAAAAAGATTCTCTGTATGAAGTAGGGCGCGCTTATGATGTATTTATGCTCGCTGGTCAGATGTGTATTCAGGACGACAGCCAAGTTTTCTCATGTGATCTAACTCCCCACGGTAAGAAACGAAAAATATTCACCTTGCGTCAACCTTTGAGGGTGATTTCTGCCATTACGCCATTCAACCATCCACTTAATATGGTGGCTCATAAGATTGCACCCGCCATTGCAACCAATAACTGTGTCGTGTGTAAACCAACGGAATTAACGCCTCTAACGCCGTTGCTGTTGGCCGATATCCTATACGAAGCTGGTTTGCCAGTAGAAATGTTGTCCATGGTCACTGGTTTGCCAGAAGATATTGGTGACGAAATGATCTCCAACGAACACATAGAATTGATTACCTTTACCGGTGGTGTTCCCGTGGGTAAATACATTGCTAAAACTGCAGGGTATAAGCGTCATGTGCTCGAATTAGGCGGTAATTCGCCTTTGATCGTCATGGAAGACGCCGACTTAGACAAAGCTGCTGAACTGGCTGTAGCGGGAGCAACTAAAAACTCCGGCCAACGTTGTACTGCGGTCAAGCGGATCATTTGTATCGACTCAGTAGCCGACGAGTTTGTGTCATTGCTGGTGCAAAAAGCACGCAAAATTAAATATGGTGATCCCATGGATCCAGATACAGACCTGGGCACAGTGATCAATGAAGCCTCGGCTAAGTTGTTTCAAAAAAGGGTCAATGATGCCATTGATAAGGGAGCTCAGTTGCTTTATGGCAATGACAGGCAAGGTGCACTTTACTCGCCTACTGTGTTGGATAACGTGCCCTACACCTGTGAATTAGTACAAGAAGAAACCTTTGGGCCACCTATTCCGGTGATTCGAGTTAAAGACATTGATGAAGCCATTGCCGTGGCCAATTCAACGGCGTTTGGTCTCTCTGATGGCGTCTGCACAAATCGTTGGGACTATATTCAACGCTTTATCGAAGAGCTTGATACGGGTACCGTAAATATTTGGGAGGTGCCTGGGTACCGTATAGAAATGTCTCCTTTTGGTGGTATTAAAGATTCCGGCATGGGCTACAAAGAAGGTGTTATTGAAGCTATGAAAAGCTACACCAACCTGAAAACCTATTCCTTACCTTGGTGATCATTTTACAGGCCATCGCAGGGTGTAGCCGGAGGGCTATTTATGCAGATTGAAGACATTAATACGATTGAAAACCCATATTTGTTATTAACCCCGGGTCCGCTGTCTACTACCCACAGGGTAAAGCGACAAATGTTGCGGGATTGGTGTACTTGGGATAAAGATTACAACCAAATAGTGCAGCAAATTCGCAGCCAATTGGTGAAGCTAGCTACAGCTCAGGCAGGTTATACCGCTACCTTAATGCAGGGGAGTGGTACCTTTAGTGTGGAATCTGCCATTGGCTCAGTAATACCAGCAGATGGCAAGTTAGTGGTTCTCGTTAATGGGGAATACGGCCGTAGAATAGGCCAAATTGCTAATAAGCTTGGCATTAGCACTGTCACTATCGACAGCAGCGAATTGGCTGCCCCAGACCCGCAAGCGTTGGACAAGGTTCTGCAAGAAGATCCTCAGATCACCCATGTGGCTATGGTGCACTGTGAAACTACAACGGGCATGATTAATCCTATTAAAGCCATTGGAGATATTGCTAAGAAATATAATAAGGTATTCATACTTGATGCTATGAGTAGCTTTGGTGGCATTGCCATTGACATGGCGGAGTTACATATTGATTTCTTGATAAGCAGTGCTAATAAATGTATTCAGGGTGTGCCTGGGTTTGGTTTTGTACTGGCTAAACATTCAAGCATGAGTGCTATAGAGGGCTTGTCACGTTCTGTTAGTCTGGATTTATATGACCAATGGCGGTGTATGGAAGATAATGGGGGTAAGTGGCGTTTTACATCACCCACCCACGTTGTGCGGGCCTTTGCCGAAGCTCTGAAAGAACTCGATGGAGAGGGGGGCATAGTGGCGAGGCAGCACCGCTATGGTGAAAATCAACACACGCTAGTGGTCGGTATGCAGCGCTTAGGCTTTGAACCTTTACTGGATGCCCAGCTGCAATCGTCTATTATTACTTCGTTCCATAACCCTAAACACCCTAACTATAACTTTAATACTTTCTATGAAGTGCTAAAGGAGAAGGGCTTTGTAATCTACCCAGGCAAGGTGTCCCAGGCGGATTGTTTTCGCATTGGTACCATAGGTGACGTATGGCCCAGTGACATCGATAAATTGATAGAGGCAGTTGAAACCTCGATGTATTGGAATGCTGATTAGTTTAATTCATCAGAGATATTATTAAATTCCAATTGCAGTTTTGTATTCGTTCAATTAGATTAAGGACTGTACGAAAAATCACTGGCAACCTAACCAGAGGCGCACGGTGTGCTTAAGAAGGTACCGATAAGCTGGTACGCCAGCAGTATAATAATAATATGTAGAGGAATAACTATGAAGACTTTCGTTTATCCTGCAGCAACCCTACTTGCCCTAGTGGTGAGTGGTGCTGCATCTGCGGCCAGTTGCCCGCCTGTCACCGTGGCTGATCCCATGGGTGTTGGCCAAGGTGCCTTTCCGCAGCAATATGAATTATCTGAATTCGAAACCATCGGCAACTGCACCGTGTCCTTTAGTGGCAATCCGCAAGCGGCTGCACTCAATGCCCGTATCAGGGGTAATGGTTCGTTACCTTCACTAGCCAAACGTCTACCGTCAGAGCCATTAGTAGTAGCGCCTTACGATAGCATCGGTTCTTACGGCGGAACGCTAGATGCGCTGTCGAACGCGACCGAATCCGGCACATCTGACTTTATGTCCACTAGGCACGTAAACCTTGTGCGCTATTCCGATGACCTTACAACCATCGTTCCGATGATTGCCAAAGGTTGGGAATGGAACGACGATTTCACACAGTTGACTTTCTTCTTGCGTGAAGGCCACAAGTGGTCCGACGGTGCACCATTCACTGCCGAAGATGTAAAGTTCTGGTATGACAACATCGCGACAGATAGTAATGTTCGTGAAAAACCGAAGGATTATGTGCTTGTTGGTGGTGAGGTTATGAACCTTGTCGTGGTTAACCCGACAACCATTGAGTTCAACCTTCCAAGCCCAAAGCCGGGCTTACTATCACACTTTGCAAACCACTATGCCCAGGGCTTCCAGCCTAAGCATTTCCTTGGTCAGTTCCATCCTGATATAAATTCTGGTGCCGATGCGCTTGCGCAATCCTATGGTTTTGATAACGGCTATGCTGCAATCAAAGGTTACTATGGTAACTCTGATTGGATGGATACTCCGACACCTATGTTGGCCCACCCTGATCTAGTTGCAGGTTTGCCTGCGGATACAGTGCCAACTCTGGAAAGTCATATTATCACCCGGGAAAACACGGAAGGGCGTCACTTAGTTGCCAACCCTTACTTCTTCCAAGTTGATACTGCGGGCAATCAGTTGCCATACATCAATGAGCAAGACGAGTTGTTTGTGGGTGAGCGCGAAGTTCGCCTTCTGAAGCTAATTAACTCCGAAGTTGACTATAAGGCTCAGGCACTGAACCTAGATTACGCTCCGCTGCTTCTAGAGAATCAGGAAAAAGGTAACTTCACAGTTGACCTGAAACCTGAGATTGCCATGAGTACCTTCTCGTTCAACGTAACGTCTGAAAATCTGGAAAAACGTAAAGTGTTCGGTGATATACGTTTCCGCAGGGCGATGTCGGTTGCAATGAACCGTGATGAGATCAACGAAGTGGTTTACTTCGGTCTTGGTAGTCCTCAGCAGTATACTTCGTTCTCGCCTTCACCTAGTTTCATAAGTGAAGCAACTGAGCAATCATATGCACAGTTCGATCCGGACATGGCTAATGCTCTGCTGGATGAAATTGGCATGCTTGACACAGACGGTGACGGAATGCGTGAATTGCCAAACGGTGATACGCTTGTTCTGAACATGCAGATTGCTACGCAGGGTGGATCTCTCAAGCTGGTTGAGCTTGCAGGTCAAAACTGGCGTGACGTGGGTATCAACAACACGGTGAAAGAAGTAACAACGGACGAATATCGTTCTGCCGCTTCTTCGAACCAGCTTGATGTTACCTATTACGCGAAGGGTCAGCCACTTGCTGTTATCCTCGGTATTTCGGAGCTGTTCCAACCACCGTTCGATAACTACTTTAACCACACATCAGGAATGTTGTGGGGACAGTACGTCGATACAGACGGAGCTTCAGGTGTGAAACCACCTCAGTGGGTCTACGACTCAATGGCTGGCATTGATGCCTTCCAGTCTGCGATTGCTGGCTCTGACGAGTCTAACGCAATTGGTAAAGATCTGGTTGATACAGTGGTTGATAACCTTCTGTTCATTGGCGCTGTGAAAGCAGTTGCACCGATTTACCATAGCAATAACTTGAAGAACTTTGCAGACTTCAAAACTCAGTCCTACGCGTACTACCGGACCTATCCGTACCGTGCGACACAGTGGTGGTTAGACGAGTAACTCTATTACTCTGAAGTAACACCCCCGCGGGCAGTTTCGACTGCCCGCGGTCTATTATTAAACGAGCGAAATCAGCTCAAACAAATTCTCTGGGAATACAATCCAACATGTTGCAATTCTCCAAATTTTTCGCCACCAGAGCCATGCTAGCGATCCTCACCTTAGTGATGGTGTCATTTATAGTCTTCTCTCTGATGGAACTTGTACCAGGCGATTGTGCCGAACGGTATGTGGCATTTAAAAACTCTCAAGGATCCGTGATTACACCGGAAGACATCCAGATAGAGCGTGTCCGCTTAGGCCTAGATCAACCCTATATTCAACGTTGGGTCTCCTGGATTATCAACGCCTTTCAAGGCGAATATGGTGACAGCTGCATCCTCCGTGTTGATATCGCCCAACTTCTGGGACAAAAGTTTTGGCTGAGCCTTGGTCTTTGCCTATCGGCTCTGCTGCTTGCTTACGTCATTGCTATCCCTGTTGGTATCATTGCCGCAACGTCTAAAAATGCGGTTCTGAATAACTCCTTACGTCTAGTTAGCTACTTAGGTTTGGCATTGCCTAACTTTTTGTTGGCCTTGATGATTATGTTGTTTTCTACCGTTTATTTTGGTGACAGTTTGACGGGCCTATTTTCCAAGGAATACCGCGATGCGGCCTGGTCTATGGATCGTGTGATGGACTTTTTAGGCCATGCCTGGCTGCCTATTTTTATTCTTGGCTGGTCGGCAACGGCATTTGCAATTCAAACTGTGCGGGCCTTAATGTCAGACGAGATAGGTAAGCTCTATGTGACTGCAGCAGCGGCTCGAGGCGTTTCGGGTAGGCGGTTATTGATGCGCTATCCGGCGAGGCATGCGCTTAGTCCTATTATCAACTCGGTAGGATTTGACCTTAACCGTATATTTAACGAGCTACCCATTGTCGCCTTGATTCTAACCCTGACCGAGGCTGGTTCACTGCTGATTGAAGCGCTAGCTCGCTCCAACGACCAGCAGCTTGCAGGAGCCATCATTTTCATGCTGACGGCCAGTATTGTGGCGCTGAACTTTGTGACCGACATCATTCTGGCGCTGACTGATCCGCGTATTCGCCGCAGTATTCTAGGATAATGGACATGACTGATACTACAAATACAGCCCCGACTGCAAATCAACAGCTAAAAGAAGCCTATTTTACAGCATCTCAAGGCCAGCTTATCTGGCAAAGATTTAAACGTAATAAGTCGGCTTTGGCAGGGGCGTGGGTGTTAATCATACTCATCCTCTCTGGCATATTTTCGCCTTTTTTGACGCCTTATGACGCCACCATTGCAGGGCGAGATAAAGGTTACCTAAATGGTGCACCCCAGGTGCCTTCTTTTTGTGATGATAATGGCTGCTCCATCAGACCGTTTGTGTATACCTATGAGCGATCTCGATCGTTCAAAACCAATTTTCGCTGGGTGAGTGAGGAGAAAACTGAACTAGAGGATCGACGCTACCTGACCTTCTTCAGCAAGGGTATGGAGTATAAATTCCTCGGAATAAGTTTTGACAGACACCTGTATGGCGTGGACAAGGGTATGATTCATATCTTCGGCACCGACTCCACAGGTAAAGATATTTATTCTCGGACTCTGACGGCAGTTAATACCTCGATGGCAGTGGGCACGATCGGTGTGTTGATTGCATTTTTCTTGGCCTTAGCCATTGGTGGAATTTCAGGATATTACGGCGGAAAAGTGGATTCCGTTCTGCAGATGTTAACGGATACGGTGAGGACTATTCCCAATATTCCGTTGTTTATGGCTTTGGCCGCATTTGTCCCCGACACATGGAGCTCGGAGGAACGGTTTTTCTTCATCTCGATTGTACTTGGACTGATCGGTTGGACCACATTGGCACGACGCATCCGTACGCATCTGTTAAGCGAACGAAACCAGGAATACGTGCTGGCAGCACAGCTTTGCGGAGCATCGCCAGCTCACGTGATTCGGCGACATCTGTTACCTAGCTTCACAAGCTACATTATTGTTGATCTAGTAATTTCCTTTCCCTACATGATTTTGTCGGAAACGGCATTGAGCTTTATTGGCCTTGGTCTGAAGGATCCTGTGAACTCCCTTGGGGTAATGTTGCAGAACGTGACCAGCGCTGACGTTTTATTAAACTATCAGTGGTATTTTATTCCAGTCATATTCTTTATTGTTTTGGTGTTAGCATTCGTCTTCGTAGGTGATGGCTTACGTGATGCTGCCGACCCTTATGCGGATACTAACAAATGACCCGTTTACTTGATGTAGAAAACCTTACCCTTGATTTTGATACTGATGAAGGCCGTATAACTGCTGTTGATGACGTGTCATTTAGCCTCGAAGCCGGAGAAATCATGGGCTTGGTGGGCGAAAGTGGTTCTGGAAAATCAGTTACAGCCAAGGCCTTGATGAAACTCAATGCGAGTAATTCTATCTATGGTGAAAATAGTAAAATCACCTTAAATCTGGCTGATGGGCCGGTGGATATCATGTCCTTGAAAACCGCCAAAGAATTGCAAGTGGTTCGTGGTGGAGCTATCTCCATGATTTTTCAAGAACCCATGGCAAGTTTTGCCCCCGCTATTACTATTGGTGCTCAAATGGTGGAACAGTTATTGATCCACACCAGCATGAGCGCGGTAAAGGCTCAAGAAGTTTCCATTGAGATGCTGGATAGAGTGGGCATTTCGGATGCTAGCACCCGATTTAAGCAATATGCATTTGAGTTGTCTGGTGGCATGCGTCAAAGGGCGATGATTGCCATGGCGCTGTCTACCAACCCTAAGTTACTTATTGCTGACGAACCGACAACGGCTTTAGACGTAACCATTCAAGCGCAAGTTATAGATCTAATGAAAGATCTAGTGAAAGAATTTGGTATGGGTATTGTGTTTATTACCCACGATTTGGGTGTTATCGCCCAAACTGCCGATACGGTTGCGGTGATGTACCTTGGCAGAGTGGTTGAAAAAGGCCCCGTGCGCCAGGTTATTGGTAATCCATCCCACCCATATACTCAGGGTTTGATTAAGGCGTTACCTAGATTAGATGACTTGGATTCCCCATTAACGCCCATCCCGGGGGATATACCATCGCCTTTGGAACGCCCAGATGGCTGTGTTTTTAGTACTCGCTGTAGTAGTTTCTTGGGTCCTCAGTGCAGTGTTTCTATTCCAACATTCACCCCCATTTCCCATGACCATATGGTGGCTTGTCACATCTACCAGGAAGGAACTTCAAAATGAAGCGAGATACATTAATTTCTGCTACCGATGTGTCTGTTCACTACCCTATTAGTGGGGGTAAGCTGTTTGGTCCTAAGCCCGTTGTGCGGGCGGTTGAAAACGTCACTCTAAGTATCACGAAGGGAAGTTTTTTTGGTTTAGTTGGCGAATCTGGCTCAGGCAAAACAACCTTGGGCCGAGCCATGTTGAAAGCTGCACCCATCACCAGTGGTGTTGTTAATTTTAATGACGGTGAGGTTAACTATAGCTTGGCCAATTTGGATGCTAAAGAGCTTAAGGATTACCGCACCCGGTCACAATTGATTTTTCAAGATCCCTATGCAGCTTTGAGCCCGCGTATGACGGTCAGAGATATCATTGCAGAGCCCCTTGAAATTATGAAGCTGACTTCATCAAGGGAAGAAACCGACAGAAGAGTACGAGAAATTGCGACCAAATGTCGCTTAAACCTTGAACACTTGCGTCGGTTCCCCCATGCCTTTTCTGGTGGTCAACGACAACGTATCTCTATCGCACGGGCATTGGTTTCTGAACCTAAATTTGTTGTGGCTGATGAAAGTGTTGCAGCACTTGATGTCTCTATTCAAGCCGATGTACTTAATTTGTTGAAAGAGATTCAGCAAGAGATGGGTTTAACGTTTTTATTTATTAGCCATGACCTCAGTGTTGTTGCACACATTTGTGACCACGTGGCAGTGATGTACTTTGGTCGTTTGGTAGAAACAGCACCTACTCGTGAATTGTTCAACAATCCTCGTCATCCTTATACTAAGGCCTTGCTGTCTGCTATTCCGTCCCTTGATCCGGATGCAAAAAACCTGGCACAAAAATTAGAAGGTGAAATTCCATCACCCACTAATCCGCCTCCTGGATGCAAATTTCAAACTCGATGCCCTCACGCCATAGATATTTGTCGACGCGATGAACCTCAATTAGAGACGATAGGCGAGGAACATGACGTGGCATGTCATCGGTGGGAAGAATTGATGTAACAAATAAAATGCAGGCTTTAAGGGCCTGCAGGTACAATTATTATGAATGGAGCAGGGCTAAGGCTGCTTGATGCAGCTCAGGCGTCGCTGCAGCCACAACCAGGCCATCCCAGCCATTCTCCAGCTCATCACCTTGCCAGTCTGTGATAACCCCCCCAGCGCCCTCCACCACAGGAATGAGCGCCATGATGTCGTAGTAATGCAGAGAACCTTCCACCACTAAATCGATTTGTCCAGAAGCTAGCAAACCATAGCAGTAACAGTCACCACCAAAACGGCGCAGGTAAACCAAACGGCTCAATTGCTCAAATTTGGACAGCTGGGTTGTATTAAACATTTCAGGTTCGGTGCAGTAAAGGGTAGCTTGGGCCAACTGTTTGACGTTAGACACGCAACAGGTTTCGCCATTATGGGTGGTTTTTTCTCCGATAGTGCCAATCCAACGTTCATCAAGAATAGGCATGTCAATAACACCCAGTTTAGGGCGTTCATTGTGAGTGAGCCCAACTAAAGTACCAAAGGTTGGCATGCCCGAGATGAAACTCTTAGTACCATCAATGGGATCAATGACCCACTTGTAATCAGCTAAGTTTTGATTTGAACCATGCTCTTCGCCTATAATTCCGTGGTCGGGGTGACGTTGGCTGATGATTTGGCGAATCTGACTTTCTACTGTGCGGTCTGCTTCTGTTACCGGGCTGGCGTCGGCTTTAGACTCCACTATTATACGCTGCCGGTAATAGCGCTTAATGGTTGCTCTAGACTGTTGTAGAGCGTCTTCTATGGTGGTTAAGAAAAGGTTTGTCATTATAGCCAGCCAATTGATTAGACATGATCATTATATTTTTAATAGAATCTGTTTTTTTGCTTAAAGGGTCAAACGTAAATATCTTATGGGTCAAATTAGAATTGGTAATATGTGCCGAAAATGCCTTCTAAAGGGTGTTTTTTGTGCGTAATTGGGCCCCTATTAGTATATTTCATCATCGTTATTATTAATTTTTGATTACGCAATGACTTACTGTAGTTTATATTTTGCGTCATTAGTGATCATCAATCTGGAGTGAAGTTAGGCATGATTAAAAATGTATTGTTTATTACTGCTGACCAATGGCGCGGAAGCTGTCTCTCAGCGTTGGGTCACCCGGTGGTCAAAACACCTAACTTAGATAAATTGGCAGCTTCTGGTGTGTTGTTCTCACAACATTATGCTCAAACTACCCCTTGTAGCCCATCTCGTGCATCAATTCATACGGGCATGTACTTAAAAAATCATCGGGTTTGCGATAACGGTACACCTTTGAATCGTCGTTTTACCAATATGGCCCAGGAAGCACGGCAATGTGGCTTCGACCCAGTTTTATTTGGCTACACCGATACAGCTCTTGATCCACGGGACTTAGCCGAAAATGATTCCAGACGTACAAGTTATGAAACGGTACTGCCTGGGTACAGTTTAGAGCAAGGCTTAACAGAGGATCCGCTTGCATGGGTCCAGTGGTTAGCTGATAAAGGCTATTCCACCCCTGGAGATGCTCAATGTGGGGAGATTTACCGTCAGTTTGATGAGCAACACAAGGAAGATAAGCGCGGTGTAGGTTACCTCCCAGCTCCTTACTCTGCTGAACACACAGAAACCGCTTTTCTTAATGAAAAAGTAATGCAATACATTGACGCGAAAGATGATAACCCCTGGTTTATTCACCTTTCTTGGCTGCGCCCTCATCCGCCTTTTTTAGTGCCTGAACCCTATCATAGTATGTATAAATCTGTGCAGACAGAGGCACCTATACGCCACGCCAGCCTGGCTCAGGAGAAGGCTCAACACCCCTATGTTGAGTTTGTAATTGATCAAAAATTGGCGCAACAACCAAGTTACGGTGAGTCGCTCATGCCCACCATTAATGACGAAGACCTACATCAACTTAAAACCACATACTACGGCATGATGTCTGAGGTGGACGCGCAAATGGGGCGCTTGTTAGATTTTTTAACTGAGCGAAACTTATTGGAAACTACTCTAATTGTATTTAGCTCTGATCATGGAGAGCAACTAGGCGACCACTATTTATTAAGCAAATTAGGCTTTTTCGATCAGTCTTATCATATTCCTTTGATTGTTCGTGCACCGGGGTCCGAATGGGATGACAGTCGTGGTACACAGGTGTCAAAATTTAGTGAAAATATTGATTTGATGCCCACCATATTAGATCTTTTAGGGGCAGTGCCGCCGGTACAATGTGACGGCTACAGTCTACGGCCGTTCCTTGAATCTAAGTCTGACTTTGCTTGGCGTACTTGTGTACATTGGGAATATGACTTTCGCGACGTGCTGCAAGGTAAGCCAGAAGAACATTTTGGGCTGTCTCTAGACGAGTGTTCTTTGACAGTAATTCGTGACTATGATTATAAGTACGTGCACTTTAATCAACTACCAGCGTTATTGTTTGACCTTCGGAATGACCCAGGCGAGCTCAATAACTTAGCACAACACCCAGATTATATTGGGGTGACACTAGCGTATACACAAAAGATGCTTAACTGGCACATGCGCAATGATGACCGTAGCTTGACCGGTTGGTTGTTCCATCCAGATGGTCCAACACAACGTCTTCCAGAAGATTGTAATACACAACCGCGTTAGCTTAGACTGTTGGTAGTTTCATTTGGACGGCATTCTTCTAATAACCAGTGCTTAAAGTCAGCGACGTGGGGGCAGGTGGTCAGGTCAGATTTGGTAGTGAGCCAGTAGCCACCTTGGCTGGCTAAGCGGATATTGAAAGGTTCTACTAATGAGCCGTTGGCAAGTTTGTGATTGACAATGGGGGACCTAGCTAAGGCAATGCCAGACCCATATATAGCAGATTTTAAAGTGAGCATGGATTGATCAAAACGATGACCCAGCTCAGAATTAACACTAGTAACGCCAGCGTGGGCTAACCACATGGCCCAGTCTTCTGGGTAAAAGTTAATGTGCAGTAATTTGTGATTGGCTAAGTCAGATGGTTGCAACAACGGCTCAGGACCAGCTAACAATGCTGGGCTGCAGACCGGAAATATCTCCTCTGCAAACAGTAGCGTGCTGTCACTTTTCTGGCAAGGTTCCAACAAATATCTAATTTCAATATCAAACGCATCGGGGAAAAAACCAATGTCGTTATCTTGAGCTGATAAATGCACATCAATACTAGGGTTCTGCTTTTGGTAGTCAGCTATTCTAGGGAGCAACCATTGCACAGAAAATGACGAAGGTGCTTGAATATTAAGGTGTGTGGATGTCTTATCGGTAATGATTTCCTTGTAACCTTGGCCTATCAAGTCGAATGACTTGGTTAACATAGGTAAATAGGACTTGCCTGCATTAGTGAGAGCAAGGCGTTGATGAGACCGGTTAAACAGGTTTAAGCCAAGGTAGTTTTCTAGTGTCCTTACTTGGTGACTAATGGCCGCTTGGGTTACATTAAGCTCTGCAGATGCTGCAGTGAAGCTTAAATGGCGAGCGGC
>Ga0307995_1001919_pt1 | contig 12528 bp, 14 predicted proteins | sample EllFjometagen262_FD_203132 | JGI IMG/M metagenome (GOLD analysis project Ga0307995, IMG submission 203132) | Marine microbial communities from Ellis Fjord, Antarctic Ocean - #262 | ecosystem: Environmental > Aquatic > Marine > Unclassified | place: Southern Ocean | collected 2014-11-02
TGCTCTTTATCTGATAATGATATGCATCAGATAATAATGGCGATAAGAAATAAAAATTGAATATAATAAGAAAAAAATACTAATAGATGTCCCTAACAGATAGTATTAAAAGAGCATTTTATGACGTTGCTGTTGAAAGGGTAATTAAGAAGCATCCAGAATGGACTAAAGAAGATATAGAAAGAAAAGCGGGATTTGAAGAAAGTGATAAATGTATGAAAATAAATAACAACCGGATAAAGTTTGACAATTGGAAAATGCCTACACGATCGAGTCATGTATATTCGCAGAGAAAATCATCTTATAGAACAGTGGAAGATTCAAAAAGATGTATGGCACGTATATGTAATGATTGGTATGGTGGTCAATGTAAAAGCAAAGCAAAAGAAGGTGACTTATGTGGTCGTCACATAAATGTAGTAAAAAGCCATGGAAAACTGTTATTTTCCAGAATAAACAAAGATCGAGAGATAAATCTACCCGAGAAAGAAATGCAGCTAAAACGTTGGCGAAATACACAGGAAGAAGAAAATAGATACAGTAAATTATCATATTGACATGGTGTCATCTTTTATAATTATTTTTTAGTATTAAAAATAATTTATACATATGTTTTGCGATTACGGTCTAGCATCCCTCTGTCTGCCCTGCTCACCGACCGCGCTGGCGCACCGTCGCCGCCCTATCTGCATCAGCACGTCTACGGGCTGAGCGCGACCGGGACCTACCGCGAGTCGGTCGAGCATTCCTCTCTATATGCCCCATGAGGGCGGTTTGGTGTAACGAATCGCGCTCGTCCCCCGTTGCCCCTTTATCTTCTTCAAACATGTGTCTGCGGGCATCGTCCCTTGTTTGAAATGTTTGAATTTCACCTCGTGCTCCCCGTGGAACATTACTACTGTGTTCGCTGGACTTTGGGTTAAAATAGTATGGTTTCCCGTAGTTTAGAACCCGGGTCCACCCATCCTGCCTCCGAACGCGTGTCGGGGCTGATGCCGGTGGTCCGTAAGGTGTGAGATTTAGGTCGCGAAGGCGTTGCGCCTCATCTGCTGCTCTGTTGCGATCCTGTCGCTGTCGTTGCCGCCGCTGTAGCTGCTGTTCACTGTCGTCGCTCGGTGCTGCTGCTTCCACCTCCTTCTCTAGACGCAACTGCTCTGGTGTCACTACCTGTTTGTCCGGTGCTGCTAGCATTGCTGACTCGTATTGCGCATACTTTTCCTCTTCTTCATTAGAGTCCTCTTGCCCAAATCCGAACCAATTGCCCCAACTACCACCTTTCATTCTATTTCTTCTACGCGAAACTCTTCTATTTCTTCTGGTTCTTTTGCGTGAAACTCTTCTGGATCTTTTGCGTGAAACTCTTCTGGATCTTTTGCGTGAAACTCTTCTGGATCTTTTGCGTGAAACTCTTCTGGTTCTAGACATTTTTATATATATATAACTGAGAAAAATTATTTACGTTTTAGGGAGGTATTTTCTTTGACAGTTCTTGAGTCGTAGATATCCTTGAATATCTTTTCTGCCACGGTATCGTCTAGTTCAAGGAATAGTTTTTCGCGGATAGTTTTTTTGGTAACACCGCTTCTTTTCTTGGTTTTTTCAAGAGATATTTTACCAGATTTTTCGGTATTTAGTTCGCTAATATTGTTTTTTTCCATGAACTCCAGGATAGGTTTTAGTTTGGTATCCTTTGATTGTTGAAGGGTTTTAATCTTCTGTTGATGCTCTTTGATTTCATTATCAGTCTTGATCCATTCGGCTACATACTCTTTAAATAGAGTAAATTCGTGTTTATTTATGTCATCCATATGATAAAAAATAATAATATTATTTGTGGAATTAAACGAGTTATTTACTGGGTGATTTTTGCTTTATCTTCATCTGATACATTCTTCCATAGAGCAGCACGCCCTTTAAGGAAACGGGCATCCTTACCATTCTCGCCTGGGTTGTCTTTGCACCACTTCTTAATATTGGCATTGTGTTCGGGGATATTGCTCCAAATATCGATGGGACGCTTGGGTTTAGCTCCGTCCCCCGAACTCTTGTTGGATTTACCGCTATCATTTGTAAGAATGTTAATGTATTTTTCAAATAGTTCGGTATCTGTAAGAGTAGAATCTTCATTGGATGAAATTGCCTGGCATACCTTCTTGAACTCTTTGCGAAGCATCTTAGTGATTTGTTTCTCATAGTCGCGGACGATCATGGGGGTAGTGGAAGGAATCTCAGTGGTGTTGTTAATCTTGGTAGAACTCATAGTTATAAAGGATGATATAAAAAAGTTATAATCAGTTTCAATTTTTGTATTTACGAGGATGTAAAAAAAGTATTATTCACAGAGCAACAGAGCAACAGAGCAACAGAGCAACAGAGCAACAGGAAATTTATAGATTTGATACCATGAGATTATCCCGGATAAGTTTCTGGATCTTCACTTTGTGAATGTGCATGGTGAAGACATACAGGGTTTTCTCTCCATCACACTCGTCGTGGAATTCAAAATGCGTATTGTCAATATTGTTATCCTCGAGAAGTTTGCGGAGATTCCATCCACCCTTACCAATGAATTTACCTACCTCCTTACTGGAGTTACCGCACCACTGAGACCACTCTGAAAAGCGGAGCTTCTTATCGTCAAATCCAGAGAATAGACGGGTATCGTATGGGAAATAGTGGGACTTTGTTTTGTCACAGACGTCCAGCTTCATGCTAGTGCCACACCAAGAGTATGCTCCCTTCAGATTGCGATTGGCACAGACAGATACCGGGACACCGACGCCAATGAAGTCGTAGATAGGAGAAAGGAGACCTTTAACGGATCCCGTGACCTGCCAGGGAATGTAAACCTCCCCATACTTGGTGAGTACTTTGGTGTATTCCAGACCATATGCAGTGATGACTCCGTCCTCATCGACAAGTTTATAGTCAGTGTCATATCCAGCGAGAGCACGATTGTGCTGGACGTTGGAGTCGGTGAAGAAGGAGTTGCCAAAGGCAATTTCGTCATTTGTGAGAATATCCATAGAAGTCATGGTAAATAGATATTATTAAAAGTTATTATCAGTTTCAATTTTACTTAAGTTTATGCTTTTGAAAGAGGGTTATTTCAGTATATACTCTTGATTTTACAATGCCCTCATCATTCATAATTTCATCTAAGAGTAAAGAGACTTTAGTTAGATCGTACGGATCTAATTTTTTTTCCATAGTTAGTTTATTTATACCACTGAGAACAAATGTTTTAATGTGTTGTTTGCGGGGCTCACCGTCGTAAAATTTATTAATAACCTCATGGATTTGAGATTCATTGATATGCGTGATGTTACATTGTTTAAGATGATTTTCATAGTTAATCTTTACATAAAATTCAATAAGTTCTTTAATGGTTTTTTGTAATGCCATTTGTATATTTATTGAAAATAAAATTCTTATTTAAACACATAAGTGTTATTTTATTAAATATGTTTAGTTTTTTGTATCATATTGCAAATTTACAACTATTGAGTGTACGGACATGGATGAATTATAAACGTTACGGTAAGATTGATATTGGTCTAGTAAAAAGATGTAGAGAGCAGATTATAAATAGTGGATTCGTGGTTATAAAATTATGTCAATGGTCATTACCTAGATTAAATATTATGTATGATTTAAATGGAGTAGAATGGTATAAGGAATTAGAGAAAGTGTATGATGAATGTAATGTTCATCCCGATGGATATACAAAAGAGATATATAATTTAACCATGGGATCAGATTTTGATAGTAAATATGAATTAGAAGATGTTGTGGCATCGGGAAGTATAGGTCAGGTGCATAAAATTAGGGACAAATTGACGGGTGAGATAAAGGCACTAAAATGTAAACACCCTGGAACAAATATGCAGTATATCCTGAGTATATTTACCATCAGGTTTTTTTCATATTTTTTGACGAAAGTAAAAAGGATACATTATAGAATATTTCCTATAGAATTGGAGGCATTTTATGATTCGTTAACAACACAGGTATATTTGAGTAATGAATCTGAAAATATCATAAAGATGGGTCAGAAATTTAAGGATGAAAAGTATATTATAATACCAGAATTATATGAGAATAGTGATGATATAATAGTTATGGATTATATAGAGGCAGTAAAATATCAAGATTTGGATATATCAACTATAGAGAGATATAAGGTGTGTATGTTGTTGTTTCTCTCTATAAAGAAGATGATAATAATAGATCAGTTTATTCACGGTGATTTACATAAAGGGAATTGGAAAGTTATAGTAGATAATAGCGACCTTAAATGTAAATATAGATTGGTCTTATATGATATGGGCTTTTGTTTTACGATAGACAAGATTGATAAGTTGTATGAATCATTGGAAGAGAATGATATAGACAAGATAATAGAATCGTTACCAGTGATAGCAACAGACATATATTCAAGACCGGATGAATTCTGTAAGAAAATAATAAGTGAGAAGTTATTCTCTACATTAACAAGACCTGTAAGTAATGAAAATTTAATAATGAATGTGATATCAGTGTGTAAGAATAACGGGTTTATATTAAAGGGTCATTTTGTATCTATGGCGATACTAATGGAACAGACGAAATGTATATTTGATGAATATCTATTGAACACTGAGACTGATGTTAATAATAAGAAAATAGAAGACAATAGAGAGATATTTGAAAATGTAATATTGAAGAAAGATTATCCTGAGATGATAAGTTTTTGCAATACATATGACATATTCAAAGAAATGGTTGAATATTATGAAAAAAAGATAGAAAATTCTAATCTGAAGCGATCTGGTATATTTGAGTCTTGTGATTTCAGTGATATATTGGATAGTTCGCTTGCTATTATGGATTAAATAGAAATTCATTTCTACAGAATTGAGTGGCACTACTAGACAGACTTTCGTTTAGTAAATTATTTGCTTCAGGGTTTATATAAGAGTTAGTCCATAAATTTCTTTTGTGAAAGAGTAGTTCCCAGGCGCCACCGCTATGTCCGCCATAATCAGTCATATTCAAATGACAGATGTCGCGTTTAATTTGTTTGAGCACTCTATGTTTATTTATTTTATATTTTTCTTTATTGACGTCATTTTTAAGAATGGTATATATTGTGTATTGTAGATCTTCAGGTAAATCTAAATATAAGTTAGAATATTCGTTTGTATTATTTTTTAAGATAGTTTCAAAATTATTCATTGTATATACTTATTTTTTATATTTATATATTTTATATATATATATATATGTCTAGAAAAAGAACAGTCAGAAGAAAAAGAAAAAAGAAGACTAAACGGAGCACTAGGACTAAACGGGGCACTAGAATGAAAGGTGGTATGTTTTTTAAAAAGGCAGATGATTTTGAGACAATCCTTGACGGAATATACCCTGCCGCAATAGAACCAGAACAAACAGAACAGAGACTGAAACAAGAAGCAATAGAACTACAGAGACGGCGACAATTTCTTGAAGAAGGCGTAAAACAAGAAGCAAAAGAATTAGAACAAAAACAACAGAGACGGCAAAAATTTATAAAAGAATCTCGGCATAAAGAAGCACGGGAAAGAACATCAAGGAAATTAGTAAAAATCATTAGAGATGCAGAAATAAAAAGGCGTAAACAAGGAGGTAGAAGAACCAAGAGAACTAAGAAAAGAACCAAGAAAAGAACCAAGAAAAGAACCAAGAACAGAACCAAGAAAAGAACCAAGAACAGAACCAAGAAAAGAAAACAAAAAGGTGGATTGGATATTGGTGATTTTTATTGGGCAACGATGTTACCAGCAGCGATAATTGGATCCATTGGTGTAATGGATGTAGATGTGGGAGGGTTAGATATGGGTGGGTTAAAAGCGATAACGGAACTAGGGTCTAATGTAGCGGGTCGTGCAAGTGGTCTCACGGGTGCGGTTAAAGATAAGGTGAGTAATATATATCAAGGTGTATCCGAATCTGTTGCTACCAATGCTACTAAAATGAAAGGAAAAGCAATATCAGGCGCTACAAAGGTGGCGCGCACTGGACCGGCGATGGCTGCGGCGGCTAGAGGTGTATGGGCTGATGATAGAGTATCTACACAGGGTGGTCTGGATTTGAATCTTTTCCCCAGTGCCCGAGATCAGTTTAAGGGAAGTCAATCCGACGCGGTGTTCAGTGGTATGGAGAGGGAGGAAGAGCCTGAACCCACACCAACGTTAGCACCAACAGTAGCACCAATAGTAGCACCAACAGTAGCACCAGTAGTACGGGGACCACAGCAAATGGTAGATATAGAGATGACCCCGCCTCGCAATCTCCAAACTGGGGACTGGGAGGACTTTGAGGACTAAGGACTGAGTCCGCCGTGTATTAATTGTCTGCAAAGAGGACATTCTTTCCTGTAATTTAATATCCATGGGTCAACACATTCCTTATGGAATTGGTGATTGCATGGCATAATTCGTATAACTTCATTTTCTTTAAATTGGTCTATACAAATAGAGCAAGTAGATGGTGATCGGGGTAATAGTTTAATTTTTTCAGTATTTGTATTTTTTAATGCCTTTCTTGATTTCATATAACCTTTGTATTTTTTCTTTAGTTTATGGCAAATGAACATGCATGGAACGATACTAAAAATAGTGAAAACTCCAAACAAAAAATCGAATAATAAGGTTTTATTATTTGTAGTGTTGGTATTATTACCATAATTATCATCAGATTGGGGGTTCTGCCCAGCCATTTATATAAACAGAGTTTTAAAAAATAAGTGTATTTATCATTGTATTCTTACAAACTATTCTTTAGCTTCATCATTCTTCATTTGGTTTTTCTCTTTGTTCTTCTACGTATCTGTTTGGTTTTTCTCTTTGTTCTTCTACGTTTCTGTTTGGTTTTTCTCTTTGTTCTTCTACCACCTTTCTTGAAGGTAAGTCTAGAAGCATCTTTATCACATATGTCTCTTCTTAGTCTAACCATATCAACGTCACTGTCAATCTGCCTGAATGGAACAACAGAAGCGTAGTGTTGTCCTGAATTACCTGCAAGATTGGTAGCGTGGTGGAAAATGTATATTATCCTGCTATTAGAGGTAGGATCATCTGCTTCTGTTGGTTTTTCTAAAATATTTTTAAGAACAACTAAATCACTATCTTCGTTGTAAGATAAAATACCAACACGGCAGTTATATCTAGTGCAGAATGCACGAATCTCAGGTTCATCACCATATACACCATCGGCGCCCATTCTTTTTGCATAATCTTCTTTGGTTTCAAGATTTTCATCTGCGACTTCTTGTGCAACAAATCCTCCATAATATTCCCAGTCTTTCATGATATCACTAACAAGTTGTCTTCTCATAACAACATGGTCTTCGGGAAATTCTTTATCATATTTTGGTACCTTTCTCAGATTCATTTTATAACTTTCAACTAATGAAATAAAGAGACAGTTACCATCAGGTGCAGAATAATGATAAGTATAATCACCTTCTAATACTTTTAGATCAGGAACATTGAAATTTTCTGCATCACCATGAAGGGTTAAACCACCACATAATAGTTGTTTTTGAATTTCTTTGTTTATACGTAGAGATTTTCTAGACGCGTGATCCGGGTTGCTCCACACTTTACCAAATGGGTATTCCATGGGTTTATCGGTGTCGTCTGGGTCGTCTGGGTCGTCTGGGTCGTCTGGGTCGTCTGGATCTTTGTCAGGATCATCTGGTAATTTGGGTGATTTCACTTTCTTGGGTTTCTCGGGTTTCTCGGGTTTCTCGGGTTCATCGGCGTCGTCTGGATCTTTGTCGGGGTCATCTGGTGATTTTGGTGATTTCACTTTCTTAGGTTTCTTAGGTGATTTCACTTTTTTAGGTTTCTTGGCTTTCTTAGATTTAGTATTTTTTTTAGGTTTTTTCTTGGGTACTTGTTGTGATACCCGCGTGAATGATCCAGACTCAACACCTTTTGATTTAGCACCTTTTGATTTAGCACCTTTTGATTTAGCACCTTTTGATTTAGTATCTTTTGATTTATCTCCAGATGGTTTATATGTTGGTTTATCTCTTTTACCAAATGTATATTTTCCTTTTGACTTACTTGACTTCATAGTTTTACGCACAGATGAATCTATTTTTTTAATATCTTGATTGATACTGTCTGATTTATCGGTTAGGTGTTTAATAAAGGAGGGTTCTGAACCCAATACTAAGTGTTTTTCTATTTCTGAGATATTAGTTCTCAAGTCTTGTTCAAGAATAGATTTGATTTCTATCTGTGATGTGACTTTCTCTTCCATTATGATATTAAATTAGATAAAAAAGTAAGGGTATTAATGATATTGTAAGTGGGTATAGTTATATATATATAGGATGGTCTATGTATTATAAAAATTCATTATAGTTTTTAATTTATACTATAAAGAGTAGGTAAAAAAGTGTATTATCCTAAAGAGTATTCATTCAATTCAATTTAACGTCTGGTGTTCCAGGCGGAGTTGGGTGGTCCCACCTGCAGGTTGTAACGCGGCCGGGGCTGCTGCTGCTGTTGTGGCTGTTGCTGCTGCTGTCCTTGGTAGGCTGATCCACTACGTGTCTGTGTTCCATACCCTCTCTTGACGCGCCGATCCTCCCGATATGCATTGTTGCCACCTCTAATTTTTCTGGTTCTTCTGGTTCTTCTAGATCTTCTAGATCTTCTGGTTCTTCTAACCTTTCTGGATTTTCTGGAAACTCTGGTTCTTCTAACCTTTCTGGATTTTCTGGAAACTCTGCGTTTTGAACGTGAATATCTTTTAACCATTTTTTTTATACTATATACTTAGATTTTTTTTTTACAATAAACCTATAATATTGTCCAAGTAAAGTGTAAATAACTTGATCACGGCAGGTTATCGTAGAGTTCACGGAGGTCTCGATACGCTGATCTCATGCCACCCCGCCGGGCACCCCTACCCGACATAGAATCAAACACATCCTGTGCCCTTTGGTAATAGTACCACGCCAATCGCGCATTATAGGTGCCACCCCAGTATCCTAAGGAATACCATGCCGCTTCCTCGAAAATTCTGAGTGGTGCCTCGCTAGCAGGGTCGTAGTCTGCTGCATCAGCTTCTACCTGTGCCTGGGTGCGCTGTCCGCCTCTCATTCTTCTAACCTTTCTGGATTTTCTAACCTTTCTGGATTTTCTAACCTTTCTGGTTTTTCTAACCTTTCTGGTTTTTCTAACCTTTCTGGATTTTCTAACTTTTCTGGATTTTCTAACTTTTCTAGATTTTCTAACTTTTCTAGATTTTCTGGAAACTCTGCGTTTTGAACGTGAATATCTTCTAACCATTTTTTTATACTATATACTTAGAAAAAATTTTAATAATTAATAGATAAAAAAAGGTATTACCTTTAATAGTATTTTATTTTATATCATCTAGTTGGTACGGTGCTTGGCGTTGCGGCGATCAGGGCGTCCGACCTGGATAGTGTGCTTGCGGTCAGGAGGGGGCATGTACTCGAAAATCTCGAGAATGGTGAAGTTGGTGGTCTGCCCGCGGGCATTGGTGTGCTCAAACGGGATCATATCAACATTCAGAATGCCACCACACTTCCAAGTGGGGTCGGTTCCAGAGATAAATGCGCGCTTCTTGGAATAGTCCGCGTCGTTGTCCGTGCAAATGTTAGCGGCAACAGCATAACTAGAACCAGTGGATAGCAGGGTGCACGTGGCACGGATAACACAGTTGTTCGCCGCGGTTCCAATCAGTTCGCCGTTGTGGCAGATGACATCCCGCTCCGGGTAGCACTCAAGACCAAAGAACTTGGTGTTGCTGCTAATCTTCTGTGTGTTGACCCGTGCCTTCTCTGCGTCAGTAGTCACCAGCATTTCACAGTAGTCCCCAACACTGATGGGGAGGTCGGTAACACTCGCATCACGCTCATACCGATGGTTGTAGAAGGCGCGCTTTGGGATGAAGACCAACTCACCGTCACACACAGCGTATGCCGAGAAAGCAGACAACTTGTTGATCTTGACAATCTTCCAGAAGTCTGTCTCAACAACCGGCGAACTGGGCGCAGTGGTAGATGTATCGTGGGTCTTGTCCATAAACTGAAGCGAAAGGTTGCACGGTGCCAGCGGCGGTGTGGTGGTCGGGGAAATAGGTGTTGCCAAAACCACAGTCCGCGCGGGCGAAGTGGTCGGGGTAGTAGGGGTGGCCGAAATCACAGTCCGCTCGGGCGAAGTAGGAGTGGTAGGAGTAGTGGAGGTGTTCGTAGAAGTCATTATTGTTTTTGATAAATTTGTAGTAGAGAGTAGTATGATGATAATAAAAGTCTATACGGGTTTCAATTTTTGCTATAAAGAGAAGATAAAAAAGGTTATTACCTTTAATAATTTATTAGTATTTCGTATCTATCTAGAAGTTGCGGAGATCGTAAGGGTGTTCAGGGATACGGCGCGGTGTGGTCTTGTAATCCCTGCTGATATTGACCAGTTGCTCGTTGCAGTATTCCCGCACGCGTTCAATCTCGTCACGGGCTGTATGAATACGGTCTTCCCACTGTTTGCGGGTGAATCCAATGAGGCTTACGGGGAGATCGTGGGTCGTTCGGCCGATGGGATTTTGCCCGGGTGGTTCTCTGACAACCTGGCATCTAGTCTCACCATTAAGAATTTCACGCAATTGTTCATTGAGGGTATTGTTATAGATTTCGGCGACGTGTAGCATAGCCTGCTGCTGCTGGCGTTTCTTGTTATCCCGCGTAATGAATTTCTTAACATCTGCTTCACTGATTTCCTTGAGGAGAAGTTTAACACGGAGATCCTCGTGGTCATTAGCGCCTTGAACAGCGTGGCGCAGGTAATCAATAGTAGCACCAACGTGTCCCATTCCACGGACCAGATCATTTGCGAGGTATTCGCACTGTGGGTTCTGGTATGTACCACGGTGACGACCTGTGTCCGCACCGTGACGTGTGCTATTCACCTTGTTGACAATCTTTCGGATAAGCATAGGCTCAGGCGGACCGCCGCAAAGACGGTCACCAGGGGCGCGCACCCGACCAACAGCGCCTGGTGTGATAAGACCAGCGGCAAGCATTTGGTGGTAGTGGGGGTTGTGGATAGTACCATTGACCTTAAGACCAGTGCGCCACGAGAAAGCAGTGTTACAGCCAGGCACCGTACAGAACATTTGGTCACAACCTTCGGTTTTGATGATAGCCGCAGAGCAACCGGGGCATGGTTTGGAGTCTTTCTTAATCATAGTAGCAGTAGCGACATCGTCAGGGTTACACTCGTGGGGAGCATCGCGGTCCTTACCTTTGACAGCGAAGCACTCGGAACAAGAGAAAGTTTCGCACAGACCACACTTCCAGGCACTGGACAGGGACCCCATACATCCATCAACCGAACACTTGTGGTTGAACTGGCGTCGTACAATTGCCCTACCCTTGAGTGTCCATTTCTCACCATTCAGGACATAAATTTTATCACGCATTGCCTGAATTTCAAGCATCACGTCAGCGATCTCCTCGTCTTTCTTGCGAATGTCCAGAACACGTTTGGCGGCAGGAATGGTGGCGGCAAGTTTGGACTTCTCTCTGTCAAGGAGAATATTAGACTGGTATGCCTTGTATGCCCCATTGACCCAAGATTGTCCGACCCAGTCGCAGAGCGAACCGCGATCAATTGCGCGGTTACAACTCATACAGTCAGGGTCCTTGATAGATTCTGTGAGATAGTGTTTCATGCACTCTGAACAGGCGTTGAGGCCACACCCACACGTCATAGACTTACGCTTTCTCCCGGTGAAATCGTTAATACAGATATCGCATTTCATTTGAGAGTGTTGTTGTTGTTTGTAATAGAGAAAAGAATTATATGATTAAAACATATAAAAAAAAATCAATTTCTGGGGACGTGAGTAAAATTAACTCATTCATTGAAGTGTTTAGAGTATTTGTGAGGGCGTTTCTTGGACGGTTTATTCTTCTCAGGGAGAAGAGAAATAACAAATCCCTGGGAACTACACTGTTCCTCGTGAAGAGACCGTGAATGCCAGTCCATAGCTTTTGATATCAGAATGGTAGTCGGTGCGCCATCGGATAATCCTATAGAGAGTGTTGATATTTTCTTGTATAGCACGTGTCGTTTTCTCGTGTTTCGGAGATATGACTTTGTAACCCACTCATTGCTTTCGCGCTGGCGTGCCACGTGAGTAGATTTACGGTTATGTTTGGTGTTCATGATGTAGAAGGGTATGTAGTATGATAGTAGTATATTTTTAATAACGATTCAATTTATAGATAAAAAAGGGTATTCCCTTAATTATTTATTTTGTTATCTACTCTCCGTACTCAATACCATCTACCTCACTGTCGTCTTCTTCGTAGACATTGTCGAATTCCGTGGATCCATCAGAGTATTTCCAGTTTGTGTTTGGAATGTCAAGACGGTTACCGTGGCGATTCTGGGGGTGGTGCATCGGCAAACGACTATACATACTAGGGTCTACTCTAAGCGTGTAATCGGATACAAGACG
>Ga0307995_1001923_pt1 | contig 12495 bp, 13 predicted proteins | sample EllFjometagen262_FD_203132 | JGI IMG/M metagenome (GOLD analysis project Ga0307995, IMG submission 203132) | Marine microbial communities from Ellis Fjord, Antarctic Ocean - #262 | ecosystem: Environmental > Aquatic > Marine > Unclassified | place: Southern Ocean | collected 2014-11-02
TGAAATTTTTCAAATTAGTAAAAATATTACTGTGGGTAGTACTGGCGAAGCCGTGAAAAAAACGAATATTTTTGCACTAAAAAACAGAACAAAAAAGAAACCAGACTACCGGTGGTAGTCTTTGGATTACAACTTAAGTGTAGGTTGAAATAATATATGAGCAAGACGTTTTATAAAAATATTGAAGATGAGTTAAATAATTTGGGATTTCAAATTGTAGACTCAAATTTTGAGAAACCTTGGGGTGCTTATTTTTGTATTGATGAAAAACAAGCTCAAGATTTTTCTGATAAATTTTTTGATGGTATAGACGTAGATAGCTTAAAAATTGAAAATAAATTGAGCCCTAAAATATTGATTGTAAAACCTAATGTCAGATTATCATGGCAATATCATAACAGACGTGCTGAAATTTGGCAAGTATATAAAGGTCAAGTGGGTGTTGTGCAAAGTGATACAGATATTGAAAAGGAACTAAAAAATCATAAACCAGGTAATCAAATAAAATTAAGCCAAGGTGTAAGGCACCGTTTAGTTGGACTCTCTGATTATGGAGTGGTAGCCGAAATTTGGCAACATACTCATGAAAATCCTTCTGATGAGGATGATATTATCAGGCTGCAAGATGACTTTAATAGATAATGAATAAGAAAACTAAAATATATATCGCAGGACACAGAGGTATGGTAGGGTCTGCAGTATGGAGAGCTTTAGTCGATAAAGGATATACAAATTTATTAGGTAAAACAAGTGCTGAACTAGATTTAAGAAACCAACAGGAAGTTAAAGAGTTTTATACAACTGAAAAACCTGATGTGGTTATTGATGCAGCAGCAAAAGTAGGTGGGATTTTAGCCAATAATAATTATCCCTATCCCTTTTTGATGGAGAACATGCAAATTCAGAACAACTTGATTGATGGCGCATTAAATGCAGGAATTGAGAAATTTATTTTCTTAGGAAGTTCATGTATTTACCCAAAATTGGCACCACAACCACTAAAAGAAGCCTTTTTATTAACCGATTCCTTGGAACCTACTAATGAATGGTATGCCCTTGCAAAAATAACAGGAGTAAAAACCTGCCAGGCAATTAGGAAACAATTCAATAAAGATTATGTAAGTTTAATGCCTACAAACTTGTACGGATATTTTGATAATTTCGATTTAGAAACCTCTCATGTCTTGCCCGCAATGCTGCGCAAGTTCCATGAAGCAAAATCAAAGAATACTCCAGTAACATTATGGGGAAGCGGAACGCCAATGCGAGAATTTCTATTTGTAGATGATATGGCAGAAGCAGTAGTTTATGCATTAGAAAATGAATTACCAGAATATTTATACAATGTAGGATCTGGTAAAGACATTAGTATAAAAGAATTGGCAGAAACCATTCAACAAGTAACAGGACATGAAGGTGAGATTATTTGGGATACTGATAAGCCAGATGGAACACCAAGAAAATTGATGGACGTTTCCAAAATGAAAGCAATGGGTTGGGAATATAGTACCGAGCTAAAAGAAGGAATTGAAAAAACATATTCTTGGTTTCTGAAGAATATAGAAAACATAAAAGAAGTTAAAATGTAGATTGGTCCCTTAGGGGAATTTAATCCAAATAAAATAATATGAAAGTAGCGTTAATTACAGGAATTACAGGACAAGACGGATCTTATTTAGCTGAACTATTGTTAGAAAAAGGATACATGGTGCACGGTATTAAAAGAAGGGCTTCTTCATTAAACACAGACCGTATCGATCATTTATATCAAGATCCACACCATCCGAATCTAAGATTTAAACTGCATTATGGAGATTTATCTGATGCAATGAATTTAACACGTATTATCCAAGAAACACAACCAGATGAGATATACAATTTAGGAGCCATGTCGCATGTTGCTGTTTCTTTTGATACCCCTGAATATGTAGGGAATATTGATGGATTGGGGACTTTACGAATATTAGAAGCCGTAAGAATTTTAGGTTTAGAAAAGAAAACAAGAATTTACCAAGCTTCAACTTCTGAATTATACGGAGGTATGCCAGAAAATAAAAATGAAAATGGTTTTTATGACGAATCTTCTCCGTTTTATCCTCGATCTCCTTATGGAGTAGCTAAAATTTACGGGTTTTGGATTACAAAAAACTATCGTGAAGCGTATAATATTTTTGCTTGTAATGGTATTTTATTTAACCATGAATCACCAAGAAGAGGGGAAACTTTTGTAACCAGAAAAATTACACGTGCAGTATCAAAAATAGCATTAGGCTTGCAGGATAAATTCTATTTAGGAAATTTGGAAGCTAAACGTGATTGGGGACATGCCAAAGATTATGTTAGAATGATGTGGATGATATTGCAAGCAGACCAGGCAGAAGATTGGGTGATTGCAACAGGAGTTACTACAACAGTAAGGGATTTTGTACGCTTGGCTTTTGGAGAAGTTGGAATTGAATTAGCATTTAAAGGAAAAGGAGTAGATGAGAAAGCCTATGTTACAGCATGTAATCATAAAGATTTTCAAGTCAAAATAGGTGAAGAAGTTTTATCGATTGACCCATCCTATTTCCGACCAACAGAAGTTGATTTGTTAATTGGAGACCCTTCAAAAGCAAAAAACAAATTAGGTTGGGTGCCAGAACACGATTTAGCTTCATTGGTGAAAGACATGATGAATGGAGATATTTCATTAATGAAAAAAGATGTTGTTTTAATTAAAGCTGGTCATGAAATATTAAAACAAGCTGAGTAATAGTTTATAAGTTAAAATTGAAACTATAGAGAAAAAACAGTATTTTAAACATGTTGGTTATCTAGATTTGAAATGTTTTGATTAGTTATTAAATCTAAAAAGTAAATGACATTCTTTAAATTTAGTAGAAGACATATTCTTAAAACCATTACATGGAGGGCTATAGGTAGTTTAGATACACTTTTACTCTCTTGGTTTATTTCTGGGAATTTATCAATTGGAATACAAATTGGGATATCAGAAGTTGTAACTAAAATGATTCTCTATTATGTTCATGAGCTCTTATGGTTCAAGGCAAAAATAGGAAACGCCAACAAGCGTCATATATTAAAAACCTTTTCATGGCGTACAATAGGTACTATCGATACTTTTGTTTTGGCTTGGATTATTACAGGGGATCCACTTACAGGGTTAAAGATTGGAGTAAGCGAGGTGTTTACGAAAATGCTACTATATTACGGTCATGAGAAGTTATGGTATAAAATTAATTATGGACTATGAAACTAAGCAAAATATGCTTTGAAATAGAAAGGAATTGTTGAATAATTGGTTTTTGGTAAAACTTTAATTTTAAAAATTAAATAGAATTATCCTTTATTACATTGTAGAATGTTGACTATTAGACAGAATATTTAAATGATTATGATATTTAAAAGTATTATTTAGTGAAAAATTATAAAAAATTGGAATTAATTTTAAATTTAAAAACTTTATTTTCAAAGTCACAGATTTTATCAGTGCTATTTTTGAAATTAATATCCATTATTTCAACAGTTTATATAACAGTTTATCTAACAAATAAAATTGGACTTGATTTTTATGGTCTCTTTGAAATTTCAAATCGGTTTATAGCTATTGGAATACTTCTCTGTGCATTTGGATTTTATGACTATGTTATTAGGGAATTAAGTGTGTTAGTTCAAAATGAAAACACTGAAAAAATTCCTGAAACAATTTATCCAGTTATAATTTTAGCTCTTTCTTTGTTTATAATTTTATGTGTGATTATTTTATTTAATCAAAATTATATTCTTTCTGTATATTTTGAAAACAAAATAAATTCTACAACGCTGACATTAATATTATTAATAATTTTTATAAATATATTCAATAAAATACTTGCAAATATTTTTCTTGTCAAAGAAAAGTTTACAAAAAATCAATTTACACTATCATTTTTCAATCTACCATTCTGTATAATATTGTTATCAACTGTTGATTATTTAAATCTTTTAGATTTTACATTGAATATAGTTTTGATCTTTTTACTCATTTCAAATTTTATAGGTCTTCTCTACACAACTTTTTTTTTAAGAAAAGAGCTATCTATTTTAAATTTTGAACTTAAAAATTTAAACTATATATATCCCATGAAAGCTGTATCAATATTGTTATTGATAGGGCTTTTTCATAACATAAGTACACAAGGAGATCTTTTAATTTTTAAGTTAAATCTTTCAATTGAGCAAATTGCTGCTTACTCAATTTGTTTAAAGATAGGCTCTGCAATACTGCTATTACATTCTACATTAATACCTTTAATTTCTCCAAGGATATCAAGGTACTATGCTGTTGGAGATTATCAAAAAATACAATCCTTGTTAAGGATATCTAGTACTTCTGTTTTTTTTATAAGTTTATCTTATTCAATATTAATATTTCTTTATTGTGACGAAATACTAGAACTATGGAACGTCAATACAATAGAAATGAAATTGTTGTTATCCATAATATTGTTAGCAAATTTAATAGAGACATTAACAGGTGCTTGTGGATTCACTCTTATTGCAACAAAAAATGAAAAACAATTATTATTAATAACACTTACCTCAAGCGTTATTGGTGTATTTTTAATGTTTTATTTATCAAAAAACTATGGAATGATTGGAGCATCATTATCTTATTTACTAACAGTTTTTCTTAATAATACAATTAAAGTAATTTATCTATGGCACAAACTAAACATAATTTCAACTCCAACATTAATGTTGAAAAAAGAGATCAATTATTTGATGAAAAAAATCTAATATTTATAATTTCTCCTCCAAGAGCCGGATCTACATTATTGCAACGAATATTGAATAATTCATCAGAAATAGAAACAACCTCGGAACCTTGGTTTCTACTTCATTATCTAGGAATTAACAAAAACCTTTCACTTTCAAAGTTTTCCTTTTCAGCTATCCAAAAAGGATTGAGTTCTTCTCTTGATAGAAAAAGTTACTTGGAATTATTAAAGACTCATATTTTAGATTTATATGATGAAATGTCAAAAACAAAACGCAATAGAGAGTTTCTTTATTTTTTAGATAAAACACCCAGATATTATTGGATTTTAAACGAAATCCATGAGCTTTTCCCAGATGCAAAATATATTTACTTAACACGAAACCCTATTAATGTTTTCTCTTCAACTATGACATCTTGGGGAAACAATACTCTCAAAAATTATTTTTATTGCTATGAAGATTTAAATATTGCTTACAAAAAAATTTCAGAGTCATTTAAAATTAATCATGAAAACAATAATGTTTTACACATAAAATATGAAGATTTAATTACCGACACAAATAAAACAATAAAACAAATTTCAAAATTCCTTTTACTTAAGTATAAAATATCCAGCGATATCAAATCACAAATAATTGATGGGCCTTTCGGGGATAATACTGGCATTAAAAAATATGATTCAATTTCCACATTACCATTGTTTAGCTATAAGAAATTTGTGAATACAATTTTTAGGAAATGGTTTTTAATGAATTATTTAAAAAACTTTGACAATGATTTTTTTAAATTATTTGATTATGATAGATCAACAATTTTACAATCTTTAAAAGAACTAAGTTTAAAAAAACTTATTCGAATAGATGATATTTACTTTTTAATTAAAACAAAATTGGTGCTGAAGTATAAGTTAAACTTAATTTTTGGGAAAAGTTATGTTAAAGATTTTGAGAGTAGTTATTTTTCGTAATAAGGATTGGTGATAAAACAGTTTTAAGAATTGTAATTTTTGATTACAATTAAACAACTTACTTAAATTTTATTTTTTATGTAGATTAAGTACCTGACTACATTGTTTTTTTAATTTAATTAGTGATTACTTAAATGTTAATGAATTTAACAAGTATAAAAAATGGAAACTAGATATAGTATTAGTGTTATATTACCCTGTTATAATGGAGAATCTTTTTTAAAAGAATGTTTGAATTCTATAAATAGACAGTTATGCAGTCTTGAATTAGTTTTTGTGAATGATGGATCTACTGATAATTCTTTTAAAATATTTAAAGATTTTTTATTCAATGACAATGTTACAGTAGTTTGTATCAACAGAGAAAATAAAGGTTTTTTGCACTCACTTGATGAAGCAATTAATTTGTCTACGGGCAATTTAATTGCTCGAATTGATGCTGATGATTATTGGTTTGATAATCACTTAGTCAATATACTTGAAAGATTTGACATCGATGAAAATTTAGTTTTAATAGGTTCCCAATGTAAATTTATTGACGCAAATTCAAAAATTACTGGAAAAAGTAGATTTCCAATCAATCACAAAGATATTGTCAAACATCTACATAAGGACAATCCATTTATTCATTCTTCGGTTGTATTTAAAAAGAATGAATATAATTCTACAAAAGGTTACAACATTGGTCATATTGAATCATTACAACATATCGCAGATTATAACTTATGGTTTGAATTAAGTAAGCTGGGTAAATGTGAAAATATGAATTTACCTAGTGTTTATTACAGATTATTGGATAATAGTATGTCAAGGTCAATCAATAAAAAAAATAATTATTTAACACGATATCAGTTAATGTCAAAAGTAAATAGTTATTATAAAAAACATATTTTTTATTCAATGTTTGAAAGGTTAAAAGTAAAGGTCAGAATTTTACAACATACATTATATGGATTCAGAAAATAAAGTTTTAATTCTTGGTACCTCAGACTCTGGGGGCGTATCTGTATATGTTTCATCTTATTTAAATGAACTTAAGGACTTCAAATTTTATGTTCCATTTTCCCAAAGTAACGACATAGATGCAGTGCAAAACTTTTTTCCTAAAGCACAATTAGTTCAAATTGAACAAAATTATAGTTTTAAGAGTTTTTTTCATATTCTAACTAATTTCAGGAAGTTTGTTAAGAAAAATGAAATAAATATTATACATGCACATACATTAAAAGCAGGTTTACTAGCAACTTTTATAAAATTATCAGTGTTATTTAGTGTTAATTTAGTTTATACTGGTCATGGTTTACGATACACTCAAAAAAACAACTCCACAATTAAATTTATATTTAAGTATATAGAGGCATTTGCTAATTATTTTTCTAATCAAGTGATTTTTATCAGAAATGATGAATATAATTTGGCGTTAGAGGATAAAATAATTTCTAAGACAAAAGCTAAACTTATAATTACCCAGATATCTGATAGTTCAGAAAACAAATACTCATTTAACTTACGTAAAAAATTTAAAATTAAAAGTAGATATATAGTCGTAAATGCTGCAACTGTTTATGACTTAAAAAATCCAGATTTATTCATCAGAATTGCAAAAAAAACTATTGAAAAGAATGAAGATATTACTTTTTTATGGATTGGTGGAGGTGATGAAGTTGACGAGATTAATTCAATTTTAATCAAAGAAGAAATTTCAGAAAGCATCAAATTTGTAGGTCATATTCATAAAAAGTACATGAATAGTATTTTTAGTCAAATAGATGCTGTTTTACTAACATCAAAAATTGAGACCTTTCCTCTTACTATTTTAGAAGCTTTTATGCAACAAAAAGTGGTCTTTTCATCAAATTTTAAAGGAGTGAAAAATTTAATAAGACATGATTATAATGGATTTATATTCAAAGAAAACGAATACAAAAAACTAACAAATTTAATTGTCGATGTAATTAGTGATAAAAATAAATCTGATAAAATTTCAAAAAATGCATATAACGTTTTTAAATCTAATTTTAATAACATGGAGAAATTTATTAACGAACATAATTTAGTATATAAAAAATTATCACAACAAAATCCATAAATTTTCAATGAAGACTTTATTCCATAAGTTATTTTTATTTTTTTTACCCTTTAGTTTTTTTCCTAGCTTACGTTTTAACGAGATTCCAATTTGTTTTATTTTTTTATTTATATCTATTATCTTCAGTAAAGTTGATTTTGCAGATCTAAATAGCAAAACATTAGTTAATGTCTACACAAAACTTTATCTACTATACACTATAGCATCTTTACCAATTATTTTTTATAGTATATACAATAATCCTAGTTCTATTAAGGCGATTACATATACTATAATTCCATTAATCATTTTAATTTTTTACAGAGATTTTATAAATCAATTTCATTTTCAAGCTAAATTTCTTTTATTTGGAATTTTCAGCGTTGTGATTTTTGGATGGGCTTTCAAATATAATATACTTTCACCACTATTATATTTTCCTGAATCTAAACAAGCTGAACTTGATATTGGATATTGGGGTATTAGATATATGATTTCATCACGTAATGCTGATTATTTTTATCCAATATTGGGCTCTATATTATCCTTTAAGTTGATTAAAAATGATTATTTCAAAAGTGTTTCAATTATATTTTTTTTAGCAACAGCAGTTTTATCTCAGAGCAGAGGTGCAATTATCATTTGTTTCATGCATCTATTTATTATGTTGTTTTTTGATAATAAATTAAAAGACTCAAAAAAGATGCTTTTATTAGGCAGTTTACTAGTATTAATTATCCCATACTATATTGATTTTAATTTTTTAGAAAATGTAATTCTTTCAATATTTGAAAATGATACTACTTCATCATTTTCAAATATTGAAAGAAAGAAAATTTTATTTTTAACTTTTGATAAATTTTTAAATAATCCGTTTGGTGTCGGTGTTAACAACTTCACTTTGAATGGATTGGAATCGCGTTCTGCAGAAAACGCTTTTTTAACAATTCTTATAGAAAGAGGGTTTTTCCCTGGAATATTATTTTTGTTTATGCTTTTCAAGATTCTAAAGGATTCCTTTTATTTAAAATCAAAACTTCTATTACTTTATGCAAGTTCAATTTTTATATACCTTATGTTTAATTATGAGTTAAATAATTTTTTCACTAATTCAATTTTATTAATAATTATTTGTGAGTCAAAATTCATAAAAAAAAGAATAGTTTAACGATTATTTTACCATATTATAATTGCCAGTTGTATCTAAATGAAATACTATTATCGATATTAAAAATAATTTAAAAAACCAGTTGAACCTATTAGTATTGTTTATAAATCCTCAGATACTATTTAAATCATAACAAAAAAGTTTTATTTAGTTTTAAAGGTGTTTATAAGAATAATAATAAATTTTTAGTTCGAATCGTTTCCGATATCTTTGGATACTAAATTATTTAAATACTCTAATGAGTTATTTTCAAAAGTTTAAGAGAAGCAAAATACTATATTGAAAAAGAATATTCAAAAGATAATCAACGAACGAAATAACATTAACTACTACTGTGATGAAAATACTAAATTACACAAATGAAAAAACCATTCTTTTACAAGGAGGGATAGGAAATCAAATTTTTCAATATGTTTTCGGACAATACATCAAAAAAAAATATGGCTACAAGATTTGTTATCATTTCATTGATACTAATTCAAAAAAAGCTGATTCTCGAGAACTTGAAATTGATAAAATATTTGATAACATAGCTATTGAAAAATCAATTTATTTAACAATAATTCAGAATTTAAAACTATTTAAATACGCTCTTATTAAATCTAACTTTTTGAGACGAATATTTTCAACTGTTATTGATGACGAACGCAATACACTTGATCCAATTTCAATTATAAGTCATAAATACTTTATTGGATATTGGATAGATTTATTTTACTATGAAAATATGAATTTCACTAATGATTTGTATTTTAAAAAAAACATAATTTCATCTGACTATAGTAAAATAATATCAGAACAAATCATGCAATCAAAATCTTCAGTTTCAATACACTTAAGAAGGGGAGATTATTTAAACTTATCTAATCTCTATTACAATTTAGACATAAGGTATTATACCAAATCAATTAATTTTATTAACAATAGAGTAAATTCTGAAAACACCTTTTTTGTTTTCAGTGATGATATTAAATTTGCGAAAACGATGTTCAAAGATTTAAATGTTATCTTTGTAGAAAATGCTGATAATGCCACAGAAGAATTGTTTTTAATGTCTAGGTGTGACCACAATATTATTGCTAATAGCACTTTTAGTCTATGGGGTGCTTTATTAAATCAAAATAAAACAAAAATTTGTATTTCTCCCGATAAATGGTTGAAAAACAAAAATTTTAAAACTCCAATAGATAGCTCTTTTCATCTAGTTAAAATCTAGAGTAAAATTATTCTAAACTAATTTAAATAACTTATGAAATTTTCTGTGCTAGTTTCAATTTATAAAAAAGAGAATCCGCTTTTTTTTGACTTATCCCTTGAGTCAATATTAGTCAATCAATCATTATTGCCTGATCAGGTTGTAATTGTAAAAGATGGTATTATAACCCAAGAATTAGAATTTGTGTTAAATAAATACATTAAATCATTTCCTAAAATAATAACAATTTGCGGCTATGATGACAATAAAGGTCTTGGATTTGCTCTAAATTTTGGTTTATCTCAATGCTCTAACGAGTTTATTTTTAGGATGGACACTGACGATATTTGCCATTTTAATAGATTTGAAAAGCAACTACCAATTATTAAAAAAAATGGAATATCTATTGTAGGCTCAAATATTGAAGAATTTAATAATGAAATTGGAGATCTCAGAAATTTCCGAAAATTACCTTCTGAAAACAATGATATTAATAAATTTAAGTTTTCTCGAAACCCTTTCAATCATATGACAGTTGTCTTTAAAAAATCAATTATTCAAAGTGTTGGTGGTTATTTAGAAATGCCTGGTTATGAGGATTATTATTTATGGTTTAGATTGTTAAAGCAACATAAAGGAGAAAATATTAATGAAAATTTAGTTTATGCTAGGGTAGGAAATGATATGATTGCAAGGCGTCAAGGGTTTATGTTTTTCATAAATGAATTCAATTTCCAGCGTACTATAATGATTAATAAATTTATTAGTAAGAAACAATTTATTAAAAACATCTTTTTAAGAGGAATACCCAGATTATTACCAAAACCAATTCTGACAATTTTTTATAATTTATTCTTAAGATATTAATATGATAACAGTTATAGGCGGTTCAGGCTTTGTTGGTTCTTTACTCATAGAAGAATTAAAGAATTTTGATGTTACTAATTTTGATAAAAATCCTAGCCCTTTTTTTAATAAGATTACGACTATTGGAAACATTAAAAGGGTAGAAGAAATTATTCTGAATAAGAAAACTGATTTTGTTGTGCTTCTGGCTGCTGAGCATAGAGATGATGTATCTCCTGTTTCTCTTTATTATGATGTAAATGTTCTTGGAACTATAAATGTTTTATATAAGATGGATGAGTTAGGAATTAAAAACTTAATATTCACAAGTTCAGTAGCTGTTTATGGTTTAAATAAAACTAATCCCGATGAGAATCATGTCCATGATCCATTTAACCATTATGGAAAAAGTAAATGGCAAGCTGAACTCGCTATTAAGAATTGGTATGAACAAGATCCAGATGGTAAATCGGTAACTATAATTCGTCCTACTGTAATTTTTGGGGAGAGGAATAGAGGAAATGTTTTTAATTTATTAAAGCAAATAAGTTCTGGTAAATTTGTGATGATAGGAAAAGGTCAAAACAAAAAGTCTATGGCTTATGTTGGAAATGTTGTTGCTTTTATCAAAGAGAGGTTACAAAAGAAAGAATTAGGCTTTCATGTATTTAACTATGTTGATAAGCCAGATTTTAACATGAATGAGCTAGTTTTATTGACTGAAAACAAAATGAAATTAAATAGTACGAAGATTAAAATACCTTACTGGTTAGGAATGATTGGTGGATTATCTTTTGATTTATTTTCTTTTATTACGAATAAAAAATTATCTATTAGTTCCGTAAGGGTAAAAAAGTTTTGTGCTACAACTCAGTTTGATGCAAAAAAAGCCCACAAAAGCTTCGATTCCCCATACTCATTAAAAGAGGGACTTGATAGAACTTTGGAGCACGAATTTAATAATCCAAAAAAAGATGATATCCTTTTTTATTCTGAATAAATATTTCTCATACAATGCCATTCGATCCAAAATCAGCAAAAAGTGCAGGTAAAAAATCCAAACGAGGTCCTGCAAAAAAAGATGAACTTTCCATTAAAGAAAAGATGGAACTGCTTTATGAAAAAGTGCTGGATGATCTTTTGATAAACCAAGAAAAACTCACCAAAACAGAACGGGTAAAAGTCTTTGTGACCCTTTCTAACTATATCTTTCCAAAAACAAAATCAGTTAGAGATAAGTTTACTCTAAATCAACTTAAGGAAAGAGAGGATTTAGGCTTTTTTGAAAGAGACCCTGATCCTACCAAATAACTCCAGCTTTTTCCATAAACAAATCTGCCAACGCATCTTTATTCTGATGAGTCCCTATATAAGTTAAAAACGTACTCTCTTTGGTGTGTCCAGTTATGTTCATCAACAGTGGCGTTTCAATTTTCCCATAATAGTTTGAAGCAAAAGATCTTCTCATAATATGTGAAGTTACAAA
>Ga0307995_1001932_pt1 | contig 12463 bp, 15 predicted proteins | sample EllFjometagen262_FD_203132 | JGI IMG/M metagenome (GOLD analysis project Ga0307995, IMG submission 203132) | Marine microbial communities from Ellis Fjord, Antarctic Ocean - #262 | ecosystem: Environmental > Aquatic > Marine > Unclassified | place: Southern Ocean | collected 2014-11-02
TTAACTGGAATAAAGGTTCTATTGAATTAGAAAACGGAAGTAAAATCGTAGCGGCGAGTACATCTTCTAGTGCTGTTCGTGGTAGTACCTTTAACATCATATTCTTAGACGAGTTCGCTTATGTTCCAAATAACATTGCAGAGGAATTCTTTAGTTCTGTATATCCTACAGTATCATCTGGTAAGTCATCTAAAGTGATGATTGTATCTACACCTCATGGAATGAATATGTTCTATAAGATGTGGGTTGATGCTGAGAACAAACGAAACGACTATGTGCCTATCGAAGTGCATTGGTCAGAAGTTCCTGGTCGAGATGAGAATTGGAAACAAGAAACAATACGAAACACTTCAGAGGGTCAGTTTGCCACGGAATTTGAGTGTGAGTTTCTTGGTAGTGTCGATACACTTATTACTGCAAGTAAACTTAAAACAATGGCTGTTGAGAACCCTAAACGAAGTGGTGGTTTAGATGTGTATGATATGCCTGTTAAAGACCACATCTATACAATGTGTGTTGATGTATCACGAGGACTATCGAATGACTACTCAGCGTTTGTTGTGTTTGACTGTACAAAGGCGCCGTACAAAGTAGTCGCAAAATATAGAGATAACGAAATTAAACCGTTACTTTTTCCAAGTATCATAGAAAGAGTTGCGAAACATTACAATAAAGCATTTGTTTTGATTGAGATTAACGACTTAGGACAACAGGTCGCTGACAATCTACAGTTTGAAATTGAGTATGATAATGTAATGATGTGTACACAAAGAGGTCGTTCTGGACAAGTCTTAGGTGGAGGATTTAGTGGTCGGGGAAACCAGTTAGGTCTAAGAATGACAAAAGGTACTAAGAGAATTGGTACTTCTAATCTCAAGAGTTTGATAGAGGGTGATAAGTTAATTATTACTGACTTTGATATTATATCAGAGTTATCTACATTTATATCAAAAGGTAAGTCGTGGGAAGCAGATTCTGGGTCAACAGATGACTTAGTAATGTGCTGTGTGATATTTGGTTGGTTAGCCAATCAGTCATACTTTAAAGAATTAACGAATGTTGATATTCGAGGACAGATGTTTACAGAACAACAGAACGCTATTGAGGCAGATATGGCGCCGTTTGGGTTCATAGATAATGGTCTTGACGACCCCGAAGGTCACAATAATTCATACTTTGATGACGCTGGAGAACTTTGGTCGCCAGTATCGTATCACAGAGGCGAAAACTAGTGTTTTCAAAAGTTATAAATATTGTGAAAGGGTTGAAACAATAACTTTAATAAAGGAGAACTAAATATGGCTTTTCAAGTATCACCAGGTGTCTCCGTAACTGAAAAGGACTTAACTAATGTTATTCCTGCTGTGTCTACATCAAGCGGCGGAATTGTGATAAGTGCGGAAAAAGGACCAATTGATGAAATTACTACAATTTCATCAGAAAAACAATTATTGGATACATTTGGGAAACCAACTGCTGATAACTTTGAAGAATGGTTTACTGCTGCAAACTTTTTAGGATACGGAAATAATCTGAAAATAGTACGACCGACCACTGGCAATTTAAATGCTGGAGCATCGGCTGGAGTACTAATAAAAAACACAACTGATTACCTAGACAACTTCAGCTCTGCGGCTGCATTTGCTGGTAGTGTTGGCGCTTACGCTGCTCGTGAGGCAGGTGAATTAGGAAACAGTTTGAAAGTTTCTGTATGTGCTAACTCTACTGCGTTTGGACCACACTCAATGAGTGGTAATCTAGTTGCTGACGCTTCTGCTGCTATCGGAGATACAACTGTAACGGTTGATGATGGTAGTTTAATGCAAGTTGGTGACATACTAGAATTTGGAGATGCCACATCTGTGCCTTCAACTTCAGGCGCACCGTCAGGACATTATTATAAAATAACAGGAATATCAACTAATGTATTAACAATCGCAAGATTTAATACTCAAACTGGTAAAACAGAAACAGGCGGACTAAGACACGCTGTTGTTGATGACGCTAAAGTTCTAAGACATTGGGAATATTATTTTCAATTTTCTAGTCCACCAACAACTTCTGATGATGTATCAGCTGCTGGCGGTTCACTAGACGAAATGCATATTCTTGTTTTAGATGAAGATGGCGGAATCACAGGAACAGCTGGAAGCATCTTAGAAACATTTGAAGGCGTTTCACAGGCTTCTGATGCTAAAACATCTACTGGTTCAAGTAACTATTATGCTGATGTAATATATAATCAATCAAAGTATGTGTATGTTATGGACCATGAAACTACACTTGCAGATGGTGGTACTGCTAAGAAAGGTAAAACTTTTGACCAGTCTGCTGGAGACCCATTTGTTGTGAAAACTTATTCACTAGCAAGTGGTACTGATGACTTTGCTGCTACTAACGCTGAAATTGCAACTGCTTATGAAAAATTTGCTGATACAGAGTCAGTTGACTTAGCACTACTTCTTTGCGGTCCTTCGCAAACAAGTGCTGACGCTACTGGAGATGTTAAAGCAACTGCTGTTATGGATATTGCAACTGCAAGAAAAGATTGTGTTGCATTTATTTCACCTGCGAGAGCAGATGTTGTAGATGTTGCTAACGCAGTTACACAAACTCAAAATGTAGTAGGATTTGCTGATGGTTTACCTTCAACAAGTTATGCTGTTATTGATAGTGGTTACAAATACATGTATGACAAGTACAATGATGTTTACAGATATGTTCCGTTAAACGGTGACATCGCTGGTCTTTGTGCAAGAACAGATAGTATTGCAGACCCATGGTTTTCACCAGGTGGTTTCAATCGTGGACAAATTAGAGGCGCAGTAAAACTTGCCTTTAATCCTAACCAAACACAAAGAGATGAACTCTACAAATCAAGAGTAAATCCTTGTGTATCATTTCCTGGTCAAGGAACTGTACTGTTTGGTGATAAGACTGCTCAAAGCAAACCAAGTGCGTTTGATAGAATCAATGTTCGAAGATTGTTCATTGTTCTTGAAAAGGCATGTTCTACGGCTGCTAAATTTCAACTGTTTGAATTCAATGATGAATTCTCTAGGGCGAACTTTAGAAACCTTGTAGAACCGTTTTTGAGAGATGTTCAAGGTCGTAGAGGTATTACAGACTTTTCAGTAGTATGTGATGACTCAAACAACACAAGCGATGTAATTGATAGAAATGAATTTAGGGCTGATATCTTTATCAAACCTGCTCGTTCTATTAACTTCATTCAACTTAACTTTGTCGCAACTAGAACAGGCATTGCCTTTTCTGAAGTTGCTGGCGCTTAATCTTAGAGGAGAAGAATAATGGCAAACATTAATGAATTTAAATCTCGACTAAAAGGCGGCGGTGCAAGAGCTAATCAGTTTAAGGTAACTTTACCTTTCCCTGGTTATTCAGCAGTTGGAGGAGAAACATCTGACTTATCATTTCTATGTACTGCAACATCAATTCCTGGTCAAACACTTGGAATGACAGAAGTACAGTTCAGAGGTCGAACACTTAAAATGGCTGGCGACAGTAGAACATTTGGTGATTGGTCGCTATCTGTATTAAATGACACAGACTTTAAAATATTTAAAGCCTTTGAAAGATGGATGAATGGCATGAATAACATGACTGATAACGAAGGGTTAACAAATCCTCTTGATTATCAAGTTGATGGATTTATTGACCATTTAGACAGAGATGGTAACTCTATAAAACAATATACATTTAGAGGAGTCTTTCCGACTACTTTGGGTGATATTGCACTAGACTATGGTACTTCAAATGCTATCGAAAGCTTTGATGTAACTCTGTCTTATCAGTACTTTGAAACAGATACAACTACATAATTTTTAACAAGTTATAAGGATAATATAATATGGCGAATTTACTTGGATTCCAAATAACGAGAAATAATAACGATTTAGGGAAGTCGGCAGAAGCGAAACAAGCGTTTACTGTCGCCTCTCCTGATGACGGTACAACTACCATTGCTGCTGGCGGACATTTTGGCCAATACATGGACATGGAAGTTACTGCCAAAAATGATATTGATTTAATCAAAAGATATCGTGAAGTTGCTCAGCACCCAGAGTGCGACATGGCAATCGAAGATATTATCAATGAAGTTATTATTTCAGACGAAAGAGATGCTTCTGTATCTGTATCATTAGATAAATTGATGATATCGGACAAAATCAAAATGAAAGTTCGTGATGAATTTGACGAAGTTTTGCGTTTGCTTAACTTTGACGAAAAGGGTCACGACATTTTCAGAAGATGGTATGTTGATGGAAGAATATACTTTCACAAAGTTATCGACCCAAAGAGTCCACGAAAAGGACTAACAGAAATAAGATATATCGACCCACGAAAGATTAAGAAAGTTCGTGAAGTTGCAAAAAAGAGAGATAATAAAGGCAAAGGTGTTGAGATGATAGAAACCACAGCAGAGTGGTTTGTATACAATGAGAAAGGAATATCAGCTGCGAATTCAAATGCTGGTCTTAAAATTTCATCAGACTCAATCACTTATGTAACATCTGGTGTAATTGACCAAACTAAGAATATGGTAATGGGTCATTTGCATAAGGCAATTAAACCGACCAATCAGTTAAGAATGATTGAAGATGCTGTTGTTATTTACAGAATAGTAAGAGCGCCTGAAAGAAGAATATTCTATGTTGATGTTGGTAATTTACCTAAAGTAAAAGCAGAGTCTTATTTGCGTGATGTTATGGCAAGATATAGAAACAAACTTGTCTATGATGCATCAACAGGCGAAGTAAGAGATGACAGAAAACATATGTCAATGCTTGAAGATTTTTGGTTACCTCGTAGAGAAGGTGCAAAAGGCACAGAAGTTCAAACTCTAAGTGGTGGACAGAATCTTGGTGAGATTTCAGATGTTGAATATTTTCAAAAGAAATTATATCAATCTTTGAATGTTCCTATGTCAAGAATGGATTCAGATAGTGGGTTCAACATGGGCAGGGCAGCAGAGATTACAAGAGATGAACTAAAGTTTACTAAGTTCGTTCAGAGATTAAGAAAGAGATTTACTCAAGTCTTTAATGATATACTCAAGACACAACTTGTGTTGAAAGGTGTTATTACAATTGAAGATTGGGATAAAATAAAAGAACATATACAGTATACTTTTTTGAAAGACGGGTACTTTGCAGAACTAAAAAATGCAGAGATACTAAGAGAAAGATTAAGTCTTGCACAAGAAGTAAGTCCGTATGTGGGTAAATACTATTCTGTTGAGTATGTAAGAAAAAACATCTTACAACAAACAGATGAAGATATACTTGAAATTGATAGGCAGATTGCCGGTGAGATTAAAACTGGAATCATTGCATCACCACAAGGTGAAGATATGAGTGATGATTTCGATATAAATAACTAGGAGATGAATAATTATGTCAAATGAAAATGTAGTAAGTATGGTAGATTCTTTAACAAGTGGCGACAATGTTGCTGCTCAGGACGCATTTAAAAGTGCGTTGACTGATAAGATTGGTCAAGCGTTAGACGACAAAAGACAAAGTGTAGCAAATGATTGGTTAAATGCTGGTGATAATTTTGAGGCGATAGACGCTGAATCAGAATTGTCTGGTAGTTCTACAACAGAAAATCCTGAGCCACCAGAAAGTCCTTTTGAAATTGATGACGACCAGGTAGAGGCAGATTAAATGTTAGACCTGTCGTTTAAGAAGTTTACAAGACAACTGAATGAGCGCAGGTATGACGGCCCTCAGAGTTCTGCGGAGTTTAAGAAATTATCTCCAAAGTTGAAGTCTGCAATCTTAGATATTTATTCTATGATTAATAAGGCCTCTGACCCAATTATATCAAAGATTGATGGTATTATTCAAGTCGCATCAAAGAAACATGGTGTTAGTACTTATGATATCGAAGATTATTTTGACAACGAATTAATTAAGTAAAGGAGAAACAATGTCATTCGTAACAACAACAATGAGAGATACATCAATCTCTACAGGATCCGCTAGTGGCGGTTATGTAACAATTAAAGCAACTTTCGCCAGTGATACTGAAACTAACCTTGTTTTAGATGGTGGCGGTTTAAAAGGATTTGTAAACGGTTGTAAGTTAGACCTTACAAGAGCGTGGTGGTCATTTTCAACAGGCAATTTTGATGTTGATAACAGTAATGATTGTATTATTGAATTTAAAGGCGCTTCAGCAGATGTGGTAGCACTACATCTTTCTGGAACAGGACACTATGATGGTACTGCTGGAGTAATTAAAGGTACTGCAACAAACACAACTGTTACATCAGCAGATATAAGCGCTGAAACAAAAACTACATCTGGATTTGTTATTTTAGAATTTAAGAAAGACGGAGCTTGGGTTGCGTAATATCTAATGAATAATACGGAAGTTGTGAATAGCACTTCCAAATACATTGTCAAAACGACAGGTGTTGGAAGTGAAACTAATGAGATATTAGTTGATGCAGGTGAACTTACTGGCGGAACAAGTGGTTCAAAGATAAGTTTAATAGAGTGCTACTATTTAATAGAAGGTACTGGAACATTGACAATAAGTACAGGTAGTGAAACATTACCACTAACTGGTAAAGGTAAGTATGGATTGCGACCTGAACAGTTAAAATTTGGTAACGATAAACAATTTAAACTAACAACTGACGCAAATGTAAAAAGTTATTTGTTAGTAACAGAATTTAGGAGAAATTAATGGCTGATGTTGTAACAAGTCAAACTTTAGTAGATACATCTGGTACAAAGACTGTGATGAAGTTTACTAATATGAGTGATGGTTCAGGTGAAACACTTGTAACAAAAATGGATGCTAGTGCGTTAACATTTATGACCGAAGATGCGACTAAATCAATTGCAAAGATATGGTGGAGTGTTAATACAACGAATGGTAAATCAGGAGTCGAGTTATTGTGGGCAGGAAGTGGTACAAGTTCTGTGAATTCAACAATAGGATTCTTTACTGGTGAAGGTTATTGGGACTTATATACAGCGGGAAATAGTATACCTAACAATGCAACATTGACTGCAAACACAGCGCCCGCTGGAGATGTGTTAGTATCAACAAAAGGATTTGTTGCTGGCGATAATTATACACTAGTAATTGAAGTAAGATAGATGAGTAAGAGAAAACCTAAAGACCGTTCTTATGAAATTCTCGAAAGAATAGTCGGAACAAAGTCAAAGGCAACTTTGGCGGAGGCATTCAAATTAGCATTTGCAGAAAAGTATGATGTTAAGAGAGAAGAAATTAAACAGGGTATAGTCGATAAAGTCTATAACAAAGAAAAGGTGGAAAAATGAAACTAATTACAGAAACAATTGAAGATATCGATATCTTAACAGAGTCTAACGCTAAAGGCGGTAAAGACTATAAGATTCGTGGTGTCTTTATGCAAGCGGACATTAAGAACCGCAACGGTCGTATATACCCAGTAGGCACTTTGCAAACTGAAGTTGCACGATACACAAAAGAATTTATCAATAAGAAAAGAGCTTTCGGTGAACTTGGGCATCCAGACGGACCTACAGTTAATCTTGAGAGAGTTTCTCATATGATAACCAGTCTAACTCCAGAAGGTAAAAACTTCATAGGTGAGGCGAAAATAATGGATACTCCTTACGGCAAAATCGTTAAGAACTTAATTGACGAAGGCGCTCAGCTGGGTGTATCTTCAAGAGGCATGGGGTCTATATCTAACGGTACAGTTGGTAAAGACTTTTATCTCGCAACAGCAGCTGACATAGTTGCAGACCCATCGGCACCTGACGCTTTCGTAGAAGGTATTATGGAAGGTAAAGAATGGGTATGGGACAACGGCGTACTGAAAAGTAAAACTGTTGAAGCATATAAACATGAGATAGAAAAAGCAAGGATGCACGAGTTAACGGAAGTTAAAGCAAGAATCTTTGCGAATTTTATTTCAAAGTTATAAAAAAGTACGCAAATTATATCCAATGCGTAAGGATTGAGATATTAGTTTGTATAAATATTTGTAATTAATAAGATTAATTAATTTTTTAATAAAGGAGACAATATGTCTGAAACCGAAATTAAAGAAGAAGTAGAAGTGGTTGAGCAATCAAATGCAGCTAACAAAGATGCAGCTCCAGCCGAGTCTACTCACCTTAAAAATGACGCTGAAGATTTAGGTGCACCAGTAGTTAAACCTACTGATAGTAACCCAGACGCAGCGAAAAAGGTATCAAAAGTATCTGATGTAGTAACAAAAGATGCTAAAGATGGTTCTTTAGAGAAGGACAACAAACCAACTACAGCTTCTGAAGAAGTAGAACTTGACTTATCTGATGATGTTAAGGCACTAGTTTCAGCTGACGCTGACTTATCTGAGGAATTTAAAGATAAGGCTGCGATTATATTTGAAACTGCTGTTAGAACTAGAATCAAAGAACAGTCAGCAATACTTGAAGCACAGTTTGAAGAAAAACTCGCATCTGAAACTGAAACAGTAAAAGAAGCTATGGTCGAGAAAGTCGATTCATATCTTAACTATGTTGTTGAAGAATGGATGAAAGAAAACGAATTAGCAGTTGAAAGAGGTATTCGTACCGAAATCGCTGAAGATTTTATTACTGGACTTAAAGGACTTTTCAAAGAACATTATATTGATGTTCCTGAAGAAAAATACAATGTACTAGACGATTTAACTGGTCAAGTCAAAGATTTAGAAAGCAAACTAAACGAACAGATTGAGAAAAATGTCAATCTTTCTAAAGATGTTTCTGAATCAAAAAGAGAAAGCTTAATTTATTCTGTATCACAAGATTTAGCTGATACTGAAAAAGAAAAGTTTGCTTCTATGGCTGAGAATGTTGAGTTTGATAGTGCTGAGAAGTTCCAAGAGAAATTAGAAACTATTAAAGAATCTTATTTCCCTAAAACGAAAATAGAAGAAGCGTCATCTAATGATGAAGTTGATTCTGTGGCGGCGAATTTACCAGTTAATTCTGGTGTATCCGATGCTATGGCTGCATATACGGCCGCTATTTCAAAAGACCTTAAATAGATTATCTGTTTAGGGGTGACAACAATTAAAATAAATAACAAGGAGAGATAAATGTATCTTACTGAAAATTTACAAGAAAAATGGCAGCCTGTATTGGAGCATCCAGATTTACCAAAAATCGGTGACGCTTACAAGAGAGCTGTAACAACTGTAATTCTTGAGAACCAAGAAAAAGCAGTTAGAGAAGATAGTGCCTTCATGACTGAAGCTGCACCTGCTAACTCTACCGGCGCAAGCGTAGATAACTGGGATCCTGTTCTAATTTCACTAGTACGCCGTGCAATGCCTAACCTTATTGCATATGATGTATGTGGAGTTCAACCAATGACAGGACCTACTGGTCTTATCTTTGCAATGAAGTCTAAGTATATCTCACAAACGGGTACTGAGGCACTATTTGACGAAGCTAATACTGAATTTTCTTCAGATAACGCTACTACAGATAACGCTGGTGCTTCTGGCGATGCTCAATCAGGTACTAACCCTGCAACTTTGAATGATTCTAGTGCTGTATATACTACAAGTTCTGGAATGACTACTACGGCTGCTGAAGCTTTAGGTGATGCGTCATCTAACGCATTTGCTGAAATGGCATTTTCAATCGACAAAGTTACTGTTACTGCTCGTTCTCGTGCTCTTAAAGCAGAGTACACAATGGAACTTGCACAAGACCTTAAAGCGATTCATGGTTTAGACGCTGAAACTGAGTTGGCAAACATTTTGTCATCTGAGATTCTTGCTGAAATCAACCGTGAAGTAGTTCGTACTATCTATGGCCACGCTAAAGCGGGTGCTCAAGTGAATACTACTACTGCTGGAACTTTCGACTTAGACACAGACTCAAACGGTCGTTGGTCAGTTGAGAAATTCAAAGGACTACTTTATCAACTAGAAAGAGATGCTAACGCTATTGGTCAATTGACTCGTAGAGGTAAAGGTAATATAATCATCTGTTCTGCTGATGTCGCTTCTGCGCTTCAAATGGCTGGTGTTTTAGATTACGCTCCTGCACTTTCTACTAACTTGAATGTTGATGATACTGGTAATACTTTTGCTGGTATTCTTAATGGTAAGTTCAAAGTATATGTTGACCCATATTCTGCGAATATATCTGCAAGTCAGTTCTATGTTGCTGGTTATAAAGGTACTTCACCTTATGACTCTGGTCTTTTCTATTGCCCATATGTTCCATTACAAATGGTTCGTGCAGTTGGTCAAGATTCATTCCAACCTAAAATTGGTTTCAAGACTCGTTATGGCATGGTTCAAAACCCATTTGCTACAACTAACGGTCTTGGTGCAATAGATGTAACTGGTGCAGTTGCTGCTGGAGACCAAAATATTTACTACCGTAGAGTTAAAGTTGCAAACATAATGTAATTTTACTTTCTACATTGTAGATATAAAGAAAGACACCTTCGGGTGTCTTTTTTTTCGTCTTTTGGAACTCTTATAAATATTACTATGAAAACATTAAAACAAGTAGAAGCAATCGATTGTATCTGTGAAGAACAATATAAAGACTTAGAGATTACAGAATCCGAGTATCAAGGTAAAACAGTTAAACTGAATGACCCGATACGAGGTGGTAGTAAGAAGTTTTATGTATATGTCAAAGATGGCGACAAGATTAAGAAAGTATCTTTTGGCGACACAACAGGTTTGTCTATCAAACGAGATGACCCAGCAAGAAGAAAATCATTTCGTGCAAGACACAAGTGTGATACTGCAAAAGATAAAACAACTGCAAGATATTGGTCGTGCTATCAATGGCGTGCCAATGCACCGGTGAATAACTAATGACAACAACGAATGTACAAACTAGACAACCTTCTGTTATGGACTATGCAAGTCCTGTACAGTTTAGGTTTAAGTGTACTAAGTTGCCAAAAGTAGAATTCTTTTGTCAGTCTGCAAACATTCCCGGCATCGGGCTAGGGGAGACATCACAAGAAACCTCACTAAAAGATATACCAATACCTGGTGATAAAGTTACATATCAAGATTTGGCGATATCATTTCTTGTAGATGAAAATTTACAAAACTATAAAGAAATACACGACTGGATAATTGGTCTTGGTGCACCACAGAATCACACTCAATTTTCAGATTTAAGAGGCCTCAGTAGTGATAGATTTCCTGGTACATCATCAAGTAATGCTATAACGGGTCAAGCAACAGCAGACCCTCTGCCTGAAAGTGGTATGTATTCAGATGCCACATTAACAATTTTAAATAGTAAGAACATCGCTGTAACAGAAATAAGATTTCACAACATCTTTCCAACATCTCTTGGTGCATTATCATATGATGTAAAGGCGAGTGATGTGGATTATCTTGCGGCTGGCGTAGATTTTAGTTACATGTATTATGAAATAGTACAACTGTAACGCTTGACAACATCACCGAAAGGTGATATAATTGATAGACTTTAATAATGGATAAATTATGACCTTAGAAGAATTACAAGAATCAGCTAACAGAGATTTAAAAATAGACGATACTGACTTAGGCACAGAATCAATAAACATACCGATACTTCACAACAAATACCTACAACACTACAATAAGTTCTCTTTGCTTTTAAAAAAGTCAGAGTACGAACAGAAAGTTCTTAAACGACAGAAGTGGGAATACTACACAGGTAAATCAGACCCGTCTGTATACAAAGAAAAACCATTCGACTTAAAAATACTCAAGGCAGATGTTCATATCTATATGGACTCAGATGAAGAACTACAAAGAGCCGACCAGAAAGAAGCATATCTACGACAAGTAGTAAGTTATCTTGAACAGTTATTGCGAAGCATCAACACACGAAACTTTATAATCAAGAACGCTATTGATTGGGCAAAGTTTACGAGTGGCGCTATCTAAATAATGGAAACTATTATATTAGAAAAGAAAGACGAAGTGTATCTAACGGTTGATGCTGAGCCAAGTATTCAACGAGAACTATCTGAGTTTTTTACATTCTATGTGCCTGGATATAAGTTCATGCCAGCGTTTCGAAATCGTATGTGGGATGGCAAGATACGAATGTTTTCACAAAAGACAAAAGAAATCTATTTCGGTTTGTTTCCATACATTAAATCATTCGCAGAAGAAAGAGGATACAATGTTGTCTGTGGTGAAGATGTTGATATAGAAAACAAAGTATCAAGAGAACTTGTTGAGAAGTTTTCTAATAGTCTAGGCCAGAAGTTTGAAGCAAGAGATTATCAGGTCGATGCTATCTATCACAGTCTAAAATTTAATAGGGCATTATTGTTAAGTCCTACTGCAAGTGGTAAATCGTTTATTATATACTCGCTTATTCGATACTATTCACATCTAATCAAAGACGATACAAACAATCGAATACTGTTAATCGTGCCGACAACCTCACTCGTAGAACAAATGTATTCTGACTTT
>Ga0307995_1001936_pt1 | contig 12440 bp, 7 predicted proteins | sample EllFjometagen262_FD_203132 | JGI IMG/M metagenome (GOLD analysis project Ga0307995, IMG submission 203132) | Marine microbial communities from Ellis Fjord, Antarctic Ocean - #262 | ecosystem: Environmental > Aquatic > Marine > Unclassified | place: Southern Ocean | collected 2014-11-02
TCTCTTCATTTTCTTTTTTTTCAGTGGCTTTCTCTTTTTCTTCAGCAATTGTATTTTTTATTTCCATGTACGTACTAGCCACAAAGCCAATCACAATTGCAATGGCAACAATGAATGCAACAATTTCTTCTAGGTCAGACAGGTACATAAATGAGTATCTTTGACGCAAATTTAGAAAATACAGAGCAAGATGAGCTACACTCGGGGGAGAATTTGGAAGGGAATAGTGTTAGGGACACTCCTGCTTTTTATAAATACGCTTCAAGCACAAAATAGAACCAACACTTCAACCATTACCTTAGACGAGGTTGCTATAAAGGCCTCGAAACTAGAAACTCCACGAAGCCTGTTGCCTTATTCAGTGAGCGCTATAAATCTGGAAGGGGTCCAAGCCATGCACCAACAACTTTCTCTCCAAGAGTATTTAGGAGCAGTTCCCGGATTGTTTTCGTTAAATGCAACTAACTATGCTCAAGATTTGCGTATTTCTATCCGAGGTTTTGGAGCGCGAGCAGCTTTTGGAATCAGAGGAATTAAACTCATAGTAGACGGCATTCCAGAAACTACTCCTGATGGACAAGGACAATTGGACAACCTTCCTTTGGGACTTTTGAAAAACATTGAAGTATTAAGAGGCCCTTCGGCAAGTTTATACGGGAATGCCTCTGGGGGAGTCCTTTATCTTAACACCTTAGATAGCCTTCAAGGAGAATCGGTTCGGTTCAGAAGTACTCTTGGGGCTTATGGCCTTCAAAGCTACCAATTATCCACGGCGCTAACCTCTAAAAAAACAACAGGATTACTTTATTTAAATAAGACTTCCTCAAAAGGGTATCGCTCTTTTAGCGCTTTAGAGCAAGTCGTTTTTAATGCTAAAGTCAAGCACCAAATAAACCCAAAGGCAAGTATTCAAGCACAGTTTAACTATACCCATAGCCCTAAGGCTCAGGACGCAGGAGGACTGACTCTTGAAGAGGCATTAGAAAATCCTTCACAAGCCCGTCAACGAAACATTGATTACGATACTTTTGAGAAAATTGATCAGCTTAAAATGGGGATGCGATGGCTTCAAAAGTGGAGCAGTGATTTGAATTTGGACACCTATGCTTTTTTTTCCATTCGTGATTTTTATGGGAAACTACCTTTTGAAAACGGAGGAATTGTTGACTTATATAGAAATTATTATGGCGGCGGGAGTCGTCTGACGTATTCAAAAACCACAAAAAACATAAGCTACCAATTGCAGTTGGGGACGGAACTAGCGCTTCAAAGCGACCAAAGAGATCGGTTTTTAAATCAAAAAGGGGTTCAAGGTGAGTCTGTATTCTCTCAACAAGAGAACTTTAACAGTTTTGGCCTTTATGTCTTGGATGAGTTAAAGGCGGAGCAGTGGCTTTTAAGAAGCAGCCTAAGATTTGATCATCAAACATTAGGAGCCGATACAATTATAGAATCTCAAACCTACAATGTTTTAAATCCTAGCCTAGGTTTTAGCTACCTTCTTTCAGACAATAGAACACTTTTTTTTAATGTTTCAACTAGTTATCAAACTCCTGCACTCTCTGAGCTTTCGGCCAACCCATCAGGAGCAGAAGGGTTTAATTTAACCCTAGAACCCTCACGTGCGATTAATTATGAAATGGGCTGGAAGCATTTGGCAACGAAATCCCGAATAGAAGCAAATTTGTTTTTCATCAAAAGCTCAAATGAAATCTTGCCTTATGAGCTGGCGGATTTTCCTGGCCGCTCTTTCTATCGCAATACAGGAGCTACTGAGCGCTACGGGCTTGAAGTCGCGGCAAACTATAATCTGGGAGATGCTTGGCAGCTGCAAACGAGTTTCACCCAGGCAAGCTATCGTTTCAGCGGTCTTGAGGATGTATCGGATTCTCTTAAAGACAACAATTTACCAGGAATTCCTTCCACTCAAATTTTTATGCAATTAGGATATAGCACCCCATCTGCATGGATGTTTCAACTAACGGGAGAACACATTGGACGTTTATTTGCCAATAATCAAAATACTGTGGCGGTAAACGCATATCAAAAAGTACGCTTTCAGACCAGTAAAGTGATCACCCTTTCTTGGGGGGAGCTCTCTTTTTTTGGAGGGGTAAACAACCTTTTTGGTGCTACTTACTTTGATAACATTCGGCTGAATGCTTTTGGCTCGAGACACTATGAGCCAGCTCCTGGGAGAAATTTATTTGGAGGGTTATCTATAGGTTTTTAATACCTTTATTGTATGGGCAAAAGATTTCTATGTTTATTTCTTGTTTGTAGCTCACTTTTATGTGGGCAGCAGATTTCTTCAAAGCGCATTGCCCGCCAAATAAAAAAAATTCCAGCTTTTCAAAAGGCACATGTTGCCATAAGTATTTCTGCTTTAGGCGATCGAAAAGAAGCCGTTTCCTATCAAGGAGCTCATTATATGACCCCCGCTTCTAATGTGAAACTCCTAACTTTTTTAGCAGCCAAACAGCAGTTTAATAAATTGCCTGCTGTTTCTTATTATAATGAGAATGATCGCCTTATTCATTTTAAAGCTACGGGCTATCCTTTGCTATTGCATCCTTTTTATCCTGAGACAACACTTGCTTCTTTTTTTAGTCAATCGGCGAGTTTCATCTACCATCCTCCTTCAATTACCCCTAACCCCTTGGGTGAAGGTTGGGCTTGGGATGACTACCCCTATTATTATGCCTCAGAGCGAAGTGCCTTTCCTATTTATGGAAATGCTCTTCAGGTTACCCTTAAAGATAACACCCTTAAGCTAACCCCTTCTTTTTTTGAACAAAAGGCGGTAATCGACTCTTTGGGGCCAAAATTTAAACGCCTTCAAGGGGTAAACCAGTTTTCTTATAACCCAAGTTTATGGCAAAAAAACGATACCCTAACACGCCCCTTTATTACTAGCGATTCACTTTTTATAAAACTACTTTCTCGGCATATTGGCAATGATGTTATTTTAGCGGATCTAGGGGGTGAAGAACTTCCTTGGGAAGAACTCAATGTAAACCAGGAGGGTCCGCTGTATAGGGCATTACTTCAGGATAGTGATAATGGAATTGCAGAGGCTCTTCTTTTAATGATCGGTGAAGATATTTTTAATGAAATGAATTCTGAAAAAGTAATCGATTCTATTTTAGCGCAGTGGAGTCCTTGGCTCAAAGATCCAATTCAATGGGTAGACGGCTCTGGAGTCTCGCGCTATAATATGGTTACCCCAAGAACCTTAGTTGGTGTGCTCCAAAAAACTTATGAAACAGTGGGCTGGGAAACTATTCAAGATTATTTTCCGCAAGGGGCTAGTTCAGGAACGTTGAAAAAATACGATAATGCTTTTGTCTTTGCTAAAACGGGGACTTTACGTCACAACCACAATCTTTCAGGGTATTTAGTGCACCCCAAAGGGACAACTTATGTATTCTCCATTATGGTAAATCACCACACCGCTTCAACAGAAGAGGTACGCTCAGGCATTGGGACCCTACTTAAATGGTTCGAGGGTAAACTTAAATAATGAATTAATTCCCTTGTAATTCTTTGGCCACTTCTTGGGTGCGGTCTAAAACGCGCAATAAATTACCACTCCATATCTTACCAATCTCCTGTTCACTATAACCGCGCCTTACCAGCTCAAGGGTTATGTTATAGGTCTGGGAAGCATCTTGCCAGCCCTCAATACCGCCTCCACCGTCAAAATCAGAGCTAATCCCTACATGGGCTATACCTATTTTATTTTTGATGTAATCAATATGATCTACAAAATCGGATACGTTTACCGGAGGGGTATTTTTTTTAATGGTTTCTAGTGAAGCCTTGGGATCAATCTTTAAGAGTGAATCTTTGGCTTTTTTATACGCTGCATCCTTCTCTTTATTTACAAAGGCTGCTAGAGCTACGGTTTGCACCACTCCGCCACTTTCTTTAACCCACCCTAGCTGCTCATCGTCTAAATTTCTTGGGTGATCACTTAAGGAGCGCGCTGAAGAATGTGAGGCAATAACGGGCGCTTTTGAATGGGTAATGGTCTGTCGGATGGCTTCTTTAGAGGGGTGTGAGATGTCAACCATAATTCCATAATAGTTCATTTTTTCGATGAGCTGTTTTCCAAGGGTGCTAATCCCACCATGTTTTACGGTATTGTCAAATTCCCCAGTATTAGAGTCTGAGAACTGGTTGTGACCATTGTGCGCTAGTGACATATAACGTGCGCCCATATCATAATAGCGCTTTACACTAGCGGTATCTAGTCCAATGGGATAGGCATTTTCAACTCCAATCATGGCCACTTTTTTACCCATTTCACGAAGGCTATCTACCTCCGAAGAGCTGGTGGCCAGCCCAATTTTAGCTGGTGCATACACTTCTGTTAGGCGGCGAATGGCGTCAAATTTTGATTGAGCGTTATCAGCTGCTTTTTTATACCCTTGGGGGGTTAAATCTCCTTGTTTTGTGTAGACGATAAACCAGGAAACATCTAAAGCACCCGCTTGCATCTTAGGGAGGTTAACTTGGGTATCTGTGTCCTGAGAATAGTTTAAACTATCGGTAAAATTTTTAACATCAATATCATTATGAGTATCTAGGGTGGTCGTTTTTAAATGGATTAACTGCGCTGTTTGCTGAATAGCCAGTTCTTTTTGCTGAGGGTTCTCTGCACAATAAATAAAGAGTAAACAGGTGAGTAGTCCAGATATTTTTTTCATTTTTTTCATTTTATTTAAAGGTATGAAATCTGTTTATTTATTTTTAATATATTTATGACAGCCAGTTTTATTCGACTGATTTTATGCTTTTTAAGTAAAATAGACCTTTACATGTGGATAACTCTTTCTCAGTAAACTGTAAAAAAACATTGATTTAATCGGACCTGTTTTATAAATTCAGTTAATTTTTAAGCATAATCACTTCTTTTCTACACAAAACATCAACTTTGGCATGGTACTTGCAAATGTTTTATAACTGTGGACACTGACTTTAATTAGCAGCTCCACAAATAATTTAATTTAATTTAATTTTTATCAAAATGAAAAAAGGTTTATTTAGTATTTTGGCGGGAGCACTACTAGTAGTGGGATGTCAAAATTATGATGATCAGTTTTCGAACATTGAGTCTCAAATTACTGCTCTTGCATCGCAAGTAGCGGGTTTATCTCAAGTTCAATCTGATCTTACTGCTTTAGCAGGAACTGTTAACTCACTAGAAACTAGTGTTGCTAATACAGTTGATACTGCTTTAGCTGACGGTTTAGCAGATATCACTACTGATATCAACACTCTCGAAGGTCTTATTAATGATGTTGCTTCAGCAGAAGCAGTTACTGAGTTAACTGCTGCAGTTTCAAACACTCAGGGCGATCTTAACGAGTTATTAGCTAACTCTTCTGTATTTAACAACAGTTTAACGGTTAATTCTGTTTCAACTTTAGAGGCGTTTTACGCAATGGGATCATCTCTTAATATTGTAAATGGTAGTGTTAACATCACCGTTAATGCTTCTATGGACGCGACTCAAGAACTTAAAGATAAAGTGCAAGGATTAATTAATAATATCCTAACTGTTACAGGTGATTTTAACTTCACAGGGACTTCAACTACAGCTATGCCTACGTTTTTAAAATTAACAGGTGTTCAGTCAACTACAATTAAAGGAGCTGGAGAATATCGTTTAGATAATCTTGTATCAGCTGGAAATATTGTATTAAACAATACATATAAGTCTAAAGTTACTATTGTACACTTAGGAGCTTTAACAACCTATGCTAAATTATCTGATAACGCTCTTGTAGCTGGTACAGTTGATATGGGTAGTGCTACAGAATTTCATTTAACTTCTTTAGCAATTCCAGCAGGTGGAGCACTTAATATTACAACTAAAAAAGATGCAACAGTAGCTCTTACTGCTCTTACTGGACTAAATTCTCTTGGAACAACTCAAGTTATGACTTTAGCTTTTGATGGAGCAAAAGACATAAGTCTTACAAACATTAAAGACGGAACGATTACATTGGAGAATGTTGAAAATGCAACTATTTCTGATTTTTATGGTTCTATTGATATTAATGGAGGTGTTGAAAACCTTACGGTTACAAAAGGTGTTACTCTTGACCTTGTTGGTGCTGCTGATTTAATTACAGCAACAATTGATATGGCAACTGATTATGATCCTTTATTATCTACTGCTGCTTCAACTGCTGCTGCTTTAGCGAGTACATATAAAGCACTAACTTTTGCATCTCAGGATTTAACAACAGCTACAGTATCAGGTAAAGTAGGTACGTTAACAGTTGATGGTCAAAATAACCTAACATCTTTAACAGTTACAGGTCATACTACTGCTTTAGTTGCTCAAAATAACAGTGATCTTGACACTTTAACAGTTACTGCTGCTACAATTGGAAACGTTACAGTAGACAATAACGACAACATGATCAATTTAACATTAGATCACACGACTTATGTTACTGCAGTTGCAGGAAACCTTGGACGTGCAATTTCTGTTGACGGTAATGCAGATTTAGAGACTTTAACAATTGATGCTAACTTAATTGATGATTTATCAATTCAATTAAATCCTGATTTAGTTACAATAACTGCAGGAGCTACATTATTAACAACTGGTGAGCTTACTGCAACTGTTGCAATAGACAATAATGATCTTACTGCTGTAAAAGCAACAGATAATTATCAGGCAGCTAGTACTGCAGCAGCTCCCGTAGCTGACGCAGGACTATATGATAGTGGTACATCTGGAATGAACACATTCAAAGTCTATTTAGGTGTAGCTGCTGCAGCTCCTGCTGCTGGTGGTGTGAAAGTTTTCTTTGATAATATTTCTGAATACTCTGTACAAGGAAGTTCTGCTACTGCAGTTTATACAGATACTGCAGTTCCAGCTGTAGCTTACACTGCTTCTAATATATATGCTGTTGTATATGAAGAAATTTCAAATGCAGTTGCAACGGGAAGAATTACTCGTCAGAATATGACTCTTGTTTTACCAATTAAACGTGATGCTAACGGGTCTCCTACTGCATTAAATCAAACTGCGGGACAAGATAAAATTACTGTAGTTAATGGCGTTGGAGGGACTATATCTTTTGAAGGTACAACTGCAATTACAACTGTTGATAATTTAGTAGCTGCTATGAATGGTAACACAACTGTTGCAAACGTTGCAGTTTCTTCTGATAGAGACGCTTTCCATGAGCAAATAACTACAATTGCTTATACATCTTCTGATGGTACTGCTGCTGCAGTTACTGCTACAGTTGTAAGTGGTCAGGATAAATTATATTTCACTTACGGGACAGATCCAACAACTGGTTTGCCAATAGCAACTCAAGCAACACTTATAGCTGGAGATACTGCTGATGATATTGCTGATAGTATTGCAATAGCACTTAACGCAGCAACGAATGCTTACAACGCAACGGGAACTAATGCGTCTGGTTTAGGGAAGCTTTTAATCACTGCTAATGTTTCAGGTACAAACCTAGCTGATAGAGGACCGCATCCTTTTGCTTTTCAAACCCTAACTATTGTTACTGCAACTGATTCAACTACGGTACTGTTAGCTGGAGCAAATGCACAGCATATTTTAGCTGCTAGCTCTGTTTCGAATACTACTGCAATTGCTAGTGGATTATTTAATTTAACTCAATCTACAGCTGCTTATTCTGGAGTTAGAGTTACTATTAAAAATACATCTACAACACTTGCTGCAAATGCAATGTCTGTAACTTTTGTAGGAACTTCTTCTGTAGCTTTTGCACCAAACGTAGCTTTGCTTGTAAATAATGATGTTATTGGATTAGGAACGAATGCACAAGGTTTAATTGCGGGTGGAAATATTGTTGCCTCTACAGTTGTAACAGCAACACTTGATTATATTTCAGGTTTTGCAGATGTTGAAGATCAAGTTACTCCAACAAATACTGCCGGTACAACTGATAGAACAGGTTGGTTAGGCGTGTAATGATTTATTTATTTTTAATAAATTTATTAATTAAATTAAGTCCCTCTTTTAGAGGGACTTTTTTTATTTTTGATAAATGGAAAACAAATTAAATTATTGTTTAATACTTCTTTATCTGATCACAGGATTTATACCGAATCTAGGAGCAGTTGATAGAATAGCTACTCATTGGCTTTATCTAAATTTAATTAGCGTACTAAGTATTGTCTTTTTTATTTATAAATCAAATTCAAAAGAAGGATTAAAAATTTCAAGCAATAAGCCATTAATAATATTTTTAATATTTTTTATTTGGAGTATATTATCTCTTTTTTATTCAATTAACATAACAGAATCTTTAATATCATTAATAAGATTGTTTTCTGTGATATTGGCAACTTACCTAATTGGACTTCATTTGATGGAGATCAAAAGTCTTAAATTAATTTTCATTCTATTTTTTTTCCCAATACTCATAATTGAAATTTTACTACCATCTTTCAAATTTTTTCAAATCATTTCATACGTTGATTATAGTTTTGCTTATGCGAATGATTTAAAAACGTTTACACCAAATAAAAATATAACTGCAGCAATAATCACATCTCATTTAGGCTTTATCTTTTTTATAAAGTATTACTTAAAAAAGTTTGAATGGCTATTGTTGATCTTAGTTTTTATTGCCTCATGTGTAATCACATTTATTAGTGCTCGAGCTTCAATTATTGGTTTAGTTTTAAGTCTATCATTAGTTTATATTATTACTTTTCTTAAAAAGAAAGAAAATTTATTCTTTTTAAGAAAAGTAATTTTAGTGGTAGGAACTGGTTTTTTTCTGTCAAGTTTATATCTGGGGAGCAATAATGACGCCTCTATTCAAAATAGATTAACATCAATTAACACTGATGATGCTTCTACAAATCAAAGAATTAGATTTTATAAACACGGTATAAAACATATGATTAACAATCCAATAATCGGTATAGGTATTGGAAATTGGAAATTTAAATCAATAGAGTATGATAGTAAAGACATTCAGAGTTATATAGTTCCATATCACCTCCACAATGACTTTCTTCAATACGGAGCTGAAACAGGTTTTATCGGAATGTTTTTATATCTACTACTCTTTCTAATATTACTATTAATTAATATTAAAAGAATAGATTCAAATTATTTTTTATCAATTTCTTTAATCATTTCAGTAACAGTTTTTTTCGTGGATTCAAATCTAAATTTTCCACATCATAGACCCATAATGATGATTTTATTAGCATTTATCATTGCATTAACCGAGTTAAATAGAGTCAGAAATATTGAAAAATAAATTATTTTTATCATTTTTATTAGTGATCACAATCATTGTCTTTGCCCTAAATTTTAGAGTTTTTAATTCTTATGTTGATCAGTATATAATCTTAGGGGATATTAATAATGGGACCTTTAATTTTCTTGAACAATCAGAAAACATGGAAGTTGATTTCCCAAATTTTAGTGTAACATCCATGAATTTAAAGGCTGTAAAGGCTAAATATTTAATAGAACAGAAAAAAGATGATGAGGCTTTAGAACTCTTAAACTCTATTAAATACGATCCGCTAATGATGTCTGAGTCTCAAAAAGCACAAATTTATTTAGAAAAAAAATTGCTAGATAGTATGTTTATTTCAGCTACAAAATCTTGGAAGCGATTGCCTTTAAATCAAGGACATTTAATTTGGTACCTAAAAGCACTAAATCTATTTGGCCAGAACAAAGAAATAATAAAGATTTATGACATAACTAAAAATAAGAAAGTAAACAGAAAGTGGCTATATTTTTATTTCGTTACTGTTTTCGGTAATATGGATGAAACAAATAGGGATGTAATTAAAAAACAAGCTAGAGAAACTTTATATCAGTATAAGTCATTGAATGACCAGGAATTAAATACTATACTTTATTATATTCTTTATGGAGAAGATGAATACAAGAATTCTATTGAATTTTCTAAAGATGGCTCTAAAATGTTTGATTCTTCAGAATATTTAGAAGCAGCAAAATTATACAGAAGAGCAAAAGAAAATTTTCCACTTAATCCAGATTATTATTACAATCAAATGGCTTCTTTATTCCAGGCCAGTAATTTTGAAAAAACTATAAATATTTTTAAAACTATTCCAGATTCTATAAATCCAAAAAATGGAAAATTTGAATTTTTAGTTGCTAAAGCATACTTAAAATTAGATGATACAATTAATACTTGTGATTATTTTAAAAAATCAAAAGAGTTAAAATTTGAACCGTCTATTGCTTATTTCAATAAGTTATGTGGAAATTAATTTAATAAAAGATATAGATAAGGTCAATTCAATCATGATTATACTTATTGTAGCGATATAATGCTTTTTTGTAAAATTTATCATTTTGTGATGAAGATGATTATTGTCAGCTTCAAAGGGTGATTTTCCATTTTTAACTCTAATAAAAAAGACTCTTAATAGATCTATTAGAGGATAAAGTATTATGAGAATCACAAAAATAGTTTTATTTATATTAAAAGAATCCTTCAATTGATATTCTATCCCTAAAACATAGAAAACATAAACGGCCAATAATGATCCTAATAATAGTGATCCACTATCCCCTAAAAAAACTTTTTCTGTCTTTTTAAAGTTGAAATAATAAAGCGGAATTAATGTTAATACAAGTATTACACTTAGGGGTTTTATCGCTGTTGATGAAGCACTGAAAAATTCAATTAGCACAATAGTCTTGATGACCTCTGTAATAACTAGGCCATCAATCCCATCTATAAAATTAATTGCGTTAATTATTACTATGAAAACAAATACAGTAGTTAGCTGAGCAAGTATCCACGATACTTCATAAATTCCAAAAAGGCCGTGATAATTTGTGATGGCATAGCCCTGGTCTATGATGATTTTTGCTACAACTATCTGCAATAAAAATTTAAGCTTAAAGTCAGCATTATAAAAATCATCATACACCCCTACAATAAACATGACCCCCAGGGGTATAAATAAGGAATAGTCAAAAAGCTCAATTTTATTAAAATAATAATAAGAAGAGACAATTAATAGAGTAGTAAAAATAGCAATTCCTCCGGTACGTGTGGCTAGTGTTTTATGTGAACTTCTATAGTTAAAATCATCAAACCTTTTGTAATAAACGAACATTTTTTGAGTAAAATAAGTAAGTAATCCACTTAATAATACTATCAAAAAGTACATTGGAGTTTCCATGCTTAAATATACTGCTTTCTAATAAGAGGATTAATAATAAAAATGTGTTCTTTTTTAATTAATTTAGCCAAAGAAAAATAAATTTATGTCCAAAAAGGCAACAAAAAAAATTGATACGTCAAATTTTATTCCAAGCTTTTTTTTAATAGCTTATTTGTGTTTGGGCTTTGTTCCAAACTGGGAAGCAGTTGATAAAATTGCTCCGCAGTGGCTTTTTATGAGTCTTTTAAATACTGTTTCTTTAGGGTACATCCTTTATTTCAGGAATCAGTTTTCACTTCGCATTACCCATACTCTTAGCAGTACCTTATCCCTTACCTATATAAGTTTTATAGCTTGGGCAGCTCTATCCTATTTCTATGCAATTAATAGCACTGAAGTTTTAGTAAATATCACCAGGCAAGTAAATATCCTTGTGATGTTTTTAGTAATGGGAATTTTCATTTATAATTTCAAGCAAAAACAAGCCTTAGTTTCATACGTGATTACAGCTATTCTAGCAATTGAGGTCTATGCAGTTTTAAACGAAGCTCTTCAAATGATTAATTCTAGTGGTATTATTTCCAGTGGAGCTTTAAAAGGAGTTACCGCCAACAGGAATATTACTGCCTTCTCAATCGCTATTAAAATTCCTTTTGTTTTATTTCTTATTTATAAACACTCAAAACCTTTAGTTAAAATTGGGCTAAGTGGTCTAGTTATGTTATCCATACTTTGTTTGAGTATGATTCAAAGTAGGGCATCTTTTTTAGCGCTAGGTTTTACATTTCTTTCTTTTTTAGTGTTGTGTGTTGCACTGTATTTTTCTGATAAAAACAAAAAGCATCTGTATCAATTTGCCTATTTTTTAATTCCTTTTCTTTTAGCCATTGGGATTAACCAAACCTTTTTGTCAGACAAAGGGGCGGATGCACTGGCAAGAGCGGCAACTATTTCTGCAGGAACCAATGATGGCTCAGTAAATCAGCGATTGCGGTATTATGAAGATGTGTTAACCCATATGTCGTCTAACCCTATTTTTGGGGTAGGACTGGGAAATTGGAAATTAAAGTCCATTGACTATGATTCAAATGATATTATAGGCTACATAGTACCCTATCATGCCCATAGTGATTTTATTCAGCTGGGAGCAGAACTTGGAATTATAGGGTTCCTATTGTATTTGGCGGTATTTCTTTGGGCCATTTATTATGTGTACCGTTTGATTCGCTTTTCTTCTATTTCCATTGAAG
>Ga0307995_1001943_pt1 | contig 12411 bp, 6 predicted proteins | sample EllFjometagen262_FD_203132 | JGI IMG/M metagenome (GOLD analysis project Ga0307995, IMG submission 203132) | Marine microbial communities from Ellis Fjord, Antarctic Ocean - #262 | ecosystem: Environmental > Aquatic > Marine > Unclassified | place: Southern Ocean | collected 2014-11-02
CGGAGGGATTTAACGACGGCGGCGATGTTAAGCGCAATAAAAAGAACTTCAGGCCCACTAAATCAGGGGCCGGGATGACAGAAAAGGGTGTAAAAGCCTATCGAAAAGCTAATCCGGGTAGTAAACTACAGACGGCAGTAACAGAAAAGAAACCAACAGGCAAGAGAGCTAAAAGAAGAAAGTCCTTTTGCGCGAGATCGGCAGGTCAAATGAAGAAGTTTCCAAAAGCTGCAAAAAATCCAAACTCTAGACTACGGCAGGCCCGTAGAAGATGGAAGTGTTAAATGTCTAATTTACCAGGTGTGACTGTTACAGCCAAAAGGGGTAGTGGTAACTACACAGGAGTTGGTTCTGGGCCGTTAAGTACTGATTATTCTGGTGACAACCCTCACCAATTAACAGCAGATGAGCTAATGCCTATAAGTGCTCTCAATGAGTTTAATAAAGATTTTTATGGAAAAGAAAAAGAATATGAAGATATTGAAAAAGAAGTTTTAGATAAAGCGGAAAAAGATGGATCTTTAAAAGGCAAGACCCCAGAAGAAGCAAAAAAATATTTGGCATCTAGAACGGATGCTCGATGGCGGCAGTACCAAAGCACTAGAGCCACCCTGAATCGATTAGAAGAACAGAAAATGCGTGATGCTGACCCTGAGTATAAGAGGCAGCAAGAAGCAGCAGATTACGAACAATGGCGCGTAGAGAATCCAGATATGGCCGCTGCCGATGACGCAGACGGCGCGATCAGAAAAAGCACTTTTAATCCAAGTGCACCCATGAATAAATTTGGGCTAGATAATATTTTAGGTGGAATTAAATCTATTTCTATAGGAACTGATGGAGTATCTATCGATACTCCTGATAATTCATTCCCAGGACTTGACTTCGCTAAGTGGGCGAAAATTTTTGAACAAGCCAGAAAAGATGCGGCTAAAAATGGTAAAGAGCTTACTGCAGAAGAGATAGAAGAATTAAGGAAACAAGCTTTAATAAACGAAGATACAGCCAAACCTCCAACAAAGTTAAATCCACCAACAAATTCAAATCCACCAATCGATCCAAATATAAATCCTCTTACGGGACAGCCTTGGGATGGCGGGATTAATGTTGGCGGATTAACTCCAGAACAATTAAAAGAATACGGGCTCTCTAATGAAGTTCCCACTCAAGAAGAAATTAATAAAGCAATATCCGATAATAAAGACACTACTCCAGAAGAAAAAAATGCATTAGAAAAAGCAGCAAAAGCACTTTTAGATAAAAAAAATAAAGGAAGATTAGCTGACGGTAAAGACCCGCAAGTTGGCAGTGGATTTTGGAGCAACATTGGGATTCTTACAGGTGTTGCTGGCGGTATTGCATTACTAGGAAATCTTTTTGGCGGTGGATCTCCATCTAAACCAGTGGGTGGAGTAGCCAATCTTCCAGGTGCAGGTACTCCACCCGCTAATAATGGTACTCCCAGTCCAGGTAATAATGGTACTCCCAGTCCAGGTAATAATGGTACTCCCAGTCCAGGTAATAATGGTACTCCCAGTCCAGGTAATAATGGTACTCCCAGTCCAGGTAATAATGGTACTCCCAGTCCAGGTAGCGTAACTCCAGGTACTCCTCAAGAAGCTTATGATATAGCTTTGCAGGAGGGAGGGTATGACACTCTAAGCGAGAGTGGCAAAGCTATGGCAAAAGGCCATGCTGCTACTCTGCCAACAGGCATCGTACCTAACTGGTTAATGCTTCTTTTAGGGTTAGGTGCTCTGCTTGGAGGTAACGAAGATGCAGATCCTACTTCATTGCAAGAAGCTGCAGCAGCAAGATCCTTAGAAGTTTACGGAAGAGATGATCTGTTTGATCCTGCAGGGCCATCTCCCTTGCAGCAACTAGACCCAGCCTTTAAAGACATAAAAACTTTTATGCCTAAAGGACAAGTCCCTGATTTTAATCTAGGATATAAAGGCGTTCCTAATCAGTTGTATGCTAACTATGAAGGCACAGGGCCAGGCGGAGTGTCTGGGCCAAGAGGCGTTATTCAAGAAAAAGCTTATGGCGGATTAATGTCTTTGGCTTCGGGAGGATCAACCTCGTACCCTAGGATGAACGGCCAGATTGCTGGACCGGGTACAGAGAAGTCAGATGATATACCAGCCATGCTTTCTGATGGAGAGTTTGTTGTTAACGCAGCAGCCGTCAGGGGTATTGGAAACTTAATGGGTAGAAAGAAACTTAAAAGTAAAATGGACCAAAGACGCGAAGGAGCAAGAACAATGTATGCCCTCCAGAAAGAAGGCGAAAAAGCAGCGAGGATGAGCTAATGAGCTTAGGCGATATTTTTGAGTCAAGCACAGAAACAGTAGATACAAGTCAGCCTTACGTTTTACCTAATGCGGAAAGACAATATTCTGATCCTGCCGTGGAGTATGGCGGCAGGCAATTGCTTAGTGCTTATTTCGGCGGGGAAGGTCAGCCCGGTTTAATAAACCAACAAATACCTGTACCAACAAGACAAGTCGCAGGGCTTTCTGGCATGGAGCAACAAGCCCGAAATGCGGCTGGTGGTCTAGGTGGATTTGCACCTCAGTTGAATCAGGCTCAACAGTATTACCAGCAGAGCGCGATGGGGTACAACCCTCAGATGGCTCAGTCTTTTATGAACCCTTATCAGAACGCTGTTATTGACCCTCAGATGCAGGCAATACAAAGACAAGGTGATACGGCAAGAAGGGACGCTAGAGCAGATCAAGTTACGGCAGGCGCGTTTGGTGGGTCAAGAGGCGCGGTACAGGAAGCTGAGATAAGAAGAGGCGTTGGCGATAGACAAGCTCAGGTTGGGTCAGACCTAGCTTACAAGGGCTACAATGATGCCATGACTAACTCTATGGCGGGCTTTAATTCTATGCAGGCAGGAAGAAGGGGTGCTGCTCAAGGTATTGCTGGGCTGGGTCAGCAAGGCTTTGACATGTTGACCGGCCAGATTGGAACTATGAACCAACTTGGTGGTCAAGGAAGAGACATTCAAGATAGGGCGCTTGGCTATCAATATAATGCAGCAACTCAAATGGCTGATGAGCCTTACATGAGGCTTCAGAGAGGACAACAAGTGCTTGGCGGTTTAGCTCCATTCTTGCCTCAGTACAAGTCTGGATTTAATTCAGGTCAGGGTCAGTATGGTATGTATCAAGATCCAAGCCTTGCATCTAAGCTTGTTGGTGGCGCAATGGCCATCAACACTTTGTTTTAGTCCTGAAATAAAGAATAGGAATAAAAATGAATCCTAATATATACAATCGACCTATGTTCCAGAACCCACAGCAACGTGCTGGCGGTGGCATCATGGCTGGCGTTGCGCCAATCAATATGTCTAATGGTGGAGATCCTAATGATACTTGGGCCAAAGCGATTCCAAGTTTTTTTGGGGAGCAATATAAAGATGCCAAATATCTTTATGATCAATTGCCTGACATGCCAACTCCTAGTGAAGCAGGAAGAATGTATGATGAAGGAATTAATGTAGATGATCTGTACGGAGAAGGAAACTTCTTTAGCCTAGATAAAACAGAAGCAGGTTCTGGAATGAATTTTAGGGATATAACTGATGTTCTTATTATGGACCCAGAAGATCCTATGGATCTTGCGATAGCTGCTTCTGCTGTTGGGATGTTAGCTGCACCTCCGGGTCTTATTGGTGTTGGATTAGCAAAGCTAGGATATACGGGAGTAAAAATAAAAAGAGTTTTACAAAGAGTTGCTGGCTTACAGAAAAAATTAGGTGACGATGAGTTAAAAAATATACAAGGATCAGGTCTTTCTGGAAAGCTTGAAGAAAGAGCAAGAGAGATGGGGGCTAATCCGATTGACAATTTAAAACGAGATTCAGATGTTGCAGGTTTTGCTCAAAACAGATTTGCTCCAACAACACTTGGACAGTATGAAACTACCAGGTTTTTAAGTCTTCCTGCACAAGAAGCTTACGACAAAATAAACTTTATTTCTCCAGCGCAGGCAAGTGAAGCACCGTACCCAAAAATCCCTGAATACGAAGGTGGCCCAGTTGAAACACCCGCTGGCATTGCTGCGATAGAAACTAAAGATCCGAAAATAGATACCTTGGTTAGAGAAGCAGAGACAGATGCCGAGGGCGGCATTGCTAAGGTAGCAAGAAGCATTGCGGAAGCAAGAAGCGATGAGTTTAAATCTCCAACTTTTAGAAGAGGCGACAAGGATTTAGCCGCTGTTACCAAAGAAGACTTAATAGATGCTGGGTATGAAGGGCCAGATGCTCTGACCAATTACCTCAACGACATGAAATTTGACGATGAGCTTGGTGAATATATCAAAGACATTGAAGCCAAGGGTAAGGCTGATGGCGGAGTTGTAGGTTTATGGACTGGCGGTGCTGCTGCGGTTCAACGGGGGTTGGCGGCAGCAAGAGCAGCGCGTTTAGCGGCGGCCAATAAGGTAAATCCTCCTTACTCTAAAAAAGATTTAGATGGTCAAATGGATGCGAGAAGAGGAGGACCGCCATCAAGCCCTGACAGGCCGGCAAAAACAGGTGGATCAGACAATACACCAGTGCTTCCAGATGGAGGCACGGCAACTAAAAGCGGCTGGCTTGGGAAAACTGTAAAAACTGGAGCTGCTGTCGCTGCAGGTTATGGACTTTGGCAAGTTGCTGCTGATAATGCTGAAGAAAAATTAACTGCTGCAGTAGATGCAGGCGCACCAGCCGCAGAAATTGCAGCATTAGAAGCTGAGTTAGCAGCCGCAGAGGAAGCTTTAGCGGCAGAAATAAAAGCCAATGAAACTAAAGTCGAACCCGTGGTTACAAAAGATGAAGGCAATCCTTTAAAACAATTGTTTTCAAAGGTAAGGAAAGGATTAAGTTTTGATGATCCTCAGAAAGCTTTGTATATTGCTGGTCAAATGATGAAGCCAACAGAAGGTTTTGTTCCGGTCAATGCATTTACTGCAGGCACTGAAGCAGCTATAGCATATGACAAGAATAAATCTGAGATGGCTAGAGATCAAGCTGCTGTTGATCAAGTCGGAACTGATTTAGAAAGAGAGTTCTTAACATTAAAATCTTCTGCAGAAATATCTCTTGGCAGAGAATTAAAACCAACTGAAGCAAACGACTTATTACTATATGTCAGACAAGACATGCAAAGCAAAAAAGCTTTAATGACTTTATTTTCTACGACCGCTCCTGATTTAATTAACAAAAATACTGTTGATCAATTAAGTACAAGTGCAGCAGCAAACTATATTAGAGGAATTAAAGTCTAATGCCTTATAAGCAACTAACAGATGGTAGTTACTTGCCGTATGAGCTTAACGATGATCCAAATGAAGTTGCTAGAAAAGTTAAAGAAAAAAATCTGACCATTAAGGCAGAAGAAGCTCAGTTTAATTATTTAAATTCTGATAAAAATAATCCAGGCACTGAATTAATTCAAGAAGATGTAAGCTTTGGCGGCAAGGTTAGCAGAGGTGCTCTCAATGGTCTTGTCTCTATACCAACAGAGATTGCTTCTACCATAGGGTATGGCCTTCAGTTGGCTGGAGAAGAAGAAGCTGGCGAAAAGATGGTGTCCAGAGCTAAAGCTGTTCAGGAAATGTATGCCCCTAACATCGAAGGTCTTGGGTTTGCTGCAGAGTTGCCTAAAGCTTTAGTTCAGTTTGGCGTACCAGGTGGAGCAATATTAAAAGCTACAAAAGGAATTAGGAAAGGCGCTGGATTATTGCCTTTAGCGGCTGCTGAGTTTACAGTCGCTTCTCCTGACATGGAAACTTTTGGAGATTCTTTTCTTCCCGGTGGCCCAACTAAAACAAAAGATCTTCAGTATCTTGATGGCCAAGAAAAAGCTTACGCAGCTTTAGAAAACAAAGGCAAAGTTGCTCTTGAAGGAGCGGCTCTTGCTTTGGGTGTTCCATTTGCTTTTGCTAAGACCGCACAGATAGGGCTCCCCTTGATCTCAAAGACTGCTGCTTTGCCTATAGTAGGCGATGTTATTCGTGGAGGATTTACAGCAGCAAGGGAAACTGGAGCGTTTATAGGTAAGGGTGTTGATCAAATTCTTAAAGACAAGCCTGGTCTAGACAGGGTTGCTGGTGCTTTCCGGTACAGGGGTATGCTCCCAGATAAAGAGATGGCTGAAATTAGAGATGCAAGATCTCTTGAGTTTGCCTCTTTAATTCAAGCAAACAAGATAGCGTTAGACGATGCTCAAGATACTCTTGAGTATGTCTTTGGTAAAGGAGATGCCAACGGCATTACCTCTAAAAATATTATGGATGCTTGGGATAAGGCGGTCTTTCCTTCTGGAGAATTGCTTGATCCTAATGCAAAAAATTATGGAAAAGTCAGAGACAGTTTAGAATCAGATCAAATAAAAGCTTTTGAAACTCTTGTCGAAGCAGACAAGGCATACAACTTAACGGGAAAGAACTTAAACATTAACTCTAATGTTGATGCAATAAAAACTGACTTTAGTTTGTTTCGATCTGCAAAAAGAGCAAGAGAAACAATAGACAACTACAGTGAAGCAATACAAAAGCACCCCGATCTTCTGCCCAAGGGAGCCATGGATACAATCGGTGGACAACTTGGCCTGTACGGAACAAGACAGTACCGGGCTTTCTTGGACAAAAATTATAAGCCATCAATTCAATTAGAAGAAAAAGCTATAGCCTCTGTTAAAGAAGCTAACAAAAAAAGTGGTAAGAATGTTACAGATGATGAAGCAAGAGGACAGCTTCAACAGCTTATAGAAAAGCCTGGGTTCCTTAACTCTTCTTTAAACCCAAAAAATCTTATTGAAGATTCAGTTCTTTTAAAAATGAACGATGGCGTTTTAAAGGGAAGAACTTTAAACAGCAAAGCCATTAGAGAATATCTTGGAGAGTATAGCGGCAGAGATTATATCTCTCCAGAAAAAACATCTAGGTCTTTAGATGTGAGAAAAGCTGATGTTGCAGTAAAACTAAAAGAAACATTAGGCAGGCAGGCAGGTATCATAAGTAAAGGTAACTTCATTGATTACCTAGATGAGTACAATAAAAATTTACCGAAAGGAAAAGAAGTATTCAGAGATGTTCTTCCTGAAGGATCTGCTGGTAGTGGAGAGTATGTAAAGTTAGCTGACTCTCCTTTCTATGGAAAGTTAAGAGGAAAGTTTGTTAAGAATGAATACATTAATGCATTAGAAAAAGACTCTTGGCAACCAACAAGTGTTCTAGGTTCAGGTTACGCTTTTTTCTTAGGGCTTAAAGGGTTAAGCCAGCTAGGTAAAACTGCATACAACCCAGTAGGACAGATAAGAAACGTGACTAGCGCCATGGGTTTTGCATTAGCTAATGGCAACGTCCCCAATGGCCAAACAATGGCTGAATCTTTTTCCCTTGTATCTGCATCTATAAAGAATGAGTTTGGTAAAGATGCTACTGGCAAAGCCATGTTTGAAAAGTACAACAGGCTTGGTGTAGTAGGTCAGCAAGCACAACTAGGAGAATTAAACAGTCTGATTGATGAGGCTGCTGCAGCGTCTGGATTTACAGGAGAAGTATTTGGAAGCAAAGCTCTTCAAGGATACCAGAACAGCATCATGACCAAGCTTTACCAGGGTGGTGATGATGTCTGGAGAATCTTTAACTTCAAGACAGAAAGCCAGAAGATCCAATCTATGATTGCTGCTTCTGATATTAAAGGTAAGCCTTTTATGATGAAGGCCAGCACTCCAGCGCAAAGAAAAATAGCAGTTGAAGCTGGATTAGACCCAAATAGATTAGATGTCACTCAGCTTTCAAAGAAAAAATTTAATGATTTTGTAGATGAAGAGGCTGCATTTATAACGAGAGATGTTGTTCCTAACTATGAGCGAGTTCCTGAAGCGATAAAGCTATTAAGACGAACTCCTTTAGGAAACTTTATTGCTTACCCTGCAGAGATAATAAGGACAAGCCTTAATATATTAGGTAGATCAATCACAGAGCTTTCAAGTGAGAATGCTTTGATGAGAGCTAGAGGAATGGAAAGGCTTCTAGGATTCTCTGCAACTACAGTGGGTATACCCTCTGGTATAACGGCGCTTGGGCATATGATGACAGGTTCTAATGAAGAGCAGCTTGATGCTTATCGAAGATCGGGAGCAAATCCTTGGGATAAAAATGCCTCGTTAGTTACTGTTGGGACTGAAGAGATCGCAGGTAAGACAGTAGTGAAAGAAGCTATAAACTTATCTTACACAATGCCATATGAGTATTTAATTACTCCGTTTATTGCGGTTCAAAATGCATGGGACAATGGCGTAAGAGAAGAGAAAGATCTTCAAACGATTGCATACAATGCAACGCTTGGAGATGGTGGAGTTTACGATGAATTCTTCAAGCCATTCATGGGTCAGGCTATGATAAGCCAAAGAGCCATGGAAGTTTATAATGGAAGGACTAGTACCGGGTATGAGATAGGCCCAGGAGACACAGCTCCTTGGGTAGATAGAGCTTTCTTTGGATTTTCTCACATTTTCAATGGGTTAATTCCAACGATTTCTCCTGCAGAAATTAATGCAGATGTACCACCATGGCAGCTAGGGAAGATAACTCCAGGCGGTGAGCCTGCCAGCGCAAAAAACTTTTATGGAATATCAAGAAGTTTGAACGTAAAAGACCTGCCCATGGCGGCGCTCCAAGCTAGTGGGTTAGTTGATCCTCGATACAAAGTTTCAAAAAAGAATCAGTTAGATTTGTACGGCGAAATGTTTGAAGCTATGTCTGGCATTAAGACAGTTAAAGTAGACATGAAAAAATCTCTGCGCTACAAGGCCATTGATCTAGCAAATAAAATAAACAGTGATGCTGGTAAAAATCTTAGAAAATTAAGCAGGACTAACGAGTACAGAAGCACAGAAGAATTTGAATACAACTACGAAAAGAAAATACAGCAGCAGATGAAGTTAGCAGAAGAGCTAAGAGTTGCTATGCAAGATGCAAAGATTTTAGGCTTGTCTCAGCAAGAGATAAACAAAATATTGTCAGACAACAAGGTGCCTCGATGGCAGAGCTTGGTTAGAGGTAATTTTGTTCCTTCTCTACCAAATCCAAACCTTTATCTTGATCAAAAAGATTTTGGCACAGAAAGAAATGAGATAAGAAACATTATAGACCAGCAACGTATGCGGGATATTTATGGTCAATATAAAGGCAGACCTTTGCCTGCGCTGCCTCCAGAAGTCCCGCAAGTTCCACGCACTCCGCCGCCAGACTTACGGGCGTTTCCTAGCTCAAGAGAAGGGACTAGAAATTCTCTTACACCTCAGTCAAACTCTGCCGGTATATCTGCGCTAAGACAAGCGGAGATGAATAAACTACTAGGAATCTAATTGATACCTCAACGTAAGCGTAAGAGTAAGTACTTTGCAAAGAAGGTTGAGTACGATGGCATCGTCTTCGACTCTAAGCTTGAGGGTGCTAGGTACAAAATCCTGAAAGGTATGGAAGATCAAGGCTACATCTATGACCTTGAGGTACAGATACCATACGAGTGCGTTGTAGAGGGCAAGAGGATCTGCAAATATATATCTGACTTCAGGTATAAGTGCGGGGAAGATGTAATTGTAGAGGACACCAAGGGGATTATAACGGCAGTGTTCTCGTTGAAGAAGAAGTTAGTCGAAGCCCTGTATCCAGGGCTCGTTATCCAGATCATTGTTGATCCAAGAGAGTTACCTAGAACGGAGTATTATCCTCGTCCATAACTTGTACCTTCTCTAGGTTATCGAACTCCCCGTCAAAGAAGTTTCTTAGTTTCTCCATGTCAGATATCCCGGTAAACATATAGTCTATCTTGGATAGCTCACGCATCTCAGGGCTGCTGAAATGCTTATCACCCAGCTTATCTGCCGTGACATTGTAGAACGTAAAGATACCAGCACGGTACGCCATGACATCATCAGTACATTCCTCCTCGATGAGATCTGCCCTAACAAGGTTGGGATTCCATCGATGATCCCGACATCCCTGCTTCTGCTCATCGAGGGTCAGGTCTTTACTGAATCTACTGCAGTGCCATGCTGCCTTATCGCTTTCCATATCAGGCTCACAGGAGTCACAGTTCCTGCAGTTAACTGACGGTGGTAAGCGATGTCCGAGGTAAGTACTCCTGTACTGCTCAGTCTCATTCTTCAACCGCCAATCAGTCTCGTTCAACCCAGCACCGGGCTTGTCAGAAGAGATGATCTTCTTAGCTTTCTCTTGAGCCTGCTCCCATATCTCTGGATTGAAGTCGATGATCTCTGAATAGATCTGGCTGTTGTTCTTATTCATGACAACAACCATGGTCTTCTTCAGATCAAAGCACCCCATGTAGCAATGTATCTGCCACTGATATGTCTTAGACCATGCCTGATAATCTCCCAGCTTAACAAGCGCATTAAACCTAGTGTTGTTGGCTGACTTAGCCTCAAAGACAAGCACCTGTTCTGGGTCTTCATCAATCACTCGCTTAACAAAGCCATCACAACTCCCGCCGAAGTGGCCTCCTAGGTAGGATGCGCGGTACTGATCACCGTTACCATCGACTGCAGAGACATCGAACACATCAGTCTTCTTGATGAAGTGAACCAGTTGGTCCTCGATGTGATTTCCCAGGTCAAACAACCTGAGCATCCTGCCCTCAAATGAAGATGGTAAACACCAGCGAAAGTCCATCCATATCTTTCGCTCATCATCACCACCGATCACACTCATCCCCATGTGACCCCTGAACCTATCGTTGTCTTCAGCTATTCGCTTATCCATCTCTTCAAAAAGTAACTCCGATGACATTCCAGTACCTCCCCTCTTTTCTTAGGTTAACTTTCTTTATTTCAAGCAGTGCTCCGTTGTCCACCATGTGAACCGCTGACTCAATGCTGTACGGAAGATCAAAACCTCTCGACATAATCCTCCATTTCTTTTCAGCTACCTCCCTAGGCTTACCCTTCATGGTCATCATGAGTGCGGTAGATCTAGGCCAGTAGTTTTCCTCAGTCTTAAACATGATCTTCAGGTAGTCATTACCGTTCTTTGATACAGCCCTTTCAGCGCGAACACACTCTACTATCTCTTGCACTTCAATGATGGCAGCTTCACCCAACTCATCCGACAGCACATTACCTTCTGCAGCTATGGTTGTTTCAGATGCCCCTTGCTCCTCCTTCAAGCCATAATCAACACCGTATTCACCACCTGTCACTGGCAGTGGCTTGAGTGCTTCGCACTCCCTGCATTTCTTATCATCTATGTCATTGACCGACAGACACTCATCACATATCCAGATTTTTTCTTCATCAGTAGCTTCATCATCTTTCTTGTTACGCTCAGGTCTAGCGACATCGATGCAGCCATGACGGCCCATGTTTCCACCGTAGTCCAAGAGAAGACAATCATCCTTGTTTGGCCAGGGTCGCATACCCCTGCCACATATCTGAACGTACAAGCCAAGCGACTTGGTAGGTCTAAGCAATGCGATGCAGTCGGTACGAGGCGCGTCCCATCCCTCAGTCAACACAGCTACGTTACATAGCGCACTGACCCTGCCTTCCTCAAACCCATCTAGAATGTATTTGCGCTCATCCATAGGAGTCTCAGCCGTCACACAGGCCGCGCTAATCCCCTGATTCTGAAGGAACAGCGCCATCTTATTCGCGTGGAGTACGCTGACACAGAAGAACACCGTGCTCTTTCTGCCCTTGAGGTAAGCCTTCTCCAACCAATCGTTAATGATTGCATAGATGGTTTCATCTACCATGGCCAGCGCCTCAAGGTCCGACTCACGATAGTCGCCTCCCTTGAACTTGACCCTAGCCTTTGAGGCATCGATGACGGCATCGTTGTTTACCTTGAACGATGACAGCCTAGATAGATAACCCTGCTTGATTAACTGTGGGATGGTAGCCTTGTAAGCTACGCCCCCAAAGAAGTGATCATCCATACCATAGATGTATCCCTGCCCCATACGATAGGGCGTGGCAGTTACACCCATGATCTTGGGGCAACCTATCTCTTCAAAGTGATCGATGATCTTTCGGTATCGGCTGCTCATCTGGGGACCAACATGGTGGGCCTCATCAATGATGATGTAGTCGAATGGGTATGATTTCTCTAAGCGTTTCTTTGAAGCCAGCGTATCTCTACTAGCAACAACGATGGGCGCTGTATGATTAAACTGTTTCAAGCTGGCCGCAAGAATCCCAACCGGGGCATCAGGCCACACAGTGATCAGCTTATCAACCGCTTGACTGATAAGTTCTTGGCGGTGAGCCAAGATAAGGAATCGTTTGCTTGGGTCAGCAAGGTATAGCTCTTTGATCAATGTTGTAAAGACAACTGTCTTACCTGCCCCAGTAGGTAGTACGATCAGGGGGTAAGTTGTTTCTT
>Ga0307995_1001947_pt1 | contig 12403 bp, 13 predicted proteins | sample EllFjometagen262_FD_203132 | JGI IMG/M metagenome (GOLD analysis project Ga0307995, IMG submission 203132) | Marine microbial communities from Ellis Fjord, Antarctic Ocean - #262 | ecosystem: Environmental > Aquatic > Marine > Unclassified | place: Southern Ocean | collected 2014-11-02
ACACAAGCTCTGGTTTCTTCGGAACTGGAAAAAAGTCTTGGTTCTACTCGAGTAAACTTGTTCTGAATAGGTGATGGTCATTTTGACGTCAATCTGATGCAGGTCTTCCGGTACGAGCACTAGTATTGATTATTGATAATATCGTGCTCGTACCGACATTAGAATTTCATTCTGATTGTTGATGATATTTTCATTCCAATTCTAACGTTCCGGTACGTGCATTATTAATGCCAATTGGTGTAATCAGCCACTTCAACTCCACCTCGTAACCCATTTTGAACCAAGATGGAACCACCATTGTGCATATGCATCGTTGTATACATTTCTAGCACGATGTTTGACGAACGCATTTGAATTGATTAGCATTTGATCAAAAATATCTTCCAACCAATCCCGTTGAGTTTGGTCGAGAATATTCTCCTCTACAGAACGAAGAAAAATAACATTCCTTACATCTAAATCTGAGACATATCCTGTCAGATGACGCGTCGGCTTATCCTCCCCCAGTATCTTACTGATTTGATTCGTTATTCTAGGCGTAGCCGAGAACATATCCATTGTATCCTCTGATTTGATTGGGCCATCATGCAAGTGTTCTAGGCGAGGTGGGGGTGCTTTTAATGGATCAAAACTACCGAATCTCGGAAACCAATCTTCATTGAGAAATTCACCATGAGAAACAGTCACGCGATCATTAACTGGATGCCAGTCCGCTAAATCTGGACGATACCGCGCATAACTTGGAAGCCAAAGGGTGATATGTGCTGGTCGATTGGTTTTTTTCTCCAAATTGGGCCCAGTACGATGCCAAGTAAGGCTATGAAGTACTACAATATCTCCACGGTTAACTGGAATTCTGAGTATGTCTTCACGGTCAGTGTAGTCTACAGGGTCCATAATAAAATCCACTGGGGGTGATATTCCCCAAGAATGGGATTTGTCAACTACTTCAAGACAGCCCCCCTTTTCGCTGACACCCTCCAACGGCAACCAACAGGAAAGTGAATTTGGTGTATCTACTGGCCAAAATGGGTAATCTTGGTGCCATGGAATAGTACTGTTTAGAGAATTACTAGGTTTCCTAATTATATGATCGTGGAGTAATTGTATTGATGGTTCCTGCAAGTAGAACTGGACAGTATTCGTCAGACGTTTATCCCTGAGTAATTTATCGAAATATTCATTCTCGGACCAAAGGTCTCTCCACTGACAGATACGAGAATCGTAGTCATCAATTTGCATACCGAGTTCTTCAGCATATCTCAAGCGTAAATTTTCAAGGCTCAGTATTCCATTATCCATTTCACTTTTACCAAAGACCCCTCTTATCACTACGAAACCATGATCCTGGAAAAAATGAAGTGCATCTGAACAGTTTTCAGTGAAGCCAACTTTATTCGTCTGGAAATTCAATTTTTCACCACCCGAGTCTTTCTAAGGCCTTTTCTATTGGATAATTACGACCGTTGAAATATTTATCTATTATCTCCTTGTAATCAGATTTTGAAGTTAATTCCTGAATGGTTCTTTCGCTGTTAGAATGGGTAATAAACTCACGATCTCTAATGGCATACATTATACCAGAATCATATCTTATGAGTCTTATTCCACTTAGAAATGGTCCAAAATTACTGTCAGTATAATGCTGCTTGACCATCGAGTTAAAGAATTTAAAATCGACCTTTAAATTCATAAAGCGATAATTTTCCCTGAAATTTTCAATTTTTTGATATTTTTGTTCTACGATGTAATAATCTTGTTCAGAACGGATTCTGTATATCAATCCAGCATGATTAAAGGAACCACTTGCTTTGAGTGTGATCGGTTCGATGTATGGGTGCCCATTGCCGGCATCTATCCATAATTCATCACCATCTATACTAACCAAAATAGCCATGTGAGACAGTTTCCCTTTCATCCACGCTGGGGTAAGAGAAGCGTTAAATCCACAATGAATGAGTAAATCACACAAGAACGGATTAATATGACCACAAGGACCCCCTAAATGCGAGGTCAAATCTTCAATTATATTTTCGTTTGTAGGTGGTCGCCTCAACCGAACGAGCATCATGAGGTTTGTGAAAGGAATTTCTCGGAAAAATACAACTAACAACTCTCTGATCCAGTCACTTGAAATTAGGGGGTCGCTGAGGCCAAGGCCAGATACAAATCTGATAGCATCGCCATATGACTTGATCAAACTCATTATAAATCCTCATTTTCTGCAATCATCCCAATTTTTGAGAGTTCGAAAGGGACATTGATAATTTTCAATTTTCGCCGAGATGCCATTTCAGAGATAGTGTCAAACAAGTTCTCAGAGAATTGAACATTGTGAAAAAGAGGGGTCGAGGCATATTTCTTTGGCCTATTACTCAATTGTTTTTTCCAACGACCTCGTTCGGGTAGAATTACCCAAACTTCCTCGCCTACTTTGAGTGGAAATAAGGCGCTTTCTCGTACACAACCAGCCACAACTATTAGGTCTGGTGGGAAGTCATTTTTTGACGCACTCTTGATTTCTCTAATTATCTGAATCAGATGGGAGTTCGCCGTCATCACGCCACTTTCCAAGTTCCAAGGGTGAGTTAGCGGTCCCAGCATGTCTGTAAATTCTACGTAGGCCCGAGATGAATAATTACGGACATACGTGGATTTCCCTGCGCCTGGTGGCCCTAGTAACCAAATCAATGACATTATGGCACCTCGGTGACAATTGTTCCATCGATGAGTTTACGCGATAGTGGATGATTAGGTGCTCGATTTAAATCCCAAGTATTTTCTGGATGTAACCAACTCGAAGACCAAGCAACTCTTTCTTCTGATGAACTATTCTCACCGGATTTATGCCACAACAAAGGGGTGAAAATTATGGCATCGCCGCGTTTCATTGAGGGATATGACGCTATTAGGGTGGGTGTTGTTGTTTCGCAAGTCAAGTTCTGAGGATTACCGGTCGTGAGGTCAATTGCGGGGCCTATGCCGATCAGATGACTCCCCGATGAGAAACCAACCACTCCGTTGCTAGGGTCACAATCTTGCAAGGGGCACCACAGGATCACACCTTCGGGCTTACTAACAGGCCAATAAGAAAAATCTTGGTGCCAATGAAGTGTCTGATGATTTTGATTTTTTGACATGATGACGTCTTGAAATAAAACTGGCTTGTAGTTCAAGATGGAAGTTAACCGGATTCTGATTTTTTCTGCGAGTACCGAAGTAGATGCGTGACCTTTCATTTTATGCGGATTTAACCATTGATTCAGCATCTTTTGCATACTTGTATTGGGCAGAGGAACATCATGTGTGAACAACTGTTCTTCTGTCATCTGTTGGTAGCGATTACAAAATGAATATGAAGCCTCCAAATGGATAAGATCTTCCTCAGTCAAAAAAGATTTAAGACAGGCCCATCCCGTAGTTTCAAGTTCATTCAAGATATCAACCATGCTAAACGATAATACACAGAAGTAACATATAGTACTTGCTAACCTCCATTTTTGTTGTCATGGCTAGTTTTCTAGGTATCGGGGGACTTGATCATAATGGGTCAATTGCTGTGGGTACAAACGGTAAAATAAAAACATTCTTTGAGTTAGAACGTTTGACAAGGTTGAAGAATGTCGGCATCTCAAATCCAGAGCATTTGGAAGTAATATTAAGTGCACTCGAAGAAGATGACATTGTACATATTGCAATCGCAGATATCGAATGGTGGAGTTCATACAAAGATTGGATGGAGCCAATATTGAAGCAAAAGTTCCCAAGAGTTACGATTTCCGTACATCACCATCATCACTGTCATTTGTCTGCAGCATTCCATCTTTCTCCATTTGAAGAGGCAATTTCAATTGCTGTGGATGGTAAAGGGGACGGAATGTCTACCTCATGGGGTATTGGGCGACGGGGAAGTGGGGTCGAAATTAAAGGCGGGCAGTCTTCATGGTATTCGCTTGGTAGAATGTGGTGGGCAGTTAGTGAGGCACTTGGGTTTCCGGGCCACCATTCAGCTGGCAAAACAATGGCCTTTGCTGCACTTGGCAATGCCAAAGGCCACATCCAGTCTTGTCTGGTATTGGAAAAGGAAGGGACGTTTTCATTCAAACACCCAGATTTAATTGCGGAGGATTGGAGGAATGTCAAAAAAATTACATCATTAATGGAATCATGGATTGCCAAAGACCCAAAACTTAGGCCTGCCGATCTAGCAGCAGATATTCAAAATATAACAGAGAAAATTATTCTCCATCTTACAACTTATGCAATAAATAAATCTGGGATACACAATGTATGCATTGCAGGTGGTGTTGCACTTAATGGAATAAGTAATCAGGCACTCCATTGTTTGCAAGGTGTTAAGTCTTTATTTGTTCCACCGGTAACCGACGACAGAGGATTATCGATCGGAGCAATATGTGAGGTGATGGATAGACATTATGGTGGCACTTTACCACTTTCAAGATGTTCGCCTTATTTGGGACTAATCTACCCATCTAATAGGAATATACAACCATCTCTCAAATTGTTTAAGAAAATTTCGATTGGTTCAAAAGCATTAGAGCAAAGTGCTCAAATTATAAGAGAGGGGGGGGTTATGGCATGGCACCAAGGTCGCTCTGAAGCGGGACCTAGGGCATTGTGCCATCGAAGTCTCCTATCAACTCCTACAGATCGCAAACTTGCCGACCGAATAAATTCTGAATTAAAGCATCGGGAATGGTTCAGACCATTTGGTTGCTCAATTCTCGAAACAGAAACCGAAAATTGGCTTGAAATGGAGGGAGACTCACCTTACATGCTTAGAATTGTACCAGTTAGGAAAAATAAGATGGAGATGATTCCTGGGGCTTTACATCTAGATGGTACAACTCGACCCCATGTTGTCAACAGAAATGAATTACCGGAATTATGCGAAATGATAGATTATCTCGTGAATAATAACCACCCTCCAATGGTTCTGAATACATCATTAAACCTAAGGGGAGAGCCGCTTTCTGAAACCTATGAAGATACATTTAGGATAGCCGTTGTAATGAACCTTGACGCAGTATTTGTCGATGGAACCCTATTCATAAATACCAATATGGATAAATCTCTGCCACAAGATGAAGCAGGTCTCCTGTAACTTTGGGAATAGATGGGACAATACCATAAATCACCGAAAGAACCTCATTGGGCGATTGTGATTGATATTTATCCCTTAAAGGCGGAATAAACATGGATATTTTCTGTTTCAAACCTTTATCAAGGGCTAGTCTAATTGGAACCACTTTTAGTTTTGATCAAAATATGATTGTAAGTTGGAGAGCACACATTGAGTAATGGTGAACTTGAAAAACGAAATGCCTTTACTTCAGGGGTCTCAATTGTGGTAGGCCTGGAACCATTCAATGAAACGGTCAATGCCTTCGCTTAGATCTGTGCTTGGTCGGAACCCAAAGGCATCATCAAGATCTTGAATATCCGCGTGGGTGACCTGCATGTCTGCAGGATGGCAAGGCTTGTGGATAATTTGCGCCTTTCGGCCCAGCGCCTTCTCGATAATTTTCACGAGGTCATTCACCACAACGGCATTACCGTTTCCTACATTGAAAATTCTATATGGGGCTTGACTCTTTGCAGGACTGATCTCTCCATCGAAACCGTTTGTGGGAGGGCTATCGAGTACACGCATAATCGCTTCAACTACATCATCCACGTATGTAAAGTCGCGAATAAGTTCCCCATCGCCATAAATCTCAATAGTATCGCCGTTGAATATATCTTTCGTGAACTTGTAAACTGCCATATCCGGCCTTCCCCACGGACCGTATACTGTGAAGAAGCGCAATCCAGTCGTTGGTAATTGGTAGCAGTGGCTGTAACTGTGAGCCAACAGCTCGTTTGCACGTTTTGTCGCGGCATAGAGGCTTTGGGGATGATCGGCACTGTGATGAGCGGAGAATGGGGCCACCGCCTCATTACCGTAAACCGAACTTGATGATGCGTAAACCAGATGCTGCACCTTATTGGCTCGGCAACATTCCAGTACATTGCTGAAACCAACTAGGTTGCTCGTCACATATCGGTGAGATTCACTGACAGGACCCCGGACACCGGCTTGGCCGGCGAGGTGAATGACGCAGTCAAAGCGTCCCTCGGATAGAACCTTGGAGAGGTTTTCGCGGTCTTCAATGGAAACCTGAAGGAACGTAAACATCGGGTTTGACTGAAGTAATTTAAGACGGTCTTTCTTCAGTTGTACATCATAGTAAGCATTCAGGTCATCGATTCCAACGACATGATCACCACGCTTGAGTAAGCGTTGCGCTGTGTGGAATCCAATGAAGCCTGCGGCTCCGGTAACTAGCGTTTTTCGAGACATCACACACCCTCCCTGGTTGGGGAGAAGTCAACGGCCCATCTAAAGTATCGGAGAATCGACCCCTCTCGTTCGAGTTCAGAAACCGGGATGCTATTTTGGAGCCCGGATTCTCCATAGATGACAAGTTTGTCATCGCGGAGGAATCTGAACTGTTCATCAACGATTGCCGAGAATCGCATTCGGTTTTCGAATGGATAGATGGTTCCTGAGTTGAATCGATTTTTGATTTCGGCGATGATTTCGCTCTCCGGGCGCAAAGCGAGCATAATCTCCATCTGAAGGTATTCCTTTCCCTCCTTCCGATGGAATACCGTCAAGCGGTCATCATGGACTTGTGAACGGAAAGTCATCCCAAAGCGCTCGTAAGTGATAGCTTCATCCGCTGGATAGGGGAGTAACGACGGCCAACCATTTCCGACGTCTGCGAAGTAAACTCGATCATCTATGATCAAACGAGCAAGTCTGTGGATTTCTTCCCCGCCTATGAATGCGGTACACAATGTTGCATCGAGTTCGGCATTTCGCGCAGCGAGCACGAAGGAAAGGGCCTTGTCAGAGCATGTTCCACCCGGTACTTGACCGCCGACTTTGTTGCCGTACAACATGTTCAGATTATGAAAAGGCTCATCTCTAAACGCCCGATCAATTAGAGCAAGAACATCGTTCATTCCAGTCATTGGTGCACCTCCCCGCGTAGGTCAATCGCATCGTCGAACACCGGATAAGACGAAAAGTATGGAGCCTCGGAGTCCATTGAAAAAAGCCCAACCCAAACGCCACGGAGGGCTTCTCGTTCAGTGAATCCATCACGGCGGAGATAGTGAGTGACTAAACTACGAATTCCACTCCCCACATCGAGGGATGTTTTACGGCGCCAAAGAATGTCATTTGGGAGAGCGCCAGCGAAACTTTGACGGAGGAGTACCTTATTGTCAGAACCATCGTACATCTGTTCGAAGATGAGAGAGTCTGAAAGAGCGCGCAGGCGGCGGTCGAGGAAGGGGCATCGCACCTCTATGCTATGGGCCATTGACGCTAGATCGAGTCTTCGTAATTCTGTATTCTGCATATCTTGAATGAGTTGATTACGGACTTCCTTCCACTTGGAGTTTCGACTCGAGAAGTAGTGGTACCCTCCGAAGAGTTCGTCAGCGCCCTCGCCGCCAAGGACGACCTTAATGCCAGCCTCACGAACGGCCTTTGCGAGCACGAAGGTTCCTAGTCCATTACTAATTATAGATGGGTTAAAACTCTCTGTAGCCCAGATTAGGTCTCTTAGCATTTGAGGAAGGTCTTCGGTGGTAGGGAGGCTTACTTCACGAACGTCACGTAGTCCGAGTGCGTGAACAACAGTCTGTACTGCCTCGCTATCATCTCCATTACCTAGGGTGAAGTAGGTAGCGTCTGGGCGATGTTTCGCAACAACAGCAGCGACGAGGGAACTGTCCAGTCCGCCACTGAGGAATACACCAACGGGTTGATCTGGGGCGGGTAGTCGTTTAATTACGGCTTCACTGAATATATCTAAGAGGTTATCATCAATCTTGACGGCGGAGTGCTCGGCGAGAACTTTAATCTCGCCAGTTTGAGGGTCAACGGAAGAAATTCCAAGTGGGATTGCAGTGAATTGGTCAACATGTTCTAGAGCCTTCAGTTCGCTTGTAATAAATATTCTAGGACCTGAACTACCAACAAAGAGTGGCTTCTTGCCCATGTGATCTCTTATGCACAATATTTCGCCTGTAGTTTCATTGATAATTACGCCTGAATAGAAACCATCAAGGGCATCGATCACACCATGGTGAAGTTTTTGCAGCAACGGTAGCACGACATGTGTATCGCACGTTATTTGTGAGAGGTCATATGTTGTTATTAGCTCGTGTTGATTGTATATTTCACCGTTAAATGCTCCTACTAAAGGACCGCAAGTGTATGGTTGAGCGCCAGATTCAAGATCGCCATTAATTGCGAGGCGGACGAAACCTAAGGCCCCTCCTTGAGTTACCCGAATTTGACTATCATCGGGCCCTCGATGTGCAAGGCGCGGGAGAAGCATCCTGACTTGCTGCTCAGCGTCAGGTCCTGTCATGAAGAGGATTCCGCACATTCTGATACCTACTGAACTTGTAGTTCGGAACGGACTTTCATCAGCAATACGCCAAGGCGGTTGAGGCCACTTCCATCCGTTGTTTCGGCCCAGTAAGCGTCATTATCCGTAAGTTCGACGAGACGGCGGGTGCCTGTATCTTTCAAGAGGTCACCTAAGTCGGGATGTTGAAGAAATTTAGCGCGGAGCGCTGCCAGCATCACACTTTCCTTTTTAGACTCCCAATCAGGGATTCGCTCCGACTGATGTTCTTTGGCGAGAGATTTAGCAAGAGTTGGTGATGCTGACAGCCGAATTTTCTGTTGGATTTTGTTGGCGGAGAACTTCTGTGCCTGATAGTAATGCTCGACGGTCCTCCAACTAACACCTTCTAGAAAGACGCTGTGGAGGGAGAAGTTGGAGAGGTATCCACCCGGTTGGTCTGAGTGATAGAACCGAATATCAGTGTCGTTCTTTTGTTGCTCGTCGAGTAAGAGGAGGTGGCCTAGTTTGCGCATTTTGGTGTAGAGGTATTCCTTGTTTTCAGGACGTACATTGGGGTGAGTGTTAACGCTCAATACGCTAATGTTGTTGATCTCAAGATAATGGCGCTTTCTTGGGTTATTAGAGATAAGGCGTACAGTATTGATTTTAAGGGATTTCAGCAATTCGACGGCTGATTCGTAGGTTCGGGTGTCTTGTTCCAATCCTAGTTTCTCGAATGATTGGACGGTGTCTAGGGAATCTGTTTCCATGAGGCTGACGGCGCGAATTTTCTCTGATAGACCTTGACCGCGCCCCTCTTGGTGAAGGTGAATGATGATGCCATTTCCCTCTGTAGCGATGAACTTCATAGATTCTCTGAGTTGATCGGCGCAGTCACAATCTTGTGCACCGAATACTTCAGAGGCAAGACACGACGAGTGAATTCGCAGCAGTGGATTCTCTCCCTGATGATCGAGATCTCCCATAGTGATAACCCGTACATTCTCATCACCGGCGTCATACATGCGGAAGACCCCCATAGTGGTTGGAAGAGAGCACCAGTTGCGGATAGAGTTCATAGCAAGGCCCCGAACGGTATTCTTGAGAGCCTCTCACTTAAGGGTGCGGGCGGCATTATCTCATACGAGTCAATTTTCGGCGGCATAGTTGTCAGCTACTTCGCGCAGCGAGCCCAAGAATAAATGCAGTTCTGAAGCGCTCTGCGAGGTCACAGCATTGCTTAGGGCGGTCCAATTATCTTCGGTGAACCAATGTTCTAACAGGCTCAACAGCGGAAACAAATCCGGTGCTACGGAAGTTACCTTTAGCGCTTCGAATAGTCCACGAATTCTGAAGAAACTTTTCTCGAGTTGGTTGAGACGCTCGTGAAGTTGTTCTACACATTGATGCTGCACGTCAACGAGTTCTTCATCAGTAAATGCGAGGGAATGTGTGGGATTCGTATCAAGAAAACTAGTAAGGCCTGCGTACATAGCCGATCCGACGATCTCGCCTTGCACTTTCGCGAGGTTAAATCCAGGTACGGTTGATGTTCGAGCAACATGGTCAACTGGAAATCCGACCGCCTTTATTACGAATTTACGATAGTAGCGATTCACGATTGCCCAAAGCATGTCAGAGCGTCTCGCTTCGCGTCCATTAATTTGAATGGTCATGTTCGGAGTGAGGTTTAGGGCACTCGGATTGAGTACGAAGGTGCAACCTCCACGGTTCACCGAGTTTCGTGCGTCATGAAGAGGATTTAATGGTGTGTTTGCGGTAAGCGGTCTCGTAAGTGGTACGCCGTCGATTAATCTGTTAGCATCGCGGAGAAGTCGATGCTGCGCCTCCCTAACCGTCTCGCTTGGTTCACTTGGTTCGATCCAATGTGGTTGTTCTAGGTGTGCGGTATGCTTCCGAGAAAGATCGTAATAGTAATCGGGGTATTCACTTCGCGCACGCTGATTTTCCTTAGACCGGTCTGGTAACGGTTGCCCTGGAAGTAATCCGCCCAACCATCTGAGATTGTGGAGAAGATCAACAAGTTGGACGCGCAAACCGTTGAGTGGGGGGTTTGGCGAAGATCCTTCATAGGCTCCAATAACTACGTCCACTCCACTTTCGCGTAAAGCAGGGAGCCAACGGAGGTATTCTTTAGCACGTGAATCAATACGCATGTCATCGTCAAGTAGCCAGCCTACAGCAGTTGGGTCTCCAGCTATCTCCCGGCCCAGATACCTTTGGATCATCGTCCGGGCCTGCGCTATCCCCACTTGCCCGAGTGGTCGGTTAGTGAACATATTTCCGAATAGTCCACTCTCGGAGTCATGCTGCTGGCGTTGTATATCGAATACAAATACATTGAGTCCGAGTATTGCTGCTTTTGATGTTACACGCTCCAGTTCGGCCAATGGGCAGCCGTTGTCTAGGATAATCACTTTGGCGTCGATACCTTGCAGTGCGACGCTCTGTAAGAGTGGCCAGACGGTCTTTGGTTCCGAGGTAATCACGCCGATAGCGATGCGAAAAGGAGTATGGGCAGGTGCTTCAGGCGCCTTCCATGGAGTGGCGTAGGAGCGGATATCAGGGCTGCGCTGTATTGGGGAGAGGCCAGGAAATGTGCTGGCAGTTGATGGAGGCTGCCAATGAAAGAGTGTGACGGCTCGTTCGCTGAAGGCCCGGCGCTGAGAGAGAGTCATCCTCCCATTGTACTTGCTCCAAAAAGTATCGAGTCCAGAGATTTTAGCCTCCGACCCTCGAGTGGTGAGACGGATTCGACCTGGCTCCGCATAATGGTTAACAAGCGGCTCAGGAAGACGCGCAAAGCGAACTATAGAAAGGTCGGCTAGTCGGATGCACAGGTCACGGTCTGTGCTGCTGCGCAAAGACTCATCAAAGCACCCCGCCATGAGCATTGTGCTCAAGCGTAGGAAGAGATTTGAAGCCTGCACTCCTGGATTGCCGACGAGAAAGTCGTTCTCATTTAGTAACGAAGGCCCGGGGGCTTCGAGTGGCGGCGCTCCTAATTCTTCAATTCTCGATAGGTCGGCCGCGACTAGATCATAAGGTCCCGATGCCACTTTTTGGATGCATTTTTCAAGGTATGTTGGGTGCCACGAATCGTCATCGTCAAGGATGGCGAGGAAGGTCGTTTCAGGTGACAAGGTCTGTTCGAAAACACAATCAATTCCTGTATTCCAGGAGCCACTGGCCCCGGGAGTACGTCGATTACTGACGAGGGTAATTACCGTTCCTTCGCATTGAAGTGATTTGACATAGGTAGCGTTCTCTTGTTGATTTTCCACAGAGTGTGAGTCATCCACGATGACCAATAAGTCGGGGGCCAGCGATTGATTTAGAATGGACGGAATGGAACGTAAAGTCAGCAATTCAGGGCGGTCGCATGTCGCTACAATAACAGCGATCCTTGGCTTATGGGTCGTTTTGCCAACTGAAATGTTTGGAGCATGCAAGCCACTCATCCTCTAACCCTTGAATTTCAAATATTTATAGAGTTTGAATAAATCAGCATTGCAATAACTCCAGCCATCTGAAAATATCATTAGAACTGATGCCCGTAAGGAAGGTTTGAGTTTTCCGGTACGAGCAATAGTATTGATTATTGAAATCTCATGCTCATACCAACCTTCGCACTTCCTTCTGATTCCCATTAATACAAGCAGTCCAGTACTCAGGTCTAAAACCACATCAATATTGCTACGTAATTTACCCTTCATTTGATGAAGAAGTAGTTGCTCGCCTTTGCTATGGAGATTCGTAGTGTAGCCGTTATCGGCGCTGGAACTATGGGCGCGGGCATCGCTCAAGTTTGCGCCCAAGCAGGCTGGAAAACAAATCTATTCGATGCGTTTCCAGAAGGATTGGAACGTGGTATGAAAACCATTGATGCGTTTTGGGACAAAGGCATTGCTAGAGGCAAGACGACTGCGGAACAAAAGCAACAATGG
>Ga0307995_1001948_pt1 | contig 12402 bp, 12 predicted proteins | sample EllFjometagen262_FD_203132 | JGI IMG/M metagenome (GOLD analysis project Ga0307995, IMG submission 203132) | Marine microbial communities from Ellis Fjord, Antarctic Ocean - #262 | ecosystem: Environmental > Aquatic > Marine > Unclassified | place: Southern Ocean | collected 2014-11-02
CTGAGCTAAATGAACCGTATATTCACCTTTTCCACAACCCAATTCTAAAACAATTGGGTTTTTATTTTTAAAAAAATCCTTTCTCCAAGATCCCACATAGGGAAATTTTCCTTTTAAAACATCATCTCTCTTTGGCTGAATAACGTTGGGAAAAGTTTCGTTTTCCCTAAAACGTTTTAATTTATTTTTACTCCCCACCCTCTTTATGTTTTATGCGAAAATAAGAATTTTAATTCTCCTTTGAAGGTATGATTGAAAGTGAAAAAGAAAATTCAGACCCGATACCCACTTTACTTTCAACAAATATTTCTTCATTGTGAGCCTCAATAATGTGTTTAACAATAGCCAATCCTAGTCCAGAGCCACCTGTGCCTCTGCCACGACCTTTATCTACTCTATAAAAGCGTTCAAATAAACGTGGCAGGTGTTCTTTCGCTATACCATCCCCATTGTCATTAATTCGAACCCATATTTTAGAATCATTCATATGCTCAATGCTTACCTCAGTTACGCCCTTTTTAATCCCATATTTTAGTGAATTAATAATTAAATTTGTGAGCACTTGTTGAATACGTTCTTCATCAGCAAGTACATTAATAGGTTTTTCATAATTTCGATCCAACCTTAGTGTTATTCCATTTCGAATCCCATCGATTTCCAATAAATCAAATACATTTTTTATTGTTTCTCTTAAATCAAAATCTATTTTATTTAGGGATTCAATTCCTGACTCAAATTTGGTAATCATATCCAAGTCATTTATTACAAACATTAAGCGATCTACCCCTTTAGCCGTTTGTTTTAAATACTTTTCCCGAATTTCATCATCTTTAATATCCCCTTCCAATAATGTTAAAATATACCCTTGAATAGTAAATAGTGGAGTTTTTAATTCGTGCGAGATATTACCTATAAAATCTTTTCTATAATTCTCTTGTTTCTTCAATAGTTCCATTTTCAAATCTTGCTCAGAGGAGATTTTTTTTAAATAATAGACTAATGAATCTATTTTTTTTAACTTCCCAATAGGGTTGGGAGAAACCAAAATTGGAAAAATATCCTTATATATTTTGACTACTTTTTTAAAAATTATTTGTTTAACGATAAGGGATATAAGAAAAAAAGAAATGATAGATAAAAACATGAAAAATATAAAAAGTGGAAAAATTATATTTTTCATTGAAATCTCAAAAAAAAAAGTGCTTAACAAAAAAAGTGAAATAGCAAAAAAAGAAGCTAATGCTAAAGTTAATATACTGTAATATTTATGATTTAATGATGACACAAAATTAATTTTCAGGTTCAATGAATTTATAGCCAACTCCTTTAACCGTTTTTAAAAAATGGTCGCCTAATTTTTCTCTAAGCTTTCGGATATGAACATCAATCGTTCTGTCACCAACAATAACCTCGTTCCCCCAAACATTTTCCATTATATTATCTCGCTTGAAAACCTTTCCTGGTTTTGAGGCCAAAAGGTATAGAAGTTCAAATTCTTTTCTAGGCAAGAAAAGCTCTTGCTTTCTAAAAACTACCTTATATTTATCTTTATCAATTGATAAATCAGAGAATTCCAAAGCTTTGTCATCAGGGGAAACCTCCTTAAACCTTCTCAACAATCCTTTTACTTTAGAAACTAAGACTTTTGGCTTAATAGGTTTAGTAACGTAATCATCTGCACCAACTTCAAAAGCAGCTACATAAGAATAATCTTCTCCTCTAGCTGTTAAAAACATAATGACAGTATCATTAAAACGGCTATCTTTACGAAGTCTTTCGCATGTTTCAATCCCATCTAAATTAGGCATCATTACATCAAGTATTATCAAGTGAGGTAATTCTTTTTCTGCAACTCTAAGTGCTTCCAAACCATCAGAAGCAGTAAAAATATGATATCCAACCTTTTCAAGATTAAACCTAACAATTTCTATAATGTCTTGCTCATCATCTACCAGTAAAATCTTAATATCCTTTTTATTCATTATTTTTAAAGAACAAATTTAATGCTTTATTAAAATTAACGATATGTCCTCAATATTAACAAATCACTAACTTTTTATATTTTTAAAATAAGTCATTTTAATTAAAAATCAAATGCTCAATTAAATAAAATAAATTAATTGATATTATTAAAAATCCCATCAAAAAAATATTTGCTTAAACTTTTATTAATAGATTAAAATACTATCTTTTTTTTTAATTTTACATTCCTATGAATATAGTTTTAAATGCTTTTGATGAAATTATATCCCCTATTCAATTTAAGCAACATGCACTAGAATTATTCAAATACCAATATGAGAATAATACTGTATATAGATCATATTGTGACTTGACTAATAATGCTTCTTCGGAAGTTACTGAGGTTCATGAAATTCCATTTTTACCCATTCAGTTTTTTAAATCACATACAGTAAGTTGTGTTTCTAAAACTCCAGAAAAAATATTTTTATCTAGTAAAACTTCAGGGCAAACAGCCTCTAGACATTTCGTAAATGATTTAAACATCTATCATAAAAGTTTTGAGAAAGGATTTAATGAGTTTTACGGATCTATTAAAGACTACGCGCTACTTGCTCTACTGCCTTCTTATTTAGAAAGAGAAAATTCTTCTTTAGTTTATATGACCAATCAACTAATTCATCAATCAAAACATCCGTTAAGTGGTTTTTATCTAGATGAGTGGGATCAATTAATTAATACTCTTCAAACACTTCAAAAAGAGGGACAAAAAACAATTTTACTTGGTGTTACTTTTGCACTTTTAACACTTATTGAAAAAAATAAATTAAATCTAAATAATACAATAATTATGGAAACAGGAGGCATGAAGGGAATGCGAAAAGAATTGGTGCGCGAAGCATTACACTCATCATTAAAAAAAGGTTTTGGTGTTAAAAACATACATTCTGAATATGGAATGACAGAGTTAATGAGCCAAGCCTATTCTAAAGAAAATGGTCTTTATAATTGCCCACCTTGGATGAAAGTTTTAATTCGTTCTACTGATGATCCATTTGAAATAATTCAAGAAGAAAAAACAGGCGCATTAAACATAATTGATTTAGCTAATGTTGAGTCATGTGCTTTTATTGCCACCCAAGATTTAGGTAAAACTCATAAGGATGGGAGTTTTGAAATTTTAGGTCGCTTTGATACTGCGGAAATAAGAGGCTGTAACCTGATATCAGTTTAGGTAATAATCTTTAAAATAAAATAGTTTTTTTTGCCACGCTGTAATAAAACATATTGATCAGCAATTAATTCTTTTTCACTAATGATAAAATCTTGTGTCACTTTTAGCTTATTAACAGAAATCGAATTTTCTTTTAAAGCCCGTCTTGCCTCACCGTTTGAATTTAAAAAGCCCGATAAGATCGAAAGTGCTCCTATTATATCAATCCCGTCTTTGATTAAACTTCGTTCAATTTCTGCTTGAGGTACACCTTCAAACAATTCCAAAAAAGTATTAGGTGTTAAATTTTGAAGAGCTTCACTCGTAGTGTTTCCAAATAAAATTTGAGAAGCTTCCTGAGCCTTAACAAGCTCTTCACTCCCATGCACAAGTATTGTTACTTCATGGGCAATTGTTTTTTGAAGGAGTCTCAAGTGAGGGAATTTTTTATGCTCTTTAATTTTTTGATCGACTTCTTTTTCTGATAAAAAAGTGAATATTTTAATATAACTCAAGGCATCATCGTCTGAAGTATTTAACCAAAATTGATAAAACTTATAGGGAGACGTTCTATTTTTATCTAACCAAATATTACCGTCTTCAGTTTTTCCGAATTTTGTTCCGTCTGCCTTTTTTATTAGAGGACATGTAATTGCATATGCTTTTCCACCTTCTTTTCTTCGAATTAATTCAGTACCGGTTGTAATATTTCCCCATTGATCACTTCCCCCCAATTGAAGTCTACAATCATTCGTTTTGTATAAGTGTAGAAAATCATAAGCCTGTAATAATTGATAAGTAAATTCAGTAAAAGACATTCCTACTTTAGCTTCAGAAGCCACTCGCTTTTTTACAGATTCTTTAGCCATCATATAATTTACTGTTATATGCTTTCCTACTTCTCTAGAAAAATCAATTAAACTATATGATTTCATCCAGTCATAATTATTAACGAGTTGGGCAGTATTAGGTAACAAAGTAGTAAAATTTAAAAATTTTTGTAATTGATTTTCTATGCCAGCACAATTTTTTTCAAGGGTGTCTTGATCCAATAAATTTCGTTCATCAGATTTCCCGGATGGATCACCAATCATTCCAGTAGCTCCACCTAAGAGAATGATGGGTGAATGGCCATGTTTTTGAAAATGCATTAACATAATAATCTGAACTAAACTCCCAATATGAAGCGAATCTGCTGTAGGATCAAAACCTATATAGCCTTTGGTAGCATTTTCAAGTAAAAAAGTTTCTGTTTCTGGCATGATATCATGGAGTAAACCACGCCATTTGATCTCTTGTACAAAATTAGTTGGCATAAATTTTTGAGACAAAGATAGATTTCTAGAATGGAAACCAAAAATCAAAATTTAAAAATTGTACTTTGCTTGACATGATATTAGTCACAGGGGGTACCGGTATAGTGGGAGCTCATTTACTACTTAAATGTGTTAAACAAAACACTAAAGTAGTAGCTACTTACCGAAGAGAAGAGAGTTTGGAAAAAATAAAAACACTTTTTGAAAGTCTATCACCAAACCATCCTAAAGACTTTAAGACTATTCAATGGATTAAAGCACCCTTAAATGATCTTACTTTGCTAAATAATGCTTTTAAAAACATTGACTATGTATATCATTGTGCTGCAAAAGTAACACTTGCTGATTCTAAGGCAGAAAAATTGATGAAAAGTAATATAGAAGGAACTGCCAATATTGTGAATGCATCAATTAAACACAAAATTAAAAAATTAGTTTATGTTAGCTCTATTGCTGCTATTGGTGCAGAAAAAAATATCATAACAGCTGATGAAGATTCTAGCTGGAATTCAGATCAAAATCACACCGCTTATGCATATTCTAAATATGGAGCTGAACTTGAGGTATGGAGAGGTTCACAGGAAGGATTAAATGTTGTAATTGTAAATCCTGGGGTTATTTTAGCAGGTGAATTATGGGGAAGAAGTACTGCTACACTATTCAGAGATGTTGCAAATGGTATGAGATTCTATCCCACTGGAAGCGTAGCATTAGTCACTGTTGAAGATGTAGTGAATGTTCTCATGAAGTTAATGGAGTCAGATATTTTAAACGAGCGCTTTATACTTGTAGCAAAAAACATTTCTCAAAAAGAATTACTTTCCAAAATTGCGGCTTCAATAGATATAAAACCACCATATATACCTTTGAAAAAATGGTTTCTTTACAGTGCTTTTGTATTTGAAAAAATATTAAGAATTATGGGTATTCGAAAAAAAATTTTAAGTATTGCCTTAATTGAAACTTTAACAAGTAATCAAAATTATGACGGCTCTAAAATTTGCGAGGCAATTAATTTTCATTATAGCAATATTGATGAAACAATAAAAAGAATTGGAACTTCCTTTAGAAGATAATCTACTTTTTGTTTTTTGCCAATAAGTCCAAACTATCTTTCACCTTATCCATTTTTTTTAAAACAGCAGAATGAATGCGATGAAAAATTCGTGGCTTTTTTGCGTAATAATTTTCGCTTTCAATCAACTGAAGACTATCAATGTTATATTTTTTATATAAATATGACTTTCCTAAAATAGCTTCAAAAGCTGAGTTTTTTTTAGAGAAAGTGCTCATCACCTCCATAAGAGTTGCATCATATAAAATTTGTTCCATTTGATTTTCACTAATTAAATTGGCTGGTTTCAAAACTCTCCCTGAGTCTACACAACCAAAAAGAGTAATGAGAACGATCAATTCTAAAAAAAATAGTTTTATAAATTTCATTTTATCGATCAAATATTAAGGCCTTTGCTGCAGATACTGACTGAACTTCTCCATCTTTATATGCCCATTGACCGTTCAAAAGGGTTCGTTCAACAGATCCTTTAAAGGTAGTGCCCTCAAAAGGTGACCAGCCACATTTATATAAAAGACTGGATTTTTCCACTAAATGTTCTTTATCTAAATTTACAAAAATTAAATCGGCGAAATATCCTTCTCTTATATAACCCCTTTCTTTAATATCAAATAAAATTGCAGGATTATGACATGCTTTCTCTACAATTTTTTCCAATGTAATTTTACCTTGATGGTGAGCTGTCAATAGAGCAGGAAGTGAATGCTGAACAAGAGGGCCTCCTGACGGAGCATCTTTATATTTATTAGCTTTCTCTTCCATAGAATGTGGTGCATGATCTGAAGCAATTACATCTAGCAAATCTGAATTAACCCCTGCCCACAATGCGTCGCGATCTTGTTTTGTTTTAATCGCAGGATTCCATTTAATATTGGTTCCCTTTGAGACATAATCATCTGAAGTAAACCACAAATGATGGATACAAACTTCAGCTGTTATCTTCTTATCCTTCAATGGGATGTCATTCCTGAATAAAGACAACTCTTTTGCAGTAGAAATGTGAAAAACATGTAACCGAGCTCCTGTTTCTTTTGCAAGAGCTACGGCCTGAGAAGATGACAAATAACAAGCTTCCTCACTTCGAATGATGGGATGTTGCTCTATTGGAATGTCTTCACCAAAAATCACTTCAGCCATACTCATGTTATCTCTAATAGTTGTCTCATCTTCACAATGAACAGCAATAACTAGGTCTGTATTATTGAAAATTTGTCGAATTATTTTAGGATTATCTACCAACATATTACCTGTTGAAGAACCTAAAAATATTTTTAATGCAGGCACACGCTTAATATCTAAGGCCAAGATTTCGTCTAAATTATCATTGGTACCCCCAAACATAAATGCATAATTAGCAAAAGATAGATTTCCTGCAAGTTTAGTTTTTCTTTCCCATTCTTCAATTGTAGTAGTTTGTGGTAAGGTGTTAGGCATTTCAATAAAAGAGGTGATTCCACCAGCAATAGCTGCTTTAGATTCCGTGGTTATTGTTCCTTTATGGGTAAGTCCTGGCTCTCTAAAATGCACTTGGTCATCAATTATTCCGGGGAAAACGTAATGACCTTCAGCATCATATATTTCAACCTCATCTTCAACCTTGATCTTAGAATCAATAACAGCTATTCTAGAGCCAATAATTAAAATTTCGTTTTTTTCAATTTTTCCTTCATTAACTATTTTAGCATTAATTATTTTAAATTTTTGCATTATTTAAATCTTTGTCTATTTAACCGTAAAAACAATACTCCATAAAGTGCTTCCCAAATAATATTACTACTCATTTTGGACTTGCCTAAAACTCTGTTTTTAAATATAATAGGATGCTCTACTAGCTTAAATTTTTTTATCCATGCCTTATATTTTAACTCAATTTGAAAAGCATATCCTACAAATTTAATGTCATCTAGAGCAATAGACTCCAAAACTGTCCTTTTATATCCTATATAACCAGCAGTAGGATCTTTTAGAGGCATCGCTGTTATTAATTGGACATACATTGACGCAAAATAAGATAGAAGAATTCTATTGAGTGGCCAATTCACAACATTAATTCCGTTAACATATCTAGATCCTATCACCATATCAAAATTTGCTTTCAAAAGCGCTAACATTGGTTTAAGTTCACTGGGATTATGAGAAAAATCTGCATCCATCTCAAAAATATAGTCATACTTATGTCTTAACGCCCATTTAAAACCATGGACATATGCGGCACCCAGCCCACTTTTTTCTAAACGAGATTCTAAAAATAACTTTTGCCTATAAACGGGCATCAAATCTAAAACTAAAGCACCTGTTCCATCCGGTGATTCATCATCAACAACTAAAATATTAATTTCTGTGGTTATAGCGAAAATGGCGGCAATAATAGCCTCAATATTTTCAGCTTCATTAAATGTTGGGATGATAATAAGTGTTTGTTCCATAGTATTTTATAAAAATAGCAAATGTATTAACAACATATCACCAAGAAATGTATATTAATTTTTTAAAAAACTTCTAAATTTGTTATATGGGAGAATTAATTTACAATACAAATATTCATCAAGATTGGATCAGCTTAGTTTTCCTTTTCAATCTGACTCTTTTTGTAATGCTGAATTATATTAATCATGAAAGATTTATGGACATTCTCCGAATTTTTCCTTCTAGTTTATACATAGGGAAATATGCAAATGATCATAATTATAATTATTTAGAGCGATTTAACTTTGTTAGTTTTTTGTTTACGGCTAATACAATGGGATTATTTTTGTTAAGTATCAATAATTATTTTTTTAAGCCTATTGTTAACGGGATTGAGTTTTATAATTATTTAACAGTTTTTTTTAGTATAATTACTATTCGCTTTTTTATTCATCAATTTATTTTGAGGCATTTGAAGTTAATTGACATCATAAATATCTTCCTGTTTAAATCCTTTATAAACAATACACGAACTGCTTTTTTTTTGCTAATCCTTTTGTTTATTGATCACTATACCAAAGATTCTCATTTATTGGTACTTTTAGTGCCATTAATAGCTGTTTTAGGAATGTGGTTATTTAATAAGTTGAAAATTATATTTTCTTTTATTAAATCTCAACCAGGCAATCTTTTTTATTTAATTTTTTATCTTTGCAACATTAAAATTGCCCCTTGGATGTGGCTCTATTTATTATATCTAGAAACAAGATTGTAATTTATTCATATTATGAAAGTTAAAACTATTTTGGTTTCACAACCCGAGCCTTCAAATGAGAAATCCCCTTACAGTAAACTTCAAGAAAAACATAAGCTAATTATAAATTTTCGACCTTTCATTCACGTAGAAGGAATGGACGCCAAAGAAGTTCGCCAACAAAAGATTGATTTTAACAACTTTCAAAATATTATATTAACAAGTAGAAATGCTGTAGATCATTTCTTTCGCCTTTGTAAAGAAATGCGATTTACAGTACCTGATTCAACAAAATATTTTTGTCAATCTGAGGCTGTAGCTTTCTACCTTCAAAAATATGTGGTTTATAGAAAACGTAAGGTTTATGTAGGTGAAAAAAAGATTGAAGATTTAGAAGCAGTCTTTAAGAAATTCAATAAAGAAACTTTTTTGTTTCCTACTTCTGATATGTTAAAACCAGATGTGCCTGACTTTTTAAACAAATCATCTCTTAATTGGCAACGTGCAATTTTATACAAAACAGTTGTTAGTGATCTTTCAGACCTACGAGATGTGTACTATGATATTCTTGTCTTTTTTAGTCCCTCAGGAATTGAGTCCCTTTTTAAAAATTTTCCTGATTTTGAGCAAAACAAAACACGGATTGCTGTTTATGGAAATTCGACAGTTGAAGCTTCAAAAGCAGCTGGCTTAAGAATAGATATTAAAGCACCCACACCGGAAACGCCCTCCATGACAATGGCAATTGAAGAATATATTGAAAAAGTTAATAAAATTTCTTAGTTATATTTTTTTGTTGCAAAAATTATTAATTTAACCTGAAATCAAGAATGCTAAACCAAATGGTATTAAGAGACCTTTCTATTAAATTAAACAAAATTTTAAGATTAAAATACTTAAGGAAAATAAAAGTATTTCAGTATATATAATTATCATAAATTATTTTGTCTTTTCAGTGAATAAAATTCAATAAAAGAAATAGTCAATAAATAAATACTATAACAATCAACATAACAGACTCCAGCTTATGACTATTTAGATTGGTTTGTTTTAGAATAATCTTAAGATACTGGTTTTACAAGTTTCAAAAAAACAGAAAATAAAATATCCCATTGAAGAACAACAAAATGTAATTTTAATTTAAAAAGTGATTTATATGCTTAATTAAATTAATATATCTTTAATTAATTATTAATAGTCATAGCCTAAAACTAGTCTTATGAAGATTACAGAACAAACTGTTATTATTGATGGTACTGACAAGGTCATTTTAAAAACACTAATGCAAGATGCCCGTAAACCAATTTTAGCAATTTCAAAAATAACGGGCATATCTGGAGCTGCAGTTCACCAGCGAATAAAAAAATTAGAGAAAGCAGGGGTTATTTCAGGCTCTCAAATTATTATTAATCCGAAAATATTAGGCTTTAAAACAGTAGCCTTCATTGGCATATATTTAGATAAAGCCATGCGAAATCCAGAAGCAGTGAATCAGCTTAAAAATATTCCCGAAGTCATTGAATGTCATTACACCACTGGAAACTGGAGTATTTTCGCAAAATTATTATGTAAAGATAATGAGCACCTGATGGAACTACTCAATAAAAAAATACAATCTGTAGAGGGTGTTTCAAGAACAGAAACCTTTATATCGCTTCAACAACAACTTAATAGACAAATAACTTTGTGATTAATATCTTCTTCCCCCAAAACCTAAAATACAAAATAATTTTGTGCTGCTAAAGGCCCTAGAGCAGATGTTAAATAATTTCTAGCAGAGCATTTTTTCTGCAATCTCTTCACCAGATACTTTATTTCGGAGTTTAAACTGAGAATATTCTTAAATTTACTTTTCAATCAATTACTAACCTAATAGTAGCGAGCGAAGTTGCAATAATGATTTTATAATAACCTATTATTTGTTAAAAATAATAGGTTATTATAAGTTGCTCTATTTTAATTTTAATTTGAAATAAATAATGATAAGTTGTAAAACTCCTGCAACTAAATTCGCGGAAATTACCGCTATACTATCAATCAAAATACCGTAAAAAAACCACATTACCACACCAGTAAACATGAATAAATACATACTTAAAGAAACACCATCAGAACTCTTTAACTTCCAAATTTTATATACTTGAGGCATAAAGGAAGAGGTGGTTAAAACAGCGGCTATCAGACCAATGATTTCTATTTGAACTTCATTCATTAAAATACTATATTGATGATTTTATTTGGTACAATAATCCATTTTTTTGGAATATTCCCATTAAGATATTCTTCAGTTCTAGAATCTTGTATAACCGCTTTTTTTATTAAGTCTTTATCTAAAGACAAAGAAAGTGATAAAGTAAATCGCATTTTACCATTAAAAGATATTGGATAATTTTTACTGTCCTCTATCAAGAATGCTTCATTGAATATAGGGAAAGGGATGTTAACAATACTCCCTGTATTTCCTAACCTATTCCATAGCTCTTCACTAATATGAGGAGCAAAAGGCGAAAGTAAAATAGTAAGTGAACTCAAAATTTCTTTGCTATGACACCCTAAGTTGTTAAGTTCATTTACACAAATCATAAAAGTGCTTATACAAGTATTGAAAGAAAAAGATTCAATATCTGTAGTTACTTTCTTAATGGTTTCATGGAGAACTTTTAAGGCTTTTTTATCAGGCTTAATATTATTGACAATATAGGCTTCATTCTTATAAAAAAGTCGCCAATATTTATTTAAAAAGTTATGTACACCTGAAATTCCAGCTGTATTCCATGGTTTTGCTTGCTCAAGAGGTCCTAAAAACATTTCATACATTCTAAGGGTATCTGCTCCATACTGATCACATATCTCATCAGGATTTACAACATTATACTTTGACTTAGACATTTTTTCAACCTCACGCCCAACTTTATAGACTCCGTTACTAAGCTCAAATTGAGCTTGCGAAAATTGTGGTTGCCATTCAATTACTTTAGCTACGTCTAATTCATCTGAGGCGTTAACAAAATTAACATCTACTCTTATTGGTTCTAAAACGTCTGAAGATTTTATAAGATCTTTGGATACATATGTTTGTGTTCCAGGCTTACGATACATATAAGCAGAAGTACCTAGAATCATTCCTTGATTTATTAATTTTTTAGCGTATTCATCGACATTTAGATGACCTATATCGAACAAGAATTTTTGCCAAAAACGGGAATACAATAAATGTCCTGTTGCATGTTCACTCCCCCCTAAATAGAGGTCTATATCTTGCCAATATTCCATTGCTTCTTTACCTACGAATGCTTCTGTATTTTGGGGATCCATATAGCGATAAAAATACCAGGAGCTCCCTGCCCAACCGGGCATAGTATTTAGTTCTAATGGGAATACTTTTTTATGATCTATTAAATTATTAGAAACTACAGATCGCTCCTTTTCATTCCAGGCCCATATACCAGCATTTCCAAGAGGTGGAGATCCTTCTGGGGTAGGTAGGTAATTTTCAACATCAGGCAAACTTAAAGGTAAATCCTCTAAACTTAATGGCTGCGGCATTCTGTCTTTATAATATACAGGAATTGGCTCTCCCCAATACCGTTGTCTACTAAAAATTGCATCACGAAGCCTATAATTTACGGTACCTTCACCGCATCCTTTTTCTTCTAAAACTTTAATAACCGTTTTC
>Ga0307995_1001957_pt1 | contig 12366 bp, 10 predicted proteins | sample EllFjometagen262_FD_203132 | JGI IMG/M metagenome (GOLD analysis project Ga0307995, IMG submission 203132) | Marine microbial communities from Ellis Fjord, Antarctic Ocean - #262 | ecosystem: Environmental > Aquatic > Marine > Unclassified | place: Southern Ocean | collected 2014-11-02
CATAAAAATCAATATTTACACGTTTAAAAAGAAAACCCCTAAAATCAGGAACTATTTTAAAGCGAATCATATTTTGATCACAAAAATCAACTAAACCTTTAATCTTTTGAGTATAAGTTAATGGCATGGAATAATAGATTTCATCAACCTCATTATCCAAAGCAAATGATTCTAACTCATCCAATCCACCTTTACGAATATTATCTTTAACATCAAAAGAAATATCACTATCTGAAAAAACACCCTTAACCCTAATTCCTAAGACATCATCTGAAATAAAATAAGTATACAATTGATTTGCAACCTCACTACCACCAATAATTAATACTCTTTTATAATTAAAGCCCGACTTTCTAAAAAGATAAATTAATTTAATTGCCGAATAACGCCACAACATTATTAAACCAAAAAGCAAGACATAAGTTGCATATAGATGCTCTCTTGAAAACTCAGAAGCTTTAAGTGAAAACAAAATAGCACTAATAACTAAAGCATTAGAAATAAAGGCCTTAAATAAATTAAATAGAACCCTATCTAACCTTCTTAATCGCTTCAGCTTATACAACTTAAGAAACAAAGCAACCAATACCCAAATTCCATTAAAAATAATAAACAAAAATTTATATTTATCAGAGAACATTAAAGTCTCAAACTTTAAATAATAAGTAAGTAAAAATGCAAAATTGACAATAAATAAATCACCTATAAAGTGAATTACCCAAAAATATTGTGAATATCCTTTCATGAATTACAAAAATACAAATTAACTCAAACTATGATAAGCACCAAGCATACATTTTTTCAACACATTTATTAAAAGATGAATGTTATAAATGGTATTTTGCTATTCATTATCTAAAATTTGACGAAAAATGTATGGAGTATTATTTACTATTAAAATATTCTTTCAGAACTAAACAGATGAATTTCGTATTGCCAACTAAATAACGTTTCCACATTCTCTTTGGTTCTTGCAAAACACGATAAAACCATTCTAAACCAATATTTTGCATCCAAAGCGGAGCACGTTTAACCTTACCTGCAATTACATCAAAACTACCTCCCACTCCCATTATAAAATTCACATTCAGTAATTGATTTTTATATGTATTTAAAAAGACTTCCTTTTTAGGTGATGTGATAGCTACAAACAATATATCTGCTCCACTTTCAGCAATCTGAAGAGCAATTTCTTCTTCATCTTTTTTTACAAAATAACCATTTCTGTAACCTGCAATTATATCTTCTGAATATTGCATTTTATAGATGTTTACCAATTTAGTTACAACTTCTTCTGTTGCTCCAAAAAAGAAACATTTATATCCTTTCTTAAATGAGCGTTTTACTAATTCTTCCATTAAATCAATACCTGAAACTCGTTCAGGTAATTTATTCCCTAACAGATTAGCTGCCCAAACTATTGCCTGCCCATCTGCATTAATAAGATCTGCTTCAATTACACTTTCTTCTAACTCTTTATCCGTTTGCATCAGCACTACCTTTCCTGCGTTAACAACAGTATGATGTATCTGCTTTTTTAATAATATTGTATTTTCAACTTTTTGCAAAGTCTCTTGCATTGTTATTGCATCAATAGAAATATTAAGGAAATTTATTTTTTTAACCATGGTAATTAAAGTAAATTTTAGAGATACTATCCAGTCCCCTTCTTTTTAGAGAAACTTCTAGCAATTTATGAAAAAATGAATAAATGCTTTTGGACAGAATATTATGAATCGTGAAATATAGAGTTAATATTCTTTTCATTTTACAATATTGTATTCTTTATAAAAATATGTTAAGTAAATAAGAACTAATAAAAATACAGGGTTACCAACATAAAAAACTGTTCCATTGGTAGTTGCTGAAAGAAAAATACCAAAAATAACTGGAAACGTTCTTCTGTCAAAATTATAAAAGATCTTTCTAATAAAAAATATTATCATAAAAATTGCAGCAATTCCAATTCTAAAGAAAAGAGAAAAGAATGAATTATGAGAATTGCTTGTAGATCCCTCCCCCCAAGGAATTAACACCTCTGCATATTTATAATTCCCAATTAGAAAATCTAACCCATTAAAATTATTCGCAATACTTTCCAATTGTTCTGACCAAATAAAAGTTCTACCATGTGTAGCAATATTCAGAATTACACTGTTAGGAATATTCGTTATAAAGAAACTTTCATTTGGATAGAACATCTCTAAAAAACTAAAACTAAAAAAGCCTAGAAATATAGAACTTATTGCAAGAACTGCTAAAAACCGATTTCTTACAACTACATAAGAAATAATGGAGAAGAGAAACATTATTATAGGTGTAAATCGTGTGGTCCATAATAATGCAAAAAAAGCAATCATAATTATCAAATACCTTGATGATTTCTTGTTAAGAAATAAATTCAATAATATAATTAATGTACTATATGAGTCTATTGACGCAGTACTTCCTTCTAAACCATATAATGTCTCAAAAGATATAAATCCATATTCTTTAATAAAACTATTTAAAGCATCTGGCTCTTGTGCAAAAATTAATCCTGAGTATGAAACAATAGATAGCAACAGATAAAACAGGTAAGTTATATTTACGACTCCCAATAATCTTACTACGGATAACTTAATCATCTTAAAATATACTACAAACGAGAAAAACAACAAAAACAAAACAACACCCATTGGTTCAGAGTAAAACAGCATACTCAAACTAATTAAGGAAGATATACTAACTAAAAAAATTGCATCCAAAGTATTAAAACTAAAGAATTCCCTATATTTAACAAGCATCATTACTAATAAAATAGCAGACATGCTAATTAATGAGGATTGATAATATAATACGTTATTCTCTCTGCCAATTGATAGTATTGCTGCAGTCATAAAAGATAGAAACAGAAAGTATAGAGGCCAGGTTGTTATTCTCATCTAGAAAAGATTATTTAAATTATTCTTTTTAGAATGTTCAATACTTAAATCAATATCTAGGCTTAATACTTCTGCATATTCTGAATCTATTAAATGCTGCATGTATTCAATACCATTTAAATCAAATAAATATGTTTTACAAGAGAATCCTAATCCTTCATAAAGAGCTGTAGAAAACACTCCAAGCTGTATTTTTGATATTGACATTAACTGGTAAAGATTACAATCTTCAAAGAAAGTTACATTATCGTATGAAGATAATTTTAAAAATGAATTATACTTTTTATACATTTCATACTCTGAAGGATGTAATTTATACAATATTTGAAAATCAGATAGAGAATTAATAACTTTTAGTGTTTCATTCATTATCTTACCTCCAAGCGCTGCTTGAGAAAGGATAAGTATTTTATTTTCCTTCTTAATATTTTGATATTCATTACTTCTGTCACGAAAATATTGAAACCCATTAATTTCTATTTCATTAAAAGCATTTTCAACAGATTTATTCCAGAATGCACCCCAAGAATAAAATACATCTGAATAATAGTCTAAATTTATTTTTTTAGAAAAACTATAACCCATGTGATACCTACTTACAACGCCATGCTGCAGCTCAACAGTCTTTATACCCAAGCTCTTGGCTGCATAAATCATATCACCTAAATATGAATAAGATGAAACAGAATAAATAACCTTTGGCTTTATTTTCTTAAATAATATTAAATACAATTTATTAGATAATTTAAATCTTCCAATATTTTTTTTAAATAACGAAATTAAATCTATTGAACTATCAGTAGCATTTAGAATTTCTTTTTCCACCTGCTGTATAACTTCAAAACTATCATGATCTTTCACTCTATAAAACTTCCCATATAAAATAGATGCCGATAGAATGAAATCTATATATCTTGTATGTGAATTCTTTTCCCTAACATGCTCTCCATTAGATGGTTTCTCAAAACATAAATAACTTTTTTTTGAATTATCTAAATCACTTATTAATGATTGAGTATATATATCCTCAAAAACATCACCATTTTTTTGTGACCTATTATGAGAGAATATAAGCACCTCACTTTCCTTATTAATCATTAAGAAAGGATTAGCTACAAATAAATTTTTAAACAAGCTTAAACTACTCTTAAATATAACCCAAAAACTTTGTTGTGATATATTTCTTTGCTCCAGAACCCCAAGTTCTTTAGCCATAAGATAGTAAATCTCGATTCTTAAATACTGCCAGATCTTAACTCCATCAATTTCAACATCAAGCAAATCGTATTTATCCTCTAAATACCAAATAAATTCACATAAATCCTTAATCGTTTTTATCATATTAATGAAACTCTTTCTGTTCCTTTAAAGACTCATAATGCTTCACATTTCTCTCAGAAAATACTTTGGCGGGATGACCCCCAGCAATAGCATATTTCGGAATATCATTAACAACAACGCTACCTGCTTGTATTATTGCTCCTTCACCAATTCTGACACCACCTAAAATTATTACCCTATGTCCTATCCATACATTATCTTCAATTACAATATCTTTGTCAATACAAGTTTCATCATAAGGAATCTTAGTTCCGTTATTAAAGTTATGATATTGAGATATCATTAAGCAATCCTTACCAGAGTGAAAATTATCACCTATAGTTACTAAACCACCTCCTGATATATGCATACCATTAAAATTAACATTCTTTCCTAGGATAGTATTTTTACTAATAATGCTAAATCCATTAACTTTTAAAGGTGAAACATAAGATCTAACCCTATTTTTCACTAAGAAAGTAAAGAGTAATGAAAAAACTTTATTTATTATTTTTATAATAATCATAATTATTTAAACATATAAAACCAAGGCATTTTAAAATGTCTTTGGGTATAAATTGACACTAAGAGAAACATAACCAAGTATGATAAAAATGTTGCATATGCTGCTCCTATAGCTCCAAATGAATTAATGCAAATATAATTTAATAATAAATTTAAAGCTGCTGCAATAGTTGTACTAATTGCTAAAAATGAGGTTTTTTCTATATGAACAAGATATGGGAAAAATATCTGATACATTCCAAACATAGCATAACCAATTGCAATCCAAAAAATATATGAAGCTGCAGAATAATAAGCTTCATCTACAAAATAAGGCAAAATATAATTACCAAAAAGGCCAACAAAAATAGCTATGCCTAAAATCCCAATGATATATAAGTATGAGTATTTTACAATTAGTTTTTTATTATTATGAGAAGGAGATGCTAATTTTTTATAGAACCAAGGATTCCATGCTTTAATAAAAGAATTGGAAAATAACAAAACAATCATCCCAAAGGTATATCCTACACTATAAATCCCTACTGTCTCTAAATTTATCATCTTTTCAATAAAAATTCTATCACTCATAGTTAATATCGCTCCACCAAGAGCATGAGGAATAAGTGGTAGAGATATTTTTAGTAACTTTCTAAACACAACTTTATCGTACTCTAAAACAATATAATTATTTTGTTTTATATAAACAAGTCCAACTATAAAAAACGCAAAATAAGAAACTACAAGACCATAAACCTGAGCATACCAACCTAATCCATAAATAATTAAAAACATTAAGGTAATACCTGCATTTATTAAACTATGTGAAATTTCAAATCCTCCAAATAACAATGCCTTACCTTCATTCCTTAAAATTGTTTTATTAATAACATTAATCATCATAAAAAAACTTATTACTGGAATTAATAAAAACCATTTAAATGGAATTGAAAACACACTTTCAGAAGCAAATAATAGTACTGCCAAAAAATAAACTCCGAACGAAATAAAAAGTAATATAAAGATGTTCCCTATAATAATTGCCATCTTTTCCTTTGAGACTTGAAAAAAGTTTTTAGAAATATTTAAATGCAAATTCATTCCTATAAATGCACTAAACAAAGTAATAAATAACATATATACTGAAAGCAACCCATACTCTTCTGGCAGTAAGTACTCTGTCATTATAGGAAGTAATAAAAATGGTATTAGCTTATTTACTGAACTAGTAGTTAAATAAATTATTGAATCCTTGATAACTTTCATCCCTTAGCTAAGGTAGTTGAATTAAAAACTGCTGCATTATCAAATAATTTTTATCAATCTGCATTCTAGCACCTTTAAAACGATTAAAATTTACTACTTCTTCATAATCTATTTCACTAAGTAATTCTTTTGTTAAGAATTTATTTGCAAAAAATCTATCATAAAAAGGAAACAGCTTGTTAAATATCTTTGCTATTAAACTTTCTTTAAAGGAAGTATAGCCATCTAAAACAATTCCCCCAATAGCACCTTTAACCCCCTTAGCTCTACCATCTTCACTTACTAATATTGATTGTCTGGCAATACTATTCATAAATATATGTGCATGTACTCTAAAACCGATATGTAAATCAACATTAGAATAATAATTAATTAAATTTTCAGCACTGCCAGAAATATCAACATATCCAATACCTTCACTTTCTAACCAGTCAGCAAATTTATTATGCTTAATTACATGACTTGGTGAAGATTTATAATCCAACTTGAATTTATCCCTATCCAAAGAATGATGAAATACAACCTCAAACTCTTTATTTATAAATCTCTCTTTACATGCCAAAATATTTTCTTTCATCAACATCTCCATTGAAGACGATTCTACAAAAGCAACACCTAAAGAAAAAGCAACTTTATTTATTACTTTACATTGTAATTCTGTATTAATAAAATCTCTATCATAATACGCGGGGCATCCTGTCATTAAGAAATTATTAAACCCATTAAATCTAATTGCATTCAAAGTATGATAATCTCTAACACTAGATAGATAACCCGAGTTATCAATTTTTTTTAGAAGAGATTTTGTTTTCTCATTTAAAGGGTATCTGTAAGTATCATCCCAATTTCCATTTTTAGATTTCCATCCTACACCCATCATAATAATTGGCACCTTTATATCTTCCAAATTATTAGTAAGAGCATATACTTTTGGCACCATATTTTCTATTAAGGCAGGACCACCCATTAATATTAATGCTTTAGATTCATTGATTATTGATAACTTCTCAGCATTTAATTGCTCCCAACCATTTATATCGATAATCTTTCTATCGGGCCTTAAATCAGAAAACAACTGTTTAGCACGGTATTTTATTAAATAATCCCCTGCATTATTCTTACTTCCTGTTAATATAACATATTGATCTTTCATATCAAATTTTTTATAATAATATCATCTTCCTTAATATCTATTTTAGCTGCCTTACCTACTACATCATCAATATATTTAGGACTAATCCCATGAGCTGGCCTCTTAAAAGTCAAGTCACTTCTCTGAATTATTTTTCCTTTAGGAATATCGTTTGCAGCAACTAAGCTTCTTCTAGCATTTAACCTAGACTTCTCCTCATCAGCTAAAGCTTCAATTTTAAAACCACCTAATATTTCAAAAGCAGTATCTATATTTTTATTAAAAAGTAATAAATCTTTCTTATCCATAGCGTGATAATGATCATTTCCTGGTAATGACTTGTTATGCGTAAAATGCTTTTCAATAATTACAGAGCCAAGCATTGTAGCCATTTCACATACTTTCATGTCTTTTGGAAGGGTATGGTCAGAATATCCAATAATATTTTCAGGAAATGCTTTCTTCAAGCCATTAATCATTCCCAAATTTGCATTTTCATCAGGAGTAGGGTAATTAAGGACACAATGCAATAAAGCTAAAGGAACATCAAAAGGTTCTATCCAATTCACAGCATCATGTACTTCTTCTAAATCACTAGCGCCAGTTGATAAAATTATAGGCTTCCCAAAACTACAGATATACTCAATAAAAGGTTTGTTTGTAATATCAGAAGAAGATATCTTAAAAACATCCATCATATTATTTAAAAACTCAGCAGATTCAACATCAAATGGAGTGCTCATGAATTCAATACCTATTAAATCACAATAAATCTTCAATTCTTGCATTTCATCTTTCCAAAAAGAATCATGTTTTTTAAATAATTCAAACTGAGATTCTGTAGGCTCCTTAGTTGTATCCCAATAAGCAGGAGAATGCTTAGAAGCTAATGTTTCTGCCTTATACGATTGAAACTTAACAGCATGAGCACCTCCTTCTTTTGCTTCATCTACTAGCCGTTTTGCAGTAGACATAGAACCTTCATGATTTACTCCAACCTCAGCAATTATATAAGGTTTAACAATTGACCTTTCTTTATCGGCTCCTTTATTTAATAATTCTAGAATTTTCATTGTCCTTGTATTAAGTCTTGTATTAATTTATGTACTCTTTTTCTTCCTGATTTTAAATCTTGCTTCTTCATTAAGTCACTCATATGTTTTCGACTTTCAAATGAATTTACTAGCCTGAGGAATTCAATCATAATATTTTCATCCGAAACATTATACCCTAGTCCTAAATTAGAAAAACCATATTCTATTGAAGCAAAAAAATGTGTCATTTCTCTTTCGTTTTGCGCCATTACTAAGGCAGGAGTACCAATACTTGCAACTTCATATACCGTCCTGCCAGCAGAAGTAAAAATCAAATCCGCCTGCAACATATAATCTGATATATTCGAAATATTTCTTTTTATAATAACATTTTTATAACCCTTAATTGAATCATAACTAGTATAACCAAAACCTGCAATTATAGTAATTGTAATATTTTTCTCATTACAATACTGATTTATTGTTCTGATTACTTTTTCTGTATAATTATTAGGATCAACTCCTCCAAAAGTAATTAAAATATTTTTTACTTCTGAAGTTACAGTTTTCTCCTCTGACAAAATAAATTCATCTCTTAAAATGAAATATTCTTGTCCAAAATAATGGTTTGGAAGAGCCTTTTTTTCAGGGTAGATTGCATTAATAACTGAATCTGCATATTCACACCCCTTTCCTAAATCTTCAAAATTAATTACTTTGAAATCTTGGCTCTTTAATTCTTTAATATATACTTCATTAGTATCTAGTCTATCATTAATAATAATATTAGGTGCAATTTTTTTGATATCATCTAATATATTTTCAGACTTCTGCATTAATACAGGATAATTCTTGGCTTTAATTGCACTAAATGCCAATTCACTTTCCTTATCTACTAAAAATGTAATTTGATGATTTAAGATGTCATTAGCAATAAGAAGTGTATTGTAAACATGACCTAAACCAACAGTGCTATTACCCGTTACAACAAATAAGATATGCTTTCTTCTTAAAAAATACTCACATAAATTCCAATCTTCATACGTATCAATATCTATTTCTTCTCCTCCTGCTAATATTTCTAAATCAACATTTTCTCCAATTCTGTTATTTTTAGAAATAACAGAACTTCTTGTTATAAGAAAACCTCCTGTTTCAGTAAACTCAGGCGTTAAATATTGCCTGTTTACTCTTTGAGTATAATTAGGAATATATAGTTCATTTTCTTTTCTCCAAGAAAGGTGTGTAGCATCCTTTGCTGCAATAATTGTATCAATGTCAGTATTGTTAATCATTTTCTCAATAGCAGAATCTAGCGATTTTGTCTGCAACAAAGGAGATGTTGGTTGCATTGTAATTATTAAATCATATTTTTCGCTTACACAAGATTTAGCATACGTATAACAGTCATAAATCACAGGATCTAGAGTTGTTTCATCATTTGAAATTTTTTGATTTCTTTTATGAGTTTTTGCACCAAACTTATGTGCTGTATTTAATATCTCATCATCTTCACTTGAAACAAAAACATCTAAAGTATAGTTAGAATTTAATGCATTCCTAATAGAATAATACAAAAGAGGCTGCCCTCCAAGTAATCTTAAATTTTTTCTTGGTATCCCTTTAGAACCACCTCTTGCTGGTATAACTACTAAAATATTCATCTCCTCTGTTTTATACCACAAAAATCTAATTCTATAACTTCAGTTTCTAAAACTCTAAATTCTTTGTGAGCAACTAAATAAGCTACAATATCTGCCTTATCATCTATACTATTATAATCTGTAAAGTCATACTTATTACTTTCCTGCAAATTTGGTTCTACTAAAAGCAAATCAAACTTTCCCTCAGACAATAAAGTATCAGCAACTAACAAAGCTGGTGACTCTCTTAAATCATCAATATCCGGCTTAAAAGCTAAGCCCATTAAGGCTATAGTTGGTTTTCTATTATTATCTAATTCGAATTGCAAAGCAGTAGATTTAATTTTTTCAATTACCCATTCCGTTTTGTAATTATTTATCTCTCTTGCATTTCTTATGATAACAGCTTCTTTCTTAAATTCTGAAACAATAAACCAAGGATCAACAGCAATACAATGCCCACCGACTCCTGTTCCAGGCTGTAAAATATTCACTCTAGGGTGTTTATTTGCCAAATGAATTAGTTCCCAAACATTTATTTCCGCTTTATCACAAATCATACTAAGCTCATTTGCAAAAGCAATACTCACATCTCTTGAAGAGTTTTCTACTAACTTACACATTTCAGCTGTTTTAGCATTAGAAGTATGCAATTCCCCTTTTACGAAATGACGATAAAATCCTTGTGCCTCTATTGTAGACTGCTCATCTAAACCACCTATTACTCTATCGTTATGTTCCAATTCATAAATAACATTTCCTGGTAAAACACGTTCAGGACAGTAAGCAATGTTAATTTTCCCTTTGAGTTCTGGGCGATTATCAAAAATAATTTTCGCCATTTTATTTGTTGTCCCAACAGGGCTAGTTGATTCCAGAATAAACAAATTCCCTTCTTTCAGATTTGGAATAATCATTCTTGTTGCAGATTCTACATATTTCAAATCAGGCTCATGATCACCTTTAAAAGGAGTAGGCACAGCAATCAAAAATACATCAGCATTGTCTGGAGTTATATTTGCTTTTAATAGTCCCTTCTCCACAACATGCTTTACAAGCCCATCCAATGCTGGTTCTACAATATGAATTTTTCCACTATTAATTGTATCAACAACAGATTGATTTACATCAATTCCCTGGACTTGAATACCTCTACTTGCGATTAAGGCTGCTGTTGGCAAACCTATATACCCCAAACCCATCATAACTACTTTCAAATCTTTCAATTTATTTATTTATTTAATAAAAACTCTACAATTCTATTACTTGCCTTTCCATCACCATAAGGATTGTGCAATTTACTCATACTCTCGTATTTTTTGGCATCTTGTAAAAGAGCATTAGCTTCAAATACAATCTTTTCTACATTTGTTCCAACTAGAATAACTGTTCCAGCATCTACAGCTTCTGGCCTTTCTGTTGTTTCTCTCATAACTAGTACAGGTTTACCAAGTGATGGGGCTTCTTCTTGAACCCCTCCACTATCTGTAATAATTAATTTTGACTTTTCCATTAACCACAAAAATGCCTCATAAGGAAGTGGAGCAATCAAATCTATATTAGCTACACCTGATAAGATCTTATTTACCGGTTTTTGTACATTTGGATTCAGATGAACTGGATAAATAATTTGCACATTATTTTCTGCAGCTATTTTTTTCAATGCTTTACAAATATTTAAAAAACCTTCTCCATGATTCTCTCTTCTATGGCCAGTAACCAAAATTAAATCTTTATCAGGATTCACTAAACCTTTAAGTATATTAATTTGCTTACTGTGAATATCTTTTACTTTTTCTACACCATCCAAAAGAGCATCAATCACTGTATTTCCAGTAACCAGAATCCCATCTTCTGAAATATTTTCTAATAATAAGTTTTGCTTGGACTGCTCGGTAGGCGCAAAATGAAAATCAGCAATTCTTCCAGTAATACTTCTATTAATTTCTTCTGGAAAAGGCGCATATTTATTAAAGGTTCTAAGACCAGCCTCAACATGACATACTTTTGCTCCTGAATAAAATCCAGCAATACTTGTTGCCATTGTTGTTGTTGTATCTCCATGAACAAATACAAAATCTGGAGAAAAATCTTCCAAAACAGATTTTAGTCCATTAATTATTTCTCCTGTCAAATTATACAAATTCTGATTAGGTTTCATTAAGTCCAAATCATAATCAGGAATTATATCAAAAAACTCTAAAACTTGATCTAGCATCTGCCTATGTTGTGCCGTTACACATACTTTTGTTTCAAAATCTGTACTTTTTTTAAATGCATTTACAACTGGAGCCATTTTAATGGCTTCTGGCCTAGTACCGAATACAATTAATACTTTTTTCATACTTATTTTTTATTGACTAATTTCATCAAACTTAAATTCTAGTTCTTTCTCTTGGTTAGCAAAGAAACTATGTACTTTATTAAATAATGGTAATTTACAATTCAAATCCTTATCATCTACCAAATCATGGAACATCTCAATTGCATTAAGACCTTCTAATATTACAGAATTAGATTTGTAATCTGCATTAAAAAAACCT
>Ga0307995_1001959_pt1 | contig 12357 bp, 12 predicted proteins | sample EllFjometagen262_FD_203132 | JGI IMG/M metagenome (GOLD analysis project Ga0307995, IMG submission 203132) | Marine microbial communities from Ellis Fjord, Antarctic Ocean - #262 | ecosystem: Environmental > Aquatic > Marine > Unclassified | place: Southern Ocean | collected 2014-11-02
GTAACGGAGGAAGTGATCATCAAATAGCTCCCTCTAAATGGGTTAACATCCATACAAAAAAAGGAATTATTGAAGGTGTTTTTGGATGGCCAGCAATTCATACCCGAAAAAATGGAAAAGAAGAAGTGCCTAAGTTAGATAATATCTTTATTGATATTGGCGCAAAAAACAAAAAAGAAGTGGAAAAAATGGGGGTTCATATTGGCTGTGTCATAACCTACCCTGATACTTTCAAAACTTTAAACAAAGATAAATTTGTTTGTCGCGCCATTGACAATCGTGCAGGTGGCTTTATGATTGCACAAGTTGCCCGTTTATTGTCTGAAAACAATATAAAATTACCTTTTGGGCTTTATATTACTAATTCTGTTCAAGAAGAAGTTGGACTTAGAGGTGCGGAGATGATTACTCAAACCATCAATCCTAACGTTGCTATAGTTACAGATGTTTGCCATGACACCTCTACCCCGATGATTAATCAAAAGGTAGAAGGTCAAACTGAAATAGGTAAAGGTCCCGTTATTTCATATGCACCGGCAGTTCAAAACAATCTAAGAGAACGTATTATAGAAACTGCTGAAACTAAAAAAATACCCTTTCAACGTCATGCGTCTTCTCGATTTACGGGGACTGACACCGATGCCTTTGCCTATAGTAATGGAGGGGTTGCTTCTGCTCTTATTTCATTACCTCTTCGTTACATGCACACAACTGTTGAGATGGTGCATAGAGATGATGTGGAAAACGTAATCAAATTAATATACGAAACTGTACAAGCAATAAAAGAAGGAGAAACCTTTAGTTATTTTAATTAACTAAACTCACCAAGGAAGTTCAGTTCCCGCTTCTGAATCCCAAAAAAAAAAACGGTTTTATAATCACTTTCTAAGAAAAAGAAAATATTTTTAGCAGATTGCTCGGGAGTTAATCTTCTGTTAATCAGAGATATCTCTGATATTTGAGTTTTCACACAGCCTGGATTCACTGCAACTACTTTTATATATTCTGAAAGTCGATTTGCCGGGATCTTGGGATACATATTTAGTGCACTTTTTGACATTCTATATCCAACCGAGTCGTAATCAATACATTTATCTATGGAGCTCATTTTTGAGGAAGTCATAGTGACACTAACCTTCTCTGCTATTTTAGCTAAAAAAGTTTCGGTAAACAAAACAACTCCTCTTACATTAACTTCAAAAGTTTCCTAAAAAAAATAATCTATAAAGTTTTTTGATTTAAATCGGGACCAATCCCTGCATTATTTATAATAATATCAAGTTGATCAAAACGATCAGAAATTTCCTGATATGCTTTTTTTACACTTTTAATATTAGTGACATCTAATGCAATAGGGTGAAAATTCTCAAGCTGAACATTCTCGATATACCTAATCTTAGTTGTGCCTTCAACAAGGTAACCCACGGAAAGTAATCTTTTAGCAAGAGCTAAACCAATTCCTTTACTAACACCTGTAATTAAAACCTTTTTTTTATCATTAGAGCTTAATCTATTAAAAAAAATCAAACTGAAAATTTTATTTTTACAAATAGATTTACTGCTAAATCACTTGCTCAAGAATGGCTTTATTAATTTTTTTAATCACTCCTGGCCCTTCGTAAACAAAACCAGTATATAATTGAATTAAAGCAGCTCCTGCATTAAGTTTATTTATTGCATCTTCTGAGGAATGGATCCCTCCTACACCAATAATAGGAAATGCATTATTACTTTTTTTGTGAAGAAAACGAATAACTTCTGTACTTCGCTCTGCAACTGGCTTTCCACTGAGTCCACCCATTTCAGATTTGTTTGAAGAAATGAGTCCCTCTCTTGAAAGTGTAGTATTGCTTGCAATAACACCGTCTATTTTTACTGTAGTAACAATATCAATAATATCTAGCAATTGATCGTCTATTAAATCAGGAGCAATTTTCAGTAAAATAGGCTTTGGACTATTTCTTTTCAGATTCAAATCTTTCAAAGTTTGTAACAAATGTTGAAGTGGCTCTTTGTCCTGTAAGGCTCTTAAATTAGGCGTATTGGGGGAACTCACATTTACTACAAAATAGTCAACATGGGGAAACAAAGCTTCAAAACATTGAACATAATCAGAAACTGCCTCATCGTTAGGTGTGATTTTATTTTTACCAATATTTCCACCGATGAGAACACCATTATTCTTTTTTAAAAGTTCAATGGCCTCCACAACACCTTGATTATTAAATCCCATTCGGTTGATTAAGCCATTATCTTCAGGCAGACGAAACAAACGCTTCTTAGGATTTCCTGGCTGGGGCTTAGGAGTTAATGTACCTATTTCAATGAATCCAAATCCAAAATTGGAAAGTTCTTGATAGAGTTTAGCATCTTTATCAAAACCTGCTGCCAACCCAACTGGATTGGGAAATGTCAATCCAAATAGTTTTCGCTCTAAACGTGGATCTTTTATATGATAAAGGCCCCTAATCATGCTACCCATTCCAGGAATCCGATGTATAACTTTAAGTAAATAAAAAACGGCATGATGAACCCATTCTGGGTCAAAAAGAAAGAGTATTGGTTTTATTAAGAATTTATACATCCTTTATCTAAAAAAAATCCCGCAAAAAGCGGGATTAAAAGTTGTTATTTTTTTACAAGAGGAGCATTTAACTTTGAGCTCATTTCCAATGAAATGGCTGAACGTTCAATTTTAAGCTTTCCTGCCAATGTTTCAATGACACAAGTGTTATCCTTACCATTAATTTCCATGATTTTAGCATGTAAACCACTTTTTGTGATTATACGATCACCTTTTTTCATAGCACTCATGAAATTCTTTTCCTTTTTTTGTTTACGCTGTCCTGGAAGTATTATAAAAAAGAAAAATACCACTAGCATTAACAATAAAAAAGGAAGTTGACTTGATAAGCCTTCTGACATAGTAATTGAATTAAAATTTATTGACGTGCTTTAGCTTGTGCATCACGCTGTTGTTGCTTTACTGGATCTGGAGTAACATTAGATTTTATTCTCAACATCTCCCTTCCAGAAGCTGTATTTGCGGAAAGTGTTACTGATTTTTGTTGTAATCCAGGCTTATTACTTGAGTCAAAGCTAACCAATATTTTTCCTGAAGCTCCAGGAGCAATAGGAGTGTTTTTAGGATATTGTGGAACAGTACAGCCACAACTTCCACGAGCATCAACAATGATTAAATCCTCTTTACCAGTATTTGTGAAATTAAATTCTGTTGATACTTTATCTCCTTCATTGATAGTTCCAAAATCATGTTCTATTTTATCAAAAGTGATGATTGGCCCTGAAGCGTTCAATGAAGCGTTCGAGTCAGGAGTAGGAGTAGTTGTTGCGTTGGTTACCTTTTTAGCTGCATTGTCTTGGCATGCTGTAAAAGTAGTAGCAATTATTGCTAAACAAATGATTAATATTTTTTTCATCTCTATATAAATTAAGTGAACTCAAAAGTAATAAAAAAAGTTATTATAACAAGCCTCTCCCTGTTTTGTTCAAACGATTTTCTTGACTAAATTCTTTCACTAACTTATCCAATACACCATTTACAAAATTATTGCTGTTAGGAGTGGAATAATCTTTAGCAATCTCTAAATATTCATTAAGGGTTACTTTAGAGGGAATTAATGGGAAGTAAAGTAATTCAGCAATGGCTATTTTTAAAATAACATTATCAAGTTGCGCAATTCTATCTTTATCCCAGTTTGGTGTTTTCCCCAAAAGCTCTTTTTGTAATTTTTCATCATTTACAATTACTTTTTCTAAAAGTTGTATTCCGAAATCTGTATCCTCTTGGTTTTCACTTGGTTTGGGAAATTTTAAACTTTGAGGTTTATTTACTTCTATATTTTTTAACGTTTTAATTATGAAGGTGTTTACCACTGGCAGATCATCAATCCATGTCAAACGCTGATCTTCAATATGATCATATAGATAATTTGAAGTAGCGATGTGATCTTTAAATATTTTTGAAACAAATTTCAAATCATCTGCTATTGTTATGTCTTCAAGACTCATATAGGTTTCAAAAACAGTTGAAGAAGTAACGATTTTAAATAATTCTTTCAAGTATTTAAACTCTAAGTCCCAATTTATAAATTTTTTATTATTTAGATGCTTTGACAAACTTTCATGCTCCTTAATAAAAATTAGAACTTTATTTTGAGCAAATTTTTGAAGAATAATGAAGTGAGTTTCGTTTTGAATATTATGCTTTTGAATGGTTTCCAACTGTTGCTCAGCATAAGCATGAAGGGATTTGATAAGACTAAGAAGAAGAAGATAGAGATTAAAGGTATGTTCTATGCTTTCTTTAAAAAACTTAACCTCATCATCAATTTTATATTGTTTCCCAATACTAAAGGAATAAACAGACTGCATTACTTTAATGCGAATGTGGCGTCTTGTAAGCATGCTTTAGAACTTTATTGGGCACGAAAATAATCCAATAAAATGGTAAAAGATATAATTATTCAATAAAAGTTTCAGGATTATATTTGAATTTAACCCTTTCCATTTACTTATCTTTGATGAAGCAGTTATGAAAGAACTTCAATATCTAAATAAATACTTTTTAAAATACCAAACGAAACTTCTTTTAGGGTTTTTAATTACTATTATAGCAAGGATTTTCTCGCTATTTGCCCCCCGACTTATCGGAAACTCTTTGACGGCAGTTGAAAAATATTTGCAATCTCCTGCTGGAGATTTAGAAGCTATAAAAAAGGTTTTACTAATTAATATTCTCATCATTATTGGAGCTACTTTAATTTCTGGATTCCTTACATTCTTAATGCGACAAACTATTATAAATGTTTCTAGGTTTATAGAGTTTGATCTAAAAAATGAAATTTTTTGGCATTATCAAAAACTAACTCAACGATTTTATAAAAATAACAGAACGGGTGACCTCATGAATCGAATAAGCGAAGACGTTGGGAAAGTGAGAATGTATGTTGGTCCTGCTTTTATGTATAGTGTGAATACAATTTCACTATTTATTATAGTAATTTCTTATATGATAAGTATTGCACCTGAACTGACTTTATATACTATGTTACCGCTTCCAATTTTATCTGTAACGATCTATAAACTGAGTCGAATTATTAATGAGAAGAGTACATTAGTTCAAGAAATGCTTTCAAAAATGTCTTCTTTCGCTCAAGAAACATTTAGCGGAATTTCTGTAATTAAGTCTTACAACCTACAGCATAAGATGAATACAAATTTTTCTGACTTAGCTTATGACAGTTTTGAAAAAAACATGGGTCTTGTAAAAGTTCAAGCTTGGTTTTTCCCACTTATGATTTTACTTATTGGGTGTTCAAACCTTATTGTTATATATGTTGGGGGAAATCAATACATAAATGGAAAAATTGAAATTGGGGTACTTGCAGAATTTATTATTTATGTAAATATGTTAACTTGGCCAGTTGCAGTCGTTGGATGGATTACTTCAATAGTTCAACAAGCAGAAGCATCTCAAAAAAGAATTAATGTTTTCTTAAAAGAAAAACCGGAAATTGATGATGGTCCAGGAATAAATAAATCCATAAATGGGAATATTAAATTTAAAAATGTTTCATTAGTATATCCTGAAACGAAGATTACTGCCTTAAGAAATATCTCTCTTGAAATCCCTTTTGGAAATACTTTAGGAGTTATTGGAAATATTGGTTCAGGTAAAACTACTTTTTTAGATTTAATATCACGCCTTTATGATCCCACACAAGGATCCATTGAAATTGATGGATTTAATATAAAAGACTATCGAATTGAAGAAATCAGAGGCTCATTGGCCTATGTTCCACAAAATGCATTTTTATTTTCTGAAAGTATTGAAGATAATATTCGTTTTGGATCAATAAATGCTAGCAACGAAGAAATTCAAAAGGCTACAAAAAATGCAAAAGTTCACGATAACATTATTGGTTTTAAAGAAGGATATAAAACTCTTTTAGGCGAGCGAGGAGTTACTCTTTCTGGGGGTCAAATTCAGCGTATTTCTATTGCACGGGGATTAATAAAAAAACCAAATATTTTACTTTTAGATGATTGTCTTTCTGCAGTTGATACTGATACAGAAGAAGAAATTTTAAAACATCTAAAAACAGCAACTAAAAATAAAACCACAATTATCGTAAGCCATCGTATTTCATCTGTAAAACACGCAGATCTAATAATTGTTTTCGAAAATGGACAAATCGTTCAAAAAGGTGGACACATTGATTTAATTAATGTTAAAGGTTACTATAAAGAATTATCTAAAAAACAACATTCAGTTATACAGGAATAATAAGGTTTCTCATAACTTTATTAAGCTATTACACGAATCAATTAAATTTTTTCCTGCAAATTAGGCCCTAGATCCATCAGAAAATACAATGATAAAATTTTCTGTTCTAAAAAGGAATAATTCAAACACACTTTAAATACAACACTTTTTTCCATAAAAAATAACTTTTACTATAAAATACTTCTCTTTTATTTTTTCCTCTAAATAATTATTTCAACCTTTAATAATTAAGAAACTTAATTATGAAGAATCTCCTATCCCTTTTATTTCTATTATCGAGCGGAATTATATTTAGTCAGGTTACACTCGATTATTATTTAGATCAAACACATCCTTACGATAATAAAATCCCAACACCTGTTGAATTATTAGGATATGAAGTAGGGACATGGCATGTTTCACATGATAAGTTAATAAACTATATGTACAAACTTGCTGAAGCTTCTGATCGTATTAGCATTGAGACAAGAGGTAACACTTATGAGGGAAGACCAATTTTATTACTTACGATTACCAGTCCTGAAAATCATAAAAATATAGAATCTATTCAAAAAGAACATCTTCATCTATCGGACCCTAATGGAAGTTCAGTTTCCATTGCAGCGCAACCCTTAATAGTATATCAAGGATTTTCAATTCATGGAAATGAACCAAGTGGTGCGAATGCTGGACTTTTAGCTGCCTATCATCTTGCAGCAAGCCAAGCACCAGAAACAATCCAAATGTTAAAAGATTTAGTAATACTCTTTGACCCAAGTTTTAACCCTGATGGACTTCAAAGATTTGCCTATTGGGCAAATACTAATAGAAATCAAAACTTAACAGCAGACTCAAATGACAGAGAATATAATGAGGTTTGGCCTGGGGGTCGAACTAATCACTATTGGTTTGACCTAAATCGAGATTGGCTTCCTGGACAATTACCAGAATCACAAGCTCGCCTAAAAACATTCACCAAGTGGCTTCCGAATATCTTGACAGATCATCATGAGATGGGGACTAACTCAAGTTTCTTTTTTCAACCAGGACATCCTTCTCGTGTTAATCCATTGACTCCATTAATGAATCAGAAATTGACTGAAAAAATTGGTGCATTCCACATTGAGGCTTTTGATAAAATAGGTTCATTATATTACTCTCAAGAAAATTTTGATGATTTTTATTACGGAAAAGGATCTACCTATCCAGATGTTAATGGAGGTATTGGAATTTTATTTGAACAAGCAAGTTCAAGAGGACATATTCAAGAAAGCGACAATGGGATTCTTACTTTTCCTTTTACTATTCGCAATCAACTAACTGCAGCATTTTCCACCCTAAAAGCAGCTAGTTCGATGCGCTTAGAGCTATTGAATTATTTTCAAGACTTCTACAAAACATCTTTAATTGAAGCTAAAAAAAGCAAGCAAAAAGCTATTGTTTTCGGAAATCCTAAGGATCCAGCTACTACATATGAACTAGCACGTATTTTTAAACGTCATGACATCACAATTCATCATCTAAAAAATAATGTGGTGAAAAAAGGAAAAAAATTCATCCCAGAAACAAGCTATATTATTCCTTTAGAACAAAAGAAAAATAAATTGATTCGTGCGATGTTTAGTACTCAAACTAAATTTCAAGACAGTTTATTTTATGATGTTTCTGCTTGGACACTCCCCTATGCTTTTAATCTAGATTATGAGTATAAAAACAACATTGAAAATATTGGCAAAGTTGTAAATGATTTAAAAGCTCCCAAAGGAAAAGTAACTAATAAAGGTTCTTATGCATATGTATTTGAAGCACATAATTACTATGTTCCTAAATTGATAAATAAATTACAACAAAAAGATATTAGAATAAAAGTAGGTCTTACTCCTTTTACTTTAGAAGGCAATAACTATGATTATGGAACCTATATGGTCCCTGTTAAAAATCAAGTTATTGATGAAAATGAACTTTATACCATTCTACAAAAAGCTGCAGCAGAAACTCATGTGACTATTGTGGGAGCAAATACTGGTCATACTGAAGGCATTGACCTAGGGTCTGGTGATTTTTCAAAAGTTAAAAAACCAGAAATAGCTCTTTTAGTAGGCGATGGAGTTCGCAGTTATGATGCAGGTGAGATATGGCATTTACTTGACACAAGACATGAAATTATAATCACTAAAATTGATGTTCGTAATCTAAGGAGAGTTGACTTAAGTCGATACAGTCACTTTATTATTCCGAATTTTTCAGGTTCAGGATTAGATCCACATATTGATAAAATAAAAGAATTTGTAAATGAAGGAGGTACCCTTATTGGTTATCGATACACCACAAAGTGGTTAAATAAAAATGAGTTTATAACGTTAGACTTTTTAGAAGAAAAAATAATAGCAAAAAATATTAGCTTTGACAATAAAGATGCTTTTAGAGGTGCCCAAGTAACAGGCGGAGCAATCTTTAACACAAAAATTGATAGAAGTCATCCTATAAATTTTGGTTACCAAAATACTACATTACCCATCTTTAGAAATACTAATATTTTCATTAAAGCAGATGAAAATAGTTATAATAACCCAATCCAATACACGAATACTCCGTTACTTAGTGGTTATATGTCTGAAGAAAATTTAGCATTATTAAAAAACACAGTCCCTTTTAAAGTAAACAGAATGGGTAAAGGAAGAGTAATCATATTAACTGACAACACTAACTTCAGAGCTTTTTGGTACGGCACCAATCGCATAATAACAAATGCACTGTACCTATCTGACAAAATGTAGCTTATAAAATTTGTTGTCCATTGGCCAATTTAGATTCAGGGGCCAATAGGATAACATCTTTTTCTTCTGTGGCCCCAAGAACTAAGCACTGACTTTCAAAATTTACGATTTTTCTTGTTCCAATATTCACCACAGCTATTACTTGACGATCTAGAAGCTCTTTTAACGAATAGCGTTTTGTTAATTGCGCTGATGATTGCAGAACACCCAAAGGCCCAAAATCTATTTTTAATTGAAAGGCTGGCTCTTTAGCCTCAGGGAAATCAATAGCAGAGATAATAGTCCCTACTCGTAAATCTATTTTTTCAAAAGTATTATAATCAATCACGAATCTATTTTGAATGGTATAAAAATACTACTTTTAATTTCAAATATAAAAAAATGGCGCTTACTGAATCTTATATGCTTCCATTAGGAAGACTTGCTCCCGATTTTTCTCTTCTAAATGTGGTGACAGGAAAACAGGGTACATTAGAGTCATTAAAAGGTTCAAAAGGTACCTTGATTATTTTTATATGTAATCATTGTCCGTATGTTGTTCATTTAATAGATTCACTAGTTTTAAGTGCAGAATTATTAGAATCAAAAGGTATTAATACAATCGCTATATCAAGTAATAGTATACATTCTCATCCTCAAGATGGCCCTCAAGAAATGGCAAAATTATCATTTAATAAAAAGTTTTTATTCCCATATTTATATGATAAAACTCAAGAGATCGCTCATGCCTATAAGGCAGCATGTACTCCAGATTTTTATTTATTTGACGCAAGCTTGAAGCTAGCTTATAGAGGACGGTACGACGCTTCAAGGCCCGGAAATAAAATCCCAATAACAGGTGAAAATTTACATAAAGCAGTTAAAATCATGTTATCAAAAAAGCCCATGCTTGAAATGCAATATCCAAGTATAGGCTGTAATATAAAATGGCATCAAGGAAATAGCCCTGAAGATCGTTTTTAGAATTTTATGAGTTCTACTTCAAATATTAACGTAGCGTCTGCGGGAATAACACCACCGGCACCTTGTGCTCCATACCCTAAATGACTTGGAATTACAAAACGAGCAGCAGCACCTTTATTTAGTAATAAAATTCCTTCATCCCATCCTGGAATAACTTGTCCCACACCTACTGAAAATTCAATCGGTTGGTCCCGTTGGTAAGATGAATCAAAAACAGTTCCGTCGAGTAATGTTCCCTTGTAATGAACAGAAACATTGGCTCCTTTCGGTGGATGTTCCCCTTCACCTTCTTTAGTAATGGTGTAGTATAATCCACTTACAGTTTTTTTCATCCCCTTTACTAAAGTAGATATTGCTTTATCTGCAGCATCAATAGTCGATTGCTTTTGTGTTTCACCACTAGAATTAAATTCCTCAAATGCTTTTAGTGCGTCCCATTCTTTTGCGGCTGCACCGTGGCGTTCAATAGTTACCGAATCAATGGTGTCTCCTTGAGCAATGTTATTAACAATGTCTTGACCTTCAACTACATAGCCGAAAACCGTATGTTTTCCGTCTAACCAGTCTGTTTTACCGTGAGTAATAAAAAATTGACTTCCATTAGTAGCTGGACCAGAATTTGCCATAGAAAGCGTACCTGGTTTGTTGTGTTTTAGATCTGGATGAAATTCATCATCAAATTGATATCCAGGACCGCCAACACCAGAACCTTGTGGACAACCACCTTGAACCATAAAATCAGCTATAACACGATGAAATTTCATCCCATTATAATAGGGTTCACCAACATTTTTATGATCATTTTTTAATGTTCCTTCTGCTAGGCTAATGAAGTTTCCAACCGTACCAGGAGTTTTATCGTAGGTTAGTTCAAGTAAAACTATACCTTTTGATGTTTCAAATTTTGCATAAATACCTTCCATAATAATTTTATTTGGTGGCAAAGATAAGAATCCCCTTTGATCCGAATGGGTTAATCTAAAAAAGCTTAATTGGCAATCTCGCTCATAAATTTAAGTCGATACAATCGAAGGTCCTCTTCTTCATAATCTCCATCAAATTCAGCATAGGCATCTTTAATAGAATCTGATTCGGCCTCGATAAAGTAGTCATATAGTTCTTCTAGCTGATCTTCGTCAAGAAGTTCTTCAAAACAATAATCTATATAAAGACGAGTTCCAGCAAAAACTATGGTTTCCATCTCTGTTAAAAGTTTTCCCATGTCCATTCGTTTAGCTAAAGCAATGTCTTGTAATGGTAATTTCCTGTCAATACTTTGAATCAAAAATAATTTAAGTGCAGAATTAATTCCAGTACTCTTAACGACTAAATCATCTGGTCGAAGAATTTGATTTTCTTCAACATATAATTTAATGAGTGATAAAAACTTATAGCCATAACGCTTTGCTTTACCCTCTCCTACTCCATTAATATTTATTAACTCTTCTTGGGTGATAGGATATTTTAAACACATATCTTCTAAAGAATATTCTTGAAAAACAGCATACGGAGGAACTTCGCTTTCACTTGCAACCTGTTTTCTAAGCCCTACAAGTATTTTCATTAATGTTTTATCAAATATTCCTTTTGATTTATTCTGAATAATGTTTGCAGCTGAAATATCATCGAATTTATGATCTTCACTCATTAAAAATGAAATTGGATTAGAAAGATATTCTCTTCCTCGTGAAGTGATTTTTAACAAACCATAAGTTTCTATTTCTTTTGTCAAAAAACCAGAAACTAATGATTGGCGAATTAGAGCCATCCAAAAATAAGAATCTTTTAAAGCTCCGCTTCCAAAAAAAGAAGCTTGATGTGTTTTATGCGACTGAATAAGTGCATTTTTTTCGCCTAAAAGAGATTTAACCACTTCTTTAGACTTGTATTTTTCTTTTGTGGCCTTTACAACTGATAATAAAAGCTCAAGTTCCTTTTGTGCCTCGATTTTCTTTTTAGGATAACGCATGTTGTCGTCCATATTTCCTCCATCACCTGTCGCATTATCAAAAGCTTCTCCAAAGTAATGCAGGATAAATCGACGACGAGAAATAGAAGTCTCAGCATAGGCAACCATATCACTCAAAAGAGCCATCCCAATTTCCTGTTCAGCTAATGGCTTTCCAGACATGAACTTTTCTAATTTTTCAATGTCTTTATAAGCATAAAAGGCTAGGCAATGCCCCTCTCCTCCATCACGCCCTGCGCGTCCAGTTTCCTGGTAATAACTTTCAATACTCTTCGGAATATCATGATGGATCACAAAACGAACATCAGGCTTATCAATTCCCATACCAAAAGCAATAGTCGCTACAATCACATCGCAAT
>Ga0307995_1001962_pt1 | contig 12354 bp, 11 predicted proteins | sample EllFjometagen262_FD_203132 | JGI IMG/M metagenome (GOLD analysis project Ga0307995, IMG submission 203132) | Marine microbial communities from Ellis Fjord, Antarctic Ocean - #262 | ecosystem: Environmental > Aquatic > Marine > Unclassified | place: Southern Ocean | collected 2014-11-02
TATAATCTTTTCCATCAATCACCATTTTAGCGATAATTTCTGAAGCATTTTCGCTAAAACGATTAACAATGTTTAGGTCGCTGGCTTATAATCTTTTCCATCAATCACCATTTTAGCGATAATTTCTCTCAAAATTTCAGAAGTGCCGCCGCCAATAGGTCCTAAACGGCTATCTCTAAACATACGCGCTAATGGGTAATCTTCCATATAACCATATCCTCCTAATAACTGGAGACATTGATATATTACATCATCAGCCATCTTAGTTGCAGTAAGTTTAGCCATCGTAGCTTCTTTTACAACATATTCATTGTCGTTCAACCTTTTAACAGTATTATAATTAAACGTTTTGCATACCTCAATTTCACTTGCCATTTGCGCTACACTATGTCTTAATGCTTGAAAGGTCGCTATGCTTTTACCAAATGCATTTCTATCTTTCATATATTGTATGGCATATGCTAAAGCAAATTCTGCTCTTGCATGTGCATTCACTGCCATAATCAAACGTTCTAAAGCAAAATGCTGCATGATATAAGGAAAGCCCATATCTGTTTCTCCCATTAAATTACCTTCAGGGATTGTAACATTGTCGAACGCAATTTCTGCAGTATCGCTAGCTCTCCATCCAAGCTTATCCAATTTAGTAGATGTAATTCCTGGGGTATCTCTGTCAACAACAAAAATACTAATGCCCTTCCCTCCTTTTTCAGGAGAAGTTTTTGCTGCTACCACCAAATAATCGCTATAAATACCATTGGTAATAAAAGTTTTTGAACCATTTAGAACAAACGTATTATCTTTTTTTACTGCAGTAGTTCTCATACCAGATACATCAGACCCTCCAAATGGTTCTGTAATACAAAGACAACCTATTTTATCTCCTGAAATACTTGGTGCTAAATATTTTTCTTTTATTTCCTGACTACCTTCTTTATCTAAATGTGTCATTGCTAAATAAGCATGAGCCCACATATTAGCAGCAAATCCTCCAGAATTTACCTTCTGAAGTTCTTCTAAAAATATTACTGTATAAAATAAATCTAAGTTTAATCCACCAAATTCTTCAGGATAATTGATACCGAAAAAACCCATATCACCCATTTTCTTCCAGATAAAATGCTCTACTACTCCATCTTCTTCCCATTTATCAATATGAGGAACGACTTCTTTTTGTAAAAAATCTTTTAAACTTTTTCTAAAAAGTTCATGCTCTTCTGTAAAATACATATGCTCCATTCTTTAAAATAATTATTATCAAAATACAGTATTGCATTGACAATTATTCAAGCTCCAAATATAGCTGAATTCCTTGTAACTTTCTTTTCGTTAATCCTTCAATATTTTCTAATTCTGAAAAGCTTTTAATTCGTTCATTAAGGATTCTGTATTCCCATATTTTTTTAGCTAGGTCAAATGAAATCCCTGGAATTATTGCAATATCTGAAGCAGATATGGTATTAAGATTCATTTTTATCATTTCTTTTGGAGTTTTTACCGCAAACTCATTTAATGCTTTATTAGTAACCTGATAGTCCAAGCCATAAACTTCATATAATTGAATGGCATTTGTAAATCCTCCTAGTTTATTTCTATAATCTATAATCCTTTCACTAAAGACTTTTCCTATTCCATTTACTTCTTCGAGTTGTTGTTGTGTTGCTATATTTAGGTCTATTTTTTGCTTGAATGTTTTATCTTTAAAGCCTCTTTTTACATACTTGATTTTTGATTTTGGATTATTAACCCAATCTGGAAATTTAAAATAAGGACTTATTTTATTTAATAAAGAATCGGAAACTTTTGTAACCTGTTTAAAGTCTTCAACAGAATTAATCCATTTATTTTCTTTTCTAAAAGCTAATAATCGGTCAATCTCTTCGATTGACATCCCCAAGGTATAACCTTTAAAATCGGTTATAAAATTTGGGTTAAAGGGAAATATTTTAAGCTTTTTAGAGGCGATATCAATGGTCCGTAAAGAATCTAATTCTTTTTGTATGGCAATAAGTTCTTCAGAATCCATATCCATGACATTTTCTTCAGAAAAATCCACATAATAGTTGATCACTAAAAAGCCCGATATAAAAAATATCAATAACAAAATCCCATTTCGTTGAGATCTGTTGAAAACAAAATGGGATTTAATTTTTTCCATCAGAATATAGTTTTATATCATTCTGGGGAGAATTAAAGTATTAATTTGTGGTTCTTATTAGGTCTTATTTGCCTTTAATAACTTTTAAATATTTATTTAATTCTTCTTTAACCTTAGGTGCTAAAAGAACAAGACCTACCATATTAGGTACCATCATTGCAAATATCATAGCATCAGAAAATCCAATTACAGAACCTAAACTTGCTGCGGAACCAATAACTACAAAAACACAGAACAAAAGTTTATAAGCATATTCCATTTTCTTAGTTCTACCAAATAAGTAAGCCCAACCTTGAAAACCATAGTATGACCAAGAAATCATTGAACTAAATGCAAATAATACAACTGCAACTGTTAATACATATGGGAACCATGAAATTACAGATTCAAAAGCACTAGATGTTAATAAAATAGCTTGAGCATCATTTAAAGAAGCATTTTCAGAAACAACATTTCCGGTAATTATTAAGACTAATGCAGTCATCGTACAAACAACAACGGTATCTATAAAAGGTTCTAATAAAGCAACCATTCCCTCAGATGCGGGGTATTTAGTTTTAACTGCAGCATGTGCTATAGATGCAGAACCTATACCAGCTTCATTAGAGAAGGCCGCTCGTCTAAATCCTTGAACTAATACTCCAATTGCTCCGCCGGCTACTCCTTCTGGGCTAAAAGCTCCATTAAATATTTGAACAAAAGCATTACCAATCAAATCATATCGTGCTATTAATACAAATAAAGAAGCCGCCACATAGATTACTACCATAAATGGGACTATTTTATCTGTCACTTTTGCTATTTTTTTAATACCACCAATAATCACTATACCTACAAGTATTGCCATTATTATTCCAAACAGCCATCCCTTATCATGTAAAAAAGAATTTTCTGCTCCTGTTATATTTTCAACTAATTGAAAAGCTTGATTAACTTGAAACATATTTCCTCCTCCAAAAGAACCACCAATAACAAAAACTGCGAATGCTCCTGCCAATATTTTACCTAATTTTCCAAGTCCTTTTTCTTTTAGTCCTTTAGTTAAATAATACATAGGTCCTCCGTAAACAGTTCCATCTTCTGCTATATCTCTATATTTTACACCTAGCGTACATTCAACAAATTTTGAAGCCATTCCTAAGAAACCTGCTACTATCATCCAAAATGTAGCACCAGCCCCACCAATTGAAATAGCAATAGCAACTCCAGCAATATTTCCTAATCCTACGGTCGCAGAAAGTGCAGCAGTTAATGCTTGAAAATGAGAAACTTCACCATCATGACCTTCAACAGCAATCGTTTCTATGGTATCTCCTCCTGGAGTTGAATCTCCGGCACCGACCAATGATTCATGATGATCTAACCCATCATATTTACCTCTAACAATATTTATAGACGTAAAAAATCCTCTAAAATTAATGAGATTGAAATAAAATGTAAAATAGGTAGCTCCAAGTATTAGAGGAAATAAAACCCAATAAATTTGTATTGTCTCCGTAAAAGGAATTTTATAAAAAATAAGTTCAACAAACCAACCTGTTGCATTTCCGAAAACTTTATCAATTTTTTGATCTAATCCTATTTCAGTTGCTTCTTGGGCAACTGTTAAAAAGGGAATTAAAAAAGTAAAAAGGGAAAGAAGGTATTTCTTCATAATTGATTTTTTAGTTTAATTTTATTTCAGATAGCAATAAAGTAAAAAAAAACGGGACTTCAAATTTTTGCTAGTTAATTTGTTAACGAGCTTTAAACATTATAACGTTGTTTTAAACTGTCAATTTGAAAAGGCCTAACAATTAAAATAGTGGTGTCTGTATTCTTTGATTAATTAAATAGGTCATCTGCTGTTCGCTATTGGTTGTTCTTCTGGCTGTAAAATATTTAACAAGCTCGTTTTATAAATCAAATACGGAAGACCTTTTAGTATAAAACAAATCTTTTAAATGCAATAAAAACGCCATGGTAATGTAAACTGCAAAGCCTAAACCTACAGTTGCGAAGGATAAATAAATAAAAAACAAACGAACATTTTTTGCTCTTAATCCTAATCTGTCTGCGAATCGAGAACTAACATCAAAACCATGTTTCTCAAAATAATGGCGAGCTGTATAAATCAATTTAAGCATTATGCAAAATACTAATTTTTAAAATTAATTTGTAAGGATGTTTAACTTTTCTTTACTTCCCATAAAGCTAATTCTACATTATGAGAAATGAGCATTAATTACATAATTTAGATTCCTACTTTCGCAGGAATAGCACTAATCTAAATATCCCATTTCACGCATCCAATCGTCATTAAACATTTTACCAACGTAACGACTTCCGTGATCATGAAATAATACCACTACCACATCGTCTTTTGTGAAATGTTCTTTTAATTGTAACACTCCTTTTATTGCAGACCCTGCAGAGTTCCCCAAAAACATTCCTTCTTCTTTGGCTAATCTTTGCGTATAAACCGCTCCATCTTTATCGGTAACTTTAGTAAAACCATCTATAATATCGAAGTTTACATTTTTAGGTAAAATATCTTCTCCAATCCCTTCGGTTACATAGGGGTAAATTTCATTTTCATCAAAAATACCTGTTTCATGGTATTTTTTAAAAACACTTCCGTAAGTATCTATTCCCCAAATTTTCACATTTGGATTTTGTTCTTTTAAATATTTTCCAACTCCCGAAATGGTTCCACCAGTACCAACTCCCACTACAAAATGAGTAATTTTTCCATCGGTTTGTTCCCAGATTTCTGGCCCGGTACTTTCATAATGAGCTTTCGCATTACTAGGATTGTCATATTGATTTACATACCAACTATTTGGCGTTTCTTCTGCCAAACGTTTAGAAACTGAATAATAAGAACGTGGATCCTCAGCTTCTACTGCTGTTGGACAAATAATCACCTCAGCGCCTACGGCTTTTAAAATATCACACTTTTCTTTTGATTGCTTATCTGCTAAAACGAAAATACACTTATACCCTTTTACGATAGCGGCTAAAGCCAATCCCATACCTGTGTTACCAGAAGTCCCTTCAATGATAGTTCCGCCAGGTTTTAATCTTCCATCAGCCTCTGCATCTTCAATCATCGTTAATGCCATGCGATCTTTAACCGAGTTTCCTGGGTTAAAAGTTTCGTATTTAGCAAGAACTAAACAAGGCAGTTCCTCCGTGATTTTATTGACTTTAATTAGTGGAGTATTACCAATTGTTTCAAGTATATTTTTTGCGTAATTCATTGAGTGTATTTAAGAATGCAAATGTATAAATTAAGAAGCTAATAATTGTTTTAATCATATCGTAGTAATAAATATTTTATTCAGCTACTCAAACCTAATCGCTCTAACCGGAGATATTTTAGAAATAATATAAGAAGGGATTAACAACATCGCAAAACATAATAAGAAGGTTCCTAGGTTTAGCATCAATATATAACCCATATCTAAGTAAACAGGAGCTTCTGTTACATAATAAATGGTAGGGTCAAGTGTAATCAATTTAAATTGTTTTTGAAGCACTAACAATCCTATTCCGATCATATTTCCCCAAAACAATCCAACACCAACAAGGTACATGGCATTATAAATAAAAATGCTGCGCACACTCTTATCACTACTGCCTAATGCTTTTAAGATACCTATCATTTGAGTACGTTCCAAAATTAAAACCAGTAGCGCAGTAATCATATTAATACCTGCTACCAAAATCATAATTCCAATAATAAGAATGATATTAAAATCGAATAACTCCAGCCATTTAAAAATAGAATAATAACGTTCATTGATAGTTTGTGAGTCTAAAAGGCTATTCGTTTCCTGATAGATTTGATTTCCAATAGCATCTATTTGGTCAAAATCCTCAACAAAGACTTCAAAAGAACCTACCTCATCTTCTGTCCATTTGTTTAATCGCTGAATATGGCGAATATCTGCGATTACAAATTTTTCATCAAATTCTAAAAAACCACTATTATAAATCCCAGCTATTTTAAAACTTCTACTACGTGGTGGTTTCGAGCTGTCTTTCCTAAAAAAGAAGGTGGTCACTTTATCCCCTACTTTTAGGTGGAGTCGTCTCGTTAAATATTCAGAAATTAAAATATCTTCATGGAGTTTATCAGCATAGTTTGGCAAATTTCCTTCCACTAAAAAATCTGAAAAATATTCCCAATTATAATCGGCACCTACCCCTTTTATAACAATTCCTTCAAAATCTGTTGCGGTTCTTATAACCCCTCCTTTAGAGGCTGTAGCTTGTAGGTGTTTGATGCCTTCAACAGAAGTAAAATTAGGATAAAAATCTTGCGTTTTTGAAATTGGGTTTTGAGAGTCATTAGAAAAATTAGTGTCGAAATTTGAAATAATGACATCTCCATTAAAGGCAGAAACCTTTTCATGAATCTTTTTTTGAAGCCCAACACCTGTTGCAATAGATATCAACATCGTAATAAACCCAATTGCAATAGAAACAATTGCTATTTTTATTATTGGTGATGAAATGCTATTTTTATACTCCCTTGCGGAAACGATTCGCTTGGCGATGAAATATTCAAAATTCACTAAACCTTTATGACTTTAACTGTTTTCAAAAATACACATTTCTTATTGGTAACTTTAACAATACTAACTTGTTTTTGTTGTAAAAGTCAATCTGAAAAAAAAATTCCTGCTACTGAAGAATTTGAAACAGCATCAATTGTGAAAGAGATTGTTTTAGGTGCAGATCAAGTGGAGGAATACCTACCACTATTAAAGAATAAAAAAATTGGTATTGTTGCCAACCAGACCTCGGTTTTATATTTAAAAAATGAAGACCAAGATGAAAATGGAATTCAGGAAAAAATTGATATACGTTTACACCTAGTAGATTATTTATACAATCAAAAAATAAACATCCAACGTGTTTTTGCTCCCGAACACGGATTTAGAGGAAAAGCAGATGCAGGTGAACTAGTTAATGATGGAGTGGATACTAAAACTGGTTTATCCATCATCTCCTTGTATGGAAAAAATAAAAAACCATCTCCACAACAATTAGAAGGAATCGAAATGATGATTTTCGATATTCAAGACGTGGGTGCTCGGTTTTACACCTATATATCTACCTTACATTATATGATGGAAGCCTGCGCAGAAGCAAACATTCCTTTATTAATCTTAGATCGTCCCAATCCAAACGGTCATTATATAGACGGTCCTATATTAGAAAAACAACATAAAAGTTTTGTGGGAATGCATCCAGTTCCTGTTGTTCACGGAATGACTATTGGGGAATATGCTCAAATGATTAACGGTGAAGGCTGGTTAGAAAATGGAGTAAAATGTGATCTTACCATCATTAAATTAAAGAATTACACCCATCAAACTGAATACTCATTACCTATTAAACCATCACCCAATTTACCTAATGATGTTGCAATCAACCTCTACCCAAGCTTGTGCTTTTTTGAAGGCACCCCCTTAAGTGCAGGTCGTGGAACCGAAATGCAATTTCAAATCTTTGGCGATCCAAACCTGCCTGTGAAATTTTATCCATTTACATTTACACCACAAGCAAATGAAGGTGCTAAATACCCTAAATTTAAAAATGAATTATGTCAGGGTATGGATTTAAGAGGAAATAAAAAACTAAGTAAATTAAACTTAGAATGGCTAATTGAAGCATATACCTCAACTGGAAAAAAGAAAGAGTTCTTTAATCCGTTTTTTACCAAATTAGCAGGAACCACTCAATTGCAAGAACAAATTGAAAAAGGATATACCTATCAGGAAATTAGAAAAACTTGGTTAGCAGGATTGGAAGATTATGATTTAATGAGAGGGAAGTATTTGTTATATAAAAACTAACATCAACCGCCACCCCTTCTAAACTTCTCTCTAGGCTTCCCTCCTTTTTCAGAATATTGTATGGGTAAATTTGCTTTTAAAGCTTCCATAATATTATAGGTAGCAGGACAAATTGCCGTATTTTCGATGGTAATCGTTTCTATTTGCTGAAATTTTCTTCTATTGGTATGTGGATATTCACGACATGCTTTTGGACGAACATTATAAATGCTACATTCATTATCAGGCATTAAAAACACACAAGGGACTAATTTAAATGAAAACTCATTGTCCTCACCAACTTCTAGATATTCCTCTATAAACTTCTGTTCTTTAAGTTTTAGGTGTTTTGCAATTCTTGCTATATCCTGATCATTTAACCAAGGTGCAGTTGTTTTACAGCAATTAGCACATTTTAAACAATCTGTTTTTGCAAACTCTTTATCGTGCAGCTCTACCATCAAGTTATCGAGGTTATTGGGCGGCTTTTTTCGAAGCTTTTTAAATAACTTTCTATTCTCCTTCTCCTTATCTTTGGCCTTCTTTGGAAGCTGTTTTAATATATTTTCCATAGACCTCAAAAATACTAAATTTGTAGCAGTATTATACAAGCTTATATTAGAACATTATTAAATTATAAATTTATGACTGATTTATTTGGACAAGCATTATTAGATTATCAAAACGATAATTATACAGACGATTTATATACCGAAACCAATATTAGTGAAGAAGATGTGTTACCGCTTCCCTATCTTTTTAGAAATTATTCTGAAATGCCTCCATTAGAACAATTGGCTTTAAGTAATGCTAGCGGAAAAGTATTGGATGTAAGTTGTGGCCCAGGTAGCATTTCTTTACATCTTCAAGAATCTGGATTAGATGTTATGGCTATTGACAGTTCTGGTGGGGCTATAGAAGTATGTAACTTAAGGGGCTTGAAAAATGCAAAAGAAATCGATTTACTTCAATTAAAAGATCAAAAATTTGATACTGTTTTGCTATTAATGAATGGTACTGGTATTTTTCAAAAATTAGAACATATAGATCAATACCTACAGCATTTAAAATCACTTTTAAATCCAAAGGGACAAATAATAATTGATTCTAGCGATTTACGTTATATGTATGATAGTGGTGATGAAGTAGGAAGTATTATGGTGCCTCCAGATGGCTATTATGGCGAATTAAAATTTACCGTTTATTATAAAGAATGGGCAAGCGAACCCTTTAATTGGCTGTATTTAGATTCACAAACTTTTAAAAATGCTTGCTCAGAAAATGGATTATCCTTTGAGATTTTAGGAGAAGGTGAGAATTTCGATTATTTGGCTAAGCTTGCCCTTATTTAGTACAGCCTGCTGTAGCTAAAGCTCCTATGCCTTTTGTGAAAAAAGAATATTTATTTTAATTTTTAGTAAAAACCATTTCACCATTAATAAAAGTAGCAGAAACTTTCACTGAAGGAATTTCGCCTTCAGGAATCGTCATAATGTCTTTTTCTAAAACCGTAAAATCTGCAAATTTTCCTATTTCAATACTTCCTTTCTCATCCTCTTCAAAATTTGAATAAGCAGCCCAAATTGTCATTCCTTTTAAGGTTTCTTCTCTTGTAAGCCCTTCTTCAATTCTATATCCACCTCCAGGATAATTCTCTAAATCTTTACGAGCAACAGCTGCGTAAAAAGTGTGCATTGGATTCACTTTTTCAATAGGAAAATCGGTTCCTAAAGCTATCATATTTGCACTTTTTAATAAGGTTTTGTATGCATAAGCTCCTTTAATTCTTTCAGTCCCAACTCTATCTTCAGCCCAATACATATCGCTGGTAGCATGAGTAGGTTGTACTGAAGGAATAATATTCTTTGAAAAAGAGTCAATATATGAAGGTGTAACCACTTGTGCATGTTCTATTCGCCATCTTAAATCGTTGGTATCATTAATTACGTTCTTGTAAGCACGTATTACTGAAACATTAGCTGAATCTCCTATTGCATGGGTATTCATTTGAAAACCTGCTTTGGCTATCTTATCAGCTAAAGCGACAAGTTGATCCATTGGAGTAATCATAGCTCCATAATGCCCTGATTGGTCACTATATTCATCTCTCATTGCTGCTCCTCTAGAACCTAAAGCTCCATCTGCATATACTTTTATAGATCGCACATTTAATCGATTTGTTTTAGTAACTCCTTTTTGTAAGTAATAATTTAGATTTTCTTTGGAATTACTAACCATAGCATACACTCGTGTAGATAGATCCCCAGTTTGTTGCAAGCTATCAATTAGCTCTATAATTTCTCTATCTAAACCCGCATCATCAATTGTAGTAAGACCCAATTTTAGGCAAACTTTTTCAGCTTCTTTTAAAGCTTTTATTTTATAATCCAAGGAGTAAGTTGGTGTTGATTTATTAATTAAATTCATTGGACTATCAATGATTATTCCTGTTGGATTTCCATTTTTTATAATAATTTCTCCTCCCGCCGCATCTGTGTCTGCATTAATTCCTGCCAATTCTAATGCTTTAGAATTAGCCAAATATGCGTGTCCATCTATTCTTTTAAGCGCTACAGGTGTGTCTGGAAAAAGTTCGTCTAATTTTTCCTTCGTTGGGAATTCTTTTACGTCCCAATCGTTTTGATCCCATCCTCTACCCTCAATATAAGTAAGGTTTTTATCTTTTTGAAAAATTACCACTCGTTCCAAGACTTCTTCAAAGCTCTTCGTTCCTTTTAAATCTACAATTTGAAGGAATAAACCTAAATTATATAAATGCGCATGTGCATCAATTAATCCAGGAACAATTGTTTTACCTTCTGCATTAAAAGTTTTAGTTGCTTCATATCTTGCCATTAAATCTTTTTGCAAACCTACCTCAACTATTTTTCCATTGTTTACAACGAAAGCTTCCGCAATATCAAAACCTTTATTAACCGTGTAAATGGTAGCATTTTTCACTAATAAATCTGTTTTTATTTTTTCTGAAGAACAAGATAATATTGAAATGATAGCGCCTATAAACAGTATTTTTTTCATCTTATTATATTTATTGAAAGTAAAAATAAAGAAAAAAATATAACTGTTAAGAAAACATTTCTTCAAGCAAATCCTTTTTTATACTTTCACTACAAAATAAATGATTTGGATAAAATCAGAAAATACATAGAAAATATTACCGAAATTAACGATGAAGATTGGGAGTTTTTCTCATCAAAACTTCAGAAAAAATGGTATCCAAAAAAATCTATAATTGCAGAAATAGGTGAGGTAGAAAATCATATTTCGTTTATAGAAAAAGGAATTGTTAGGTTATTAATTCCTAAAGAAGAAGATGAAGAAATCACTTATGGTTTTAGCTTTGAAAACGAATTCATAAGCGCATACGATTCATTTCTAACTCAAACACCTTCACAATATCAATTAGAAACACTAGTTGAAACGAGTTTGTTGAGTATTACATATTCCGATTTACAGAAAGTATATGAACATACAAAAATTGGAAATTTAATTGGTCGTTTGGTAGCAGAACGCCTATTTATTATTAAATCGAATAGAGCCTTATCTTTATTAAATGATTCCGCTGAAAAACGTTATTTCAACTTATTTACGGAACGTCCAAATTTGATTAAAGAAATACCATTAAAATACATCGCATCGTACATAGGCGTTACACCTCAGTCACTTAGCAGAATTAGGAAACAAATTACTTAACATAGATTCATTTTATACCTTATTATAATTCCTGAAATTTGTTGAAAAGATAATTTATATGACCATTTTAATTTTTATGATATTCCTTTGGTATTCAGGCTTATTCTTCCAAACCTTTTTTCTCCATCGTTATGCTGCTCATCAAACATTTACCATGTCACCATTGTTGGAAAAAATTTGTTTTGTATTAACATGGCTTACTCAAGGTTCCAATTATTTAAGTGCTTATGGGTATGGTATTATGCATAGAATGCACCATGCATATGCAGATACTAAAGAAGATCCTCACTCTCCAAAATTTGATAAGAACCCTTTAGCAATGATGTGGAGAACTAAAAACACCTACCAAGACATTAATAAACAAAGAATAATAATAGCCGAAAAATTCACTAAAAACGTTCCACAATGGGAAGTGTTTGATAATTTTGCAAGTTCAATATTCTCACGACTTGCTTGGGGAGCAGCTTACACACTATTCTTTTATTTTTTTGCTGACGCTTGGTGGCAATGGTTGTTTTTACCAATTGTTTTTTTAATGGCTCCTATACACGGGATGATTATTAATTGGTTTGCACATGTTTATGGTTATGTGAATTTTAAAGTAAATGACACCTCTAAAAACTTATTGTTTTTCGATTTTTTAATGATGGGTGA
>Ga0307995_1001963_pt1 | contig 12352 bp, 14 predicted proteins | sample EllFjometagen262_FD_203132 | JGI IMG/M metagenome (GOLD analysis project Ga0307995, IMG submission 203132) | Marine microbial communities from Ellis Fjord, Antarctic Ocean - #262 | ecosystem: Environmental > Aquatic > Marine > Unclassified | place: Southern Ocean | collected 2014-11-02
GCATAACTCCAAGCGATATTTCCGCCTAAAGAATTTCCTGCCAAATGAAATTTATCAACATTTATTTTCATCAAAAATTGATGTAAAAAATGAGTGTAACTTTTTATGGAATAATCTGCATTTTTATTAGGACCTGTAAGTCCGAAAGCTGGCAAATCCATTCTAATAATTCTGTAGTCTTTTTTCAGCGCTGTTGTCCAATCATTCCAAGTGTGCAATGAAGATGCAGTTCCGTGAATTAAAACGATTGGAAAACCCTGCCCTTCATCTCTATAATGCACCTGCATTCCGTCTATTTCAATAAATTTAGAATGCTCATTTGTGTATTCCTTTTTTAATTCTTCAACAGAAATATCTGAATACACAGCTCCTTTCACCAACAGAATTAATACAACTAAAATTATGTAAAAAAAATATCTTTTTTTAAAGCTTTTCTTCATTATTTATTTGATAATTTTATATAAAATCGGCTTGCTTGGTGTCGCATCATTTTCAAAAGGAGCAATCATTAAATTTAATAAATACTCCCCATCTTCAACAGCATTTGGCACGTAAATAAACTCTGTTATTGTCGCATCCATTCTTAATTTTCCTGAAGTATTCCAAAAAGCATTGTGAGATAATAATTTCCCGTCGTCTTTTTCTTTATCCACTGATGGCAAATCGATTAGCAAGTGTTTAATTCCTTTTTCTTTTAAATAAATAGCGGCTTCTTCTAACAAATATGGTGGATTTGTATTTGAATAGCGCATCTTTTTTTTATCAGATAAATTCGGTAAAGTTCTAATTACAATTGCATCTCTTTTTTTATTTCTTAAGGCTGTTTTTAGTTGTTTTTCAGAAATAACTAAATCTTCACCTCTACTTTCCGGAGCAACCGTAACTACCTCTGCAACAAAGAAATAATGTTTTAAATTCTGATTTACAGAATGAACTTCTGCTGTTATATGGCCTACACATTCTGTATGTGTTATATGCGAATGCGGATTAAAATGGATGTTGTTAAAATTTACAACGGCACCTTCAGAAACTTTTATAACTTCTCCTTCATAGCTTTCAGCAAAAATCTTTGGATCATCTACATACCAAGCATTCACATTTTCTTTAGTAACATCTATAGCTATTGAAATATCAATAGGTTTAGATACATCAATTTCTATTTTTCTTGAATTATATTCTATGACTGCTTTCATCTTTTCTGCTGCTACTTTTATTTTTTACCCCAAGTTTAACATGAACAAATCTGATGCAATTCCATCAGATAAAAACTTCCCTTTTTGAGTTGTTTTTAAAACTTGGTTTTCAATATACAATAATTCTTGTTCAATGTGTTTTTTTGTCTGATTTTCTAAATACGTAACATATTTTTCACCAAAATCATTGTTAATCTTTAGTAAAGAAACCCCCCAAATTGTGCGTAAACCTGTCATAATATATTCATTATAACGATCTGTTATCGACAAGGTTTCTCTTTCTATTGGCAACTGATTTTGCTGAATTGATTTGATATATTTAGTATTGTTTCTTACATTCCAACTACGTTGTTTACCATCAAAAGAATGTGCAGAAGGACCAATTCCTAAATAACTTTTTCCTAACCAATAGGAAGAATTATTTCTGCTAAAGAAATTTTCTTTTCCAAAATTGGACGTTTCATAATGCACAAAATTAGCGCTGGTTAATTCATCAATTAAAATATTGAATTGCTCATGTGCTTTTTTATCATCTACATTTTTGATAATCCCTTTTTTAATGAAGTCTGCTAAAGCCGTTTTTGGTTCAACTGTTAAAGCATAACTAGAAATATGTGGCACTCCAAAACTTAATGCTGTTTGGATGTTTTCTTTCCATTCTTCGTTTGTACAATCAGGAATTCCATAAATTAAATCTACCGAAATATTATCAAAATATTGAGTTGCCACAGATAATGATTTTTTTGCTTCTTCAGAATTGTGAGCTCTATTCATCAATTTTAAATCTTTCTCAAAGAAAGATTGAACTCCGATACTTAATCTATTGATAGGTGATTTGGAAAGTTCTATAATTTTATCTTCTGATAAATCATCAGGGTTTGCTTCTAGTGTAATTTCTGGATGTTCTACAACTGTATGATATTGATAAACAGCATCTATTAGCTGCTGAATTTCATCTACTGACAAAACGCTTGGTGTTCCGCCACCAAAATAGATGGTTTCTATAACTGTATTTTGTAATTCCTCTTTTCTAATTTCGATCTCTTTTAAAAGAGCAGCAATCATATCATCTTTCTTTTTTAGTGAAGTAGAAAAATGAAAATCGCAATAAAAACAGGCTTGTTTGCAAAATGGTATGTGAATGTAGATTCCGGACATGTTACTTATCAATTATCAGTGATCAATTATCAAGATTGCTTATTAATTCTCGTAGTTTTCAGAATTGAAAATAAAATTCTTCCTATTTCATCTGCTCTTTCAAATAAATTATTAAAATTTTCTAAATCTAAATCTCCACTATCTTTTAATAAATGTAACCAATATTTGGTTTCTAAACATTCTTTGTAAGCAATAGACATTTTAGCTGAAAAATCTGCTTTTGAAATCGCTCCATTTGCTTCAACAATATTAGCTCCAACTGAGGTCCCACTTCTTAAAATTTGTTTTGAAAGAATAAACTCTCGATTATCCTTCGCTAACTTCTTACTCAATTTAACAATTAACAAAGCTAAATCATAAGATTTATTTTGCAATGGATTATTCTTTAACTTCATCGTCTTTGATAATTGTTTATTGATAAATGATAATTTAAAAAAATCTTTATTTAATTTTTGAAGGATTCTGCTTTACAAAACTTGCCCATCCAGAATAACTTTTACCACCAACAATTTTTCCTGAATTGTAAAAATGACAAACTGCAGCTGCCAAACCATCTGTCGCATCTAAATTTTTGGGTAAGGTCTTTAAGTTTAATAAAGATTTTAGCATCAATGCAACTTGTTCTTTACTAGCATTTCCATTTCCGGTAATTGCCATTTTTATTTTCTTTGGCAAGTATTCTGTAATCGGTATTTCTCTTGACAATCCTGCAGCCATAGCGACTCCTTGTGCTCGTCCTAATTTTAACATTGACTGAACATTCTTTCCGAAAAAAGGTGCTTCAATCGCAATTTCATCAGGATTATAGGTGTCTATTAACTCAATTGTACGTTCAAAAATAAGTTTTAGCTTAAGATAATGGTCGTCGTATTTTTGAAGAAGTAATTCATTCATTTGAATAAACTCCATCTTTTTACCGACTACCTTTATCAATCCAAAACCCATAATTGTAGTTCCTGGATCTATGCCTAAAATAATTTTTTCTACGACCACAATTTCATATTGGTTTTACACTGTTAAAACAAAGCATCCATTATTGCGCCTGCCTTAAACCAAAAGAGTACGGCAAGTACTAATAGTAAAATTAGCAACAATCCTTTTGTAGGTTTTGATTCTTTTTTTCTACCAAATTTTCTTCTGAATTCCATTCTTATATGTATTAATTCTTAAAGCAAATTTAGTCATTCTTCACAGACTAACTAAACTGATATAAATAACTGAAGATGACTAACTGCCAACTATTTTTGTCGCGCGTAACATTTCTCTTTTCCCTGGAGGTCCTTCTAATCTTTCAACCGTAAAACCAACAGTCTGCATTGCTCTTCTTACACTTCCTTTTGCTGAATAGGTGACTAAAACTCCATCCGTCTTTAAGGATTTGTACATTTTTTCAAAGATGGTTTCTGTCCATAATTCAGGTTGATGTTCTGCTCCAAACGCATCAAAATAAATGAGGTTAAAACAATTCTCATCATCAATATCTTTAAAAAATTGTTTCCTTTTTGTCAGAGAGAAATCTTCTGTAATTTGATGTTTTTCATTCCAAGAAACCGCATGCATTTCATCAAAAATAACTTGACTTTTTGATGCATTTAATTCTGCAACATAATTCAGTTTTTGAATTTCATCTTCTAAAACAGGATACGCCTCTACCCCAACATACTCAATTTTTTTATTGTTCTTTTTTGCTTCTAAAAACGTAATAAAAGAATTTAAACCCGTACCAAAACCAATTTCTAAAATCGAAATCTCATCTAAATTCACAACCTCTAATCCTGTTTTTATAAAAACATGATACGCTTCCTGTATGGCTCCGTGTTTAGAATGATATTGCTCATCCCAATCTGGTAAATATATGGTTGTAGAACCATCCGAAGTTATTCTTATTTCGCGTTTCATTAGTTTAAGTTTTAAAAATAGAACTATTTATTGAGATTTCCCGCATCACCGAAATGACATCAAAAATTAAAAACTCAGTTAGAAATATTTACAAAAATTATTTTTTCATTAATACTCCATTCGCTTCAAAAACAAATTCTTTTTTAGAAGTTGTAATTTTTGCTATTTCCTCTTTAGTCTTACCTGCATCTTCTGCGTAATGTTGTAATTCTTTTACAGAAGTTTCCTGAACAAAAGCCTTCCCTTCTAAAATAACTTCTCTGTCTTTAGAATCTAGCGGCATAAAAAAACCATAGTCTTTAAAACGCACCATCGTTTCAGTTGTATCGTCTAAAGGTAATTTCATCCAACATCCTTTTTTAGAACAAACCTCTTTTATTTTAGACGTAAATTTTACATTAATTGTGTCACCAACCTTCAAATTGGTGAATTTCACCAACATTTCATCAGAATTTAACGCGGCGTCTTTTGTTATTTTAGCTCCAAAGGAATCAAACGCTACAATTTCGTTTTTCACTTCTTGCCTAGTTTCATTGGCTGCTTTTTCTTTTTTACATGCTGCAAAAAGGAGCAATGCTACTACGCTTAATTTGATTAAATTTTTCATATTTCGAATTTTTGTATTAATTACTACAAATGTAAGAAAATTGAAAATGCTCATGGGCATTGGATAAATAAATTATGTACATTTGTGCCATAAACAATCAACTAAAAAGAATGAAATCTAATATAGAAATTCAACGTGTAGAAAAATCAAAAATAGACGCTGTTGATTTTGATAATTTACCTTTCGGAAGCGTTTTTTCTGATCACATGTTAGAATGTGATTTTAAAAACGGCGAGTGGCAAACACCCGTAATTAAACCTTATTCACCAATAACGTTAGACCCTTCTGCAAAGATTTTTCATTACGGGCAATCTATCTTTGAAGGTATGAAAGCCTATAAAGATGCTGATGAAAACGTGATGCTTTTTAGACCTTTAGAGAACTGTAAGCGTTTAAATAAATCCGCAGAACGTTTGGTAATTCCTTCAATTCCTGAAGATATTTTTATGGAAGGGTTGACTAAATTACTAGAAATTGATAGCGATTGGATTCCTAAAAATGAAGGTAGTTCTTTATATATAAGACCTTTTATGTTTGCTTCAGGTAATGGTTTTCATGCTTCACCTGCAGATGCTTATAAGTTTATAATCTGCACAGCTCCTTCTGGTGCTTATTTTGCTGGTAAAGTAAAAGTTTTAATTGAAGAAAAATTTGCACGTGCTGCAAATGGAGGTGTTGGTTTTGCAAAAGCTGGTGGTAACTATGCTGCTCAATTTTACCCAACTCAATTAGCAATAGAAAAAGGATACAATCAAGTAATTTGGACAGATGACAACACCCACCAATTTATCGAAGAAGCGGGTGCAATGAATATTTTTATCAGAATAAATGATACTTTAATTACAAGCCCAACAAGCGATCGTATTTTAGATGGTATTACACGTAAAAGTATTTTACAAATAGCAGAAGATGAAGGCATCAACACAGAGGTTCGAAAAATTTCTGTTGGAGAAGTTGTAGAGGCTGCTAAAAACGGAACGTTAAAAGAGATGTTTGGAACTGGTACTGCTGCAGTAATATCACCAATAGCAGGTTTTGGATATCAAGAAAATGATTATGATTTACCAGAACTAGATAATCCTTTTGCTGCTCAATTAAAAAAACGAATAACAGATATACAAACGAATAAAGTTGAAGATCCTTACGGATGGAGAGTTTTTATCTAGTTTGTAAACAGTATTAAAATATTTAAAAAGCATCAATTTAATAATTGATGCTTTTTTTTGTAGATTTAAAAAAAATATACTTTTTGATGAAAAACCTGTGTATACTTCTCCTTTCAATTTCATTATTTTCTTGTGATACTGAAATTGAAACTAAAAAAACAGCTTACAAACAATACATTACCATTTTAGGAATTGCACAAGATGGAGGCTTCCCTCACATTGGTTGTCAAAAAATATGTTGTGCTAATTTTTACAATGGAAAAGAAGAAAGAAAAAGTGTCGTTTCTTTAGGTTTGGTTGATTTAGAGAATCAACAAAAATGGCTATTTGAAGCCACTCCTGATCTGCATACACAATTAGCCGATTTAGAACAAAATCATCTTAAAAAAGCAACCATTATTGACGGAGTATTTTTAACACATGCTCATATTGGTCATTATACAGGCTTAATGTATTTTGGACGAGAAGCTTATGGAAAAAAAGATATTCCTGTTTTTGCAATGCCAAAAATGAAAAATTTTTTAACGAATAACGGCCCTTGGAATCAGTTAATAGATTTAAAAAATATTGCTCTTAAAAATATACAGCACGATTCTACCATGATTTTGAATCAAGAGCTAAAAGTGACTCCTTTTTTAGTACCACATAGAGATGAGTTTTCTGAAACTGTGGGTTATAAAATTGAAGGAACTAAAAAAACTGCGTTGTTTATTCCTGATATTGATAAATGGAAAACATGGAATAAAAGTATTATTGAAGAAGTTAAAAAAGCAGATTATGCTTTTTTAGACGCCACTTTTTTAAATCAGCATGAAGTAAAAAGAGCCATATCTGAGGTTCCGCATCCATTTATACAAGAAACGATCGCGTTGTTTCAAAACGAAAGTTTAGCCACTAAAAACAAAGTTGTTTTTATCCATTTTAACCATACAAATCCTGCGCTTCAAGAAAACAGCAAACAGAGAAAAGGAATTGAAAAACTAGGTTTTCGTTTTGCTAATGAAGGAGATAATTTTGAATTGTAAGTTTTATATCCGTAGCTTTTATCAAAAAGAAGAAACCACACAAAAAAGAGCCAATTTTCGAAGTATAAAAAACCAAAATTGAGTCTATAAGAAAATAAAAAGAGCCCTAAAAAGGGCTCTTAAATTATGGATTCTAGTGTCCGTGAGTTGAATGATCTTCCTCTTTCACTTCACCATCTTGATTCATTTTCATTTCGTGGTCGTATTTACAACAACCTGGCAAACCTTTGTAAGCTTCTTCACTTCCTGCAACTTTTTCAGTATCATAACCTGACGCTGCAATTGCAATCTGAATCGCCATTGCATCTGTTTTGGCAGCATCAAAAGAAACATCCATTTTCTTTTTATCTCCATCCCAAGTTGCAGTTCCTACACCATCAACACCATTAGCTGCTTTTTCGATAGTGCTTTTACACATTCCGCAATTTCCTCTTACTCCAAAAGACAGGTCAGTCATTGCGATGTCTTTAGACACTTCAGTAGTTACCGTTTTTGTTTCTTTTTTAGCTTCATTCTTACAGCTTGTAAACACCATCGCTGCTAGTATAGCAACACTTAAAATTACTTTCTTCATTGTATTAAAATTTAATTATTATTACTCTATTACTTGTTTTACTTCTCCACAGGTTAGCATTGCTTCACCAAAATAAGGATTAATGACATTTTCTTCTTTACTCAACCAATAGGCACCCTTATTATTATCTGCCATTGGGCAAAATTGATGATACACTTTTTCGTTGACACCAAATACCTCCAAAGCAATTACCATATTTGACGATAATGGTTTAAAATGGTTTCTTTGCCCTTTGATGTTAGACACTTTTGAAATTGAGGTGGCTGCTGTTTTTATCACTTTTTCTAACGACATCCAATGAGCATGTCCCACTTTATCTGTTAATAGTTTCATATCAACTTTAGATAAATTATTTAATAAGCTTTTTGATACCACCATTACGGTATTCGAATCATCTTTTACTAAAGCGTCTTTCAATTTGATATATTCCTCAAAAACGGCTTTTAATTGATTTTGAAATCCCTTTGAAACGTTTAATCTTTCATTCTTATTATCTAAAAAATCCGTCTCTTCAGCACCAAGATGTCCTTCGTAGCCAGTCGCTGTTTTACCATTTCCTTTATTCATCATCGATTTTTTTCCTTGCAACTGTGCTGCTGCATCAACCGTAAATGTTCCATTGATTACAATTTCATCACCATTATTTAATCCTTCTACTACTTCGTAAGTATCACCAACTTTATTACCTAATGTGATTTCAAGCATCTCAAAAACAGGCTCATTTGAATTTGCTTTCAGATATACTAAAGAACGTTTACCTGTCCATAATACTGCGGATGACGGAATTGTTACAACTTCTTCTTTACTTGAAGTAATTCCTTTTATTTTTCCTTCAACAAACATTCCTGGTTTAAACACCTCATCTTTATTATTGAGCACCACTCTTAATTTTACGGTTCGTGTTTTAGCATCTAAAACTGGATCTATAAAATCTACTTTACTTTTAAACACTTTATTAGGATATGCATTTGTAATTACGAATACCTCTTGTCCTTTTTTAAAGCGATTAATTTGATTTTCATACACATCAAAATTTGCCCAAACAGTGCTAAGATTTGCAATTTTAAACAAAGGCTGACCTTGTTTAATATGATTACCTTCTTCTACTAATTTTTCTGATACAGTACCAGAAACTGTGGCATAGACAGGGAAGTTTTCTTTCACCTTACCAGAAATTTCAATCTCATTAATTTGACTTTCAGAAAGCTTCCATAATTTTAATTTATTACGAACGGCTTTATATAATGCTGGTTGCGATTCTTTTAAAGACGTAGCTGTAATTAGTTCTTGTTGTGCAGCATATAATTCTGGTGAATAAATGGTTGCCAACAACTGCCCTTTTTGCACTTCCTCTCCTGTGAAACTAACATTTAACTGTTCTATTCTCCCTGAAAAATAACTAACCTGAACTGCATTCCCTTCTTCATTTTCTACAATCTTTCCTGATAACTTAATCGCATTATTTTCTGCTTTGCGATTGCCAACAATAGACGTTTCAATATTTGCCAAAGCCATTGCGTTTTCAGTAAGTTTAAATTGATCTGCCATTAAACCATCTGCACTACTTTCAGCGGGAATTAAATCCATTCCGCAAATAGGGCAATCTCCTGCTTCTGGCTGCATAATCTGCGGATGCATAGAACACGTCCACATTTGATTTTTCTCAACTGTTTCAGCGTGATTACGTGCTGTATTTTCATTAGCTGTACCTCCAAAAAGTATCCATCCTAAAAGTAATCCTACCCCTAATATTCCTGTGTAAACTATATATTTTTTCATTTTAAAATATGTTTAATAGCATTAGTAAAGCCATTACAATCATAATGCTGTTTTCTATAAATGTTGCTTCAGTCATCGGTAGTTTAAGTGCAGTACCTAAACAAGCACATTGTATAGATTTTTTATCTAAAAGTGTTTTTGTGACTCCAATAGTGGTTATTCCTAAAATAACAAGTGTTACGATTAAAGCAATGTCTATTTCAAAACGCATTAAGAACATCAACCCTAATCCTGTTTCTATAAATGGGTATATTTTCCCATAAAAAGGAACTCTTTTTGCAATTGGATCATACATACTAAAAGATGCTGGAAATCCTTTTAAGTCTAACATTTTAAAGAAACTAAATACGATATAAAATAAACCCATAAAATCGAGCATAAACTCGTTCCAGCTCCAATTTTTATAATGAAGTAATATGCTCGCCGAAGCGATATAAAAGATAATAAGCAACAAAGGTTTTAGTTGTTGCAGTTTACCCTCTTCTTCCTTTGGTGTCGACGAAATACTTGAAGACGAAAACACTTTTTCTACTGGTTTTTTAGATAAGGTATATTTTTCTGGCAATGCTTTTTGCAACACATCAGTTGTAATATTTTTATCCATTGTCACTTCTGCTTCTCCTTTTTCAAGATGAATAGCAACATTGGTAACATGTTCTATTTCGTTTAAATATTTTTCTACGGATGCTTTGCAACCTCCACATGTCATTCCTGTTATTAAATAGGTGTGTTTCATTGTTTTGGTAATTTTAACGTAAATTTATTTTCTAATTTTAAATCATCAATGTGTCCAGCAATAGAAAGATCATCCGTTTTAAAATGCATATGCATATTGGTCGTATGATGCGTAAAAACTGCTTTATGTTTTGTGGAGTAAAATCCTAATATTTCGACACCTGTATTTCTCAATGTACCATTTAAGCCTGCCTCTTTATGCTTTTTATGATTGTGAACAGTATCACCTTCTTTCCAATTAATAACGTGCCAATCTAAAGATTTAACGGTAGCTTCTAATAAAAACGGAAAAGGCTTTTCTGTGTCTATCCCGATACTTTTAGCGGTTTCAAAGATGGTTTTTTCTAAATCGTCTTTTGTTGTGATATTTGAAATTTCAATAGTATCCCATTCTTCAACTTCAGCATACACCAATAAAGCTGCTTTTAGATTGTACGAATCTTTAACAAGCAAGCTGCTATCTATAACAAAACTGTTGCTTGGTTTGCCATCGAATATTTGAATCTCTCCTTTTAAATTCCCTACAGCTCCAAGGGCATAGAGATGTCTTTTATTTGAAAGACTCTCTAAACTAATTACGGGTTGAATATTACCCGACATGATGGTTCTCAATGCACCTGAATGTTTTACTTCAATTACAGTTGTTTTCTTACCTTTATTTTGACAAGAGCTAAAAAGCAATATCAAAATTGTTGATGTTATAATATATATTGATCTCTTCATTTTTTAATTTGTTAAATAGTTAATAATCGTCGTTTGTATGTAGTAGGCTTTCACCGATTCTACTTTGTTTAATTGAAACTTTAATTGCAATTCCTGAATATCCAAAACGTCATTAAAATCTATCGTTCCGGTTTCATAACTTTTTATTAAAATTCCCTCTGCATCTTTGGCTTGCTTTAAATTTTCAGCCTGAGTTACATAACGTATTCTTGCAGAGATTCTATCGTTTATTGCTTTGTCTAAAAGTGTTTCTAAAGTATTGAAACGCTCTTGCTTTTGAGCAATAATCTCTTGTTGTTGCAATTTGTTTTGCTTTGTTTTTGATTTGTATTTATTGTTAAATATAGGAATTGATACCGATACCATTGGCATAATGATGTCCTTTCCATTATCACTAAAACTCATATCTGGTCTCTTATTTACATTGATATAATCAAACCCAAAACCAATCATCGGACTGCTTTCTTTTTGGTTCAATAATTCAGATTGTTCCACCGAATAATAAAGTTTATCGTATTTCAATAACTCGGAGTGTAGCACCAAATTTTTAGTATTAATTTCAAAATCTTCTAAAGGGATATTCAATTCGTTTACAACATTCACGGCAATATCTTTATCTCGATTTAAAAATTTATTAAACCTTGTTTGTTCTGCTAAATACTGTTGCTTTAAAACCTTGTTTAGTTGCTCCATTTCATTTTGACGCATTTGTAATCGCAATACATCTACTGCTGATGCTTTACCTACCTCAACGGAGGTTAGCGCTAAAGTTTCATAAGTCTCAAGTAGACTACTATTTTCTATTAACACCGCTTGATTTGCCATATTCGCATACAAATTGTAATACGATTGTGATACCGAAGCCATAAGTTTTCTTTTAGCAATTACGATATCTTCATATTTAGCGTCTGCCAAAGAACCTACATAATTTTCTCTTGCGGCGATATTACCAAACCAAGGCAACATTTGCTTAACCGATACTTTAAAGCGTTGACCTCCTGTTCGTGTTTCTGGTTGACTTACAAAATAACCAACACCAAATTCGGTATTAGGCATCGTATCTACTTCATTTATTTTTTCAGAAGCAATACTGTATTGCAATTCAAATTTTTGAATTTCTGGGCTATTTGCTAACGCTTCATCTATAAATGTTTCTAATTGTTGCGCATTCATAAAGAAACTCAAGAAACAAGAACCAAGAGCCAACACTAATTTTATATTGAAATTTATGTATTTCATTTTGCTGTTCTTTTAAGTTGATATTCTTTTTTCCAGCTAAATAACACTGGTACAACAAACAAGGTAATTAATGCGATTAACATTCCACCAAAACTTGGTATCGCCATAGGAATCATGATATCACTTCCTCGTCCTGTTGATGTTAAAATTGGTAATAAAGCTAATATTGTCGTTGCGGTAGTCATCAAACAAGGACGAATACGCTTCTCTCCTGCCTCTACGATTGATGCTCTTATTTCCTTTATATTTTCTGG
>Ga0307995_1001966_pt1 | contig 12332 bp, 13 predicted proteins | sample EllFjometagen262_FD_203132 | JGI IMG/M metagenome (GOLD analysis project Ga0307995, IMG submission 203132) | Marine microbial communities from Ellis Fjord, Antarctic Ocean - #262 | ecosystem: Environmental > Aquatic > Marine > Unclassified | place: Southern Ocean | collected 2014-11-02
ATGAAAATGGGGAATTTGAAATTGATGTTGCCCAAGGTGACGAGGTTATTTTTTCGTCCGTTCAGTATAAAATTAGAAGTGTGATCATTTCAGATGAAATTCTTGCCAAAAATCGTTTGGTAGTTTCAGTAAATGAAAATATCAACGAACTTAAGGAAGTAGTTGTCACTTCTGAAGATGTTGAAAAGTATCTGGATTTAATAGAGGAGCAGTTTAAGGGCTTTGATTATGAGCGAGATAAATCTTCGCAATTAGTTAACAGACTAAGTGATGATCGCTTAATGACTAACGGCATTGACTTTGTTAATATTGCTAAATTAATTGGAAAAGCTTTTGCAAATAAGACTAAGGAAGAGCAAATGAAATTAAAGCCTAGTGAAGTTTTACCGTATGTTTTTGATACAGATTTCTTTGAGATAGATTTAGAACTCCCCAAAGATCAGGTGATTGGTTTTTTAGAATATTTAGATACTCAAATGAAGTCAAGCAACTTATTGAAAAAAAGCAAACAATTTCAATTAATTGATTTCTTAATCAATAAAAGCAAAAACTATAAAGACATCATTTTAGAATAAATATATCTATGCTTTTTTTTTACGTTTTATTAAATATATTTCAATTGTCTTTTACTGATTTTGAGACTCATAAATTTTATTTGAGCACTACCGAAATTGAATATAAAAAAGAGTTTAAAACATTTCAAATAATGACTCAGTTATTTATTGATGATCTTGAATTACTTCTTCAACAACAAGAAAAATCCCTTCGTTTATTTCCAGATTCAAACGCTAAACATAGTGATAGTATGCTTATGTTTCATTTAAAAAAAGAATTTCAATTAATTGTAAATGGGGAACCGCAAAAAATTTCTTATTTAGGGAAAGAATATAAAAATGATATTGTAGTGTGTTACTTAGAAATTTTTTTAGATAAAATTCCAAGCACCATTGAAATAAAAAACAGCATGTTTTTTGATCTTTTTGATTCACAACAAAATATCATCCATTACAGAAACAAAGCAAATAGAAAAAGTTTTCTACTTCATTCAAAATCACCAACTTTAGTCATAAACTTAACAAAGTAAGGACACTTTTTTTTTCAATATTAAACAAGCAATAAAATAGTATATTTATAATTCAGAATTATTTAATAAGGTTAATATGAAATATTTTAAAACAAATTGTTGCATCCTCATAGTTTTTCTTTTTACTGTAAATACAAAAGCACAAATTCAACAGGGTCACACCAACAGAAACAAATTTAAACAACTATACGATCAATTTGCATCTCCAAATAGATATCATAATGCTTCTGGTGCTCCTGGTGTTGATTATTACCAGCAAAAAGTGGATTACAAAATGGACCTAGAATTGGATGATGTTTCCAGTAAACTTTATGGGGAAGAGGTAATTACATATACAAATAATTCACCTGATGAACTACCTTATTTATGGCTTCAATTAGATCAAAATATTCGTAAAATGGATGCTCCTTCCTTAGAGAAAAATAGTGCTAGTAATTCTGTAACTGTTCGCCCGGGCAGATTTGTGTCTAATTATGCTAAAGACCCTTTTGATGGAGGTTTTAATATTGAATGGGTTAAAGATGCAAATGGGAATTCATTAACTTACAAGATAAATCAAACCATGATGCGGGTGGATTTACCAAGTACAATTGATCCTGGTGAAATATTTATTTTTAAAATAAAATGGTGGTATAATATTAATAATCATGTTGATGATGGTGGCCGATCTGGCTATGAATTTTTTCCTGAAGACGGAAACAAAGCCTATGTAATTGCTCAATTTTTTCCTAGACTTTGTGTTTACAATGATGTTGAAGGATGGCAGAATTATCAATTTTGGGGAAATGGAGAATTTGCACTTGAGTTTGGAGACTACCAAGTAAACATTACTGTTCCATCTGATCATATTATGGAAGCAACAGGAAGACTTCAGAATCCTAAAGAAGTTTTAACTCGCCAAGAGTACAGGCGCTTTCAGGCTTCAGAAAATAGTTTTGATAAACCTATGATTATTGTGACCGAAGAAGAGGCAAAAGCGAAAGAATCTTCTTTTTCAAAAAAGAAAAGTACATGGGAGTTTGTTGCAAAAAATGTTAGGGATTTTGGATTTGCTACCTCAAGAAAATTTATCTGGGATCAACAGGCAGTTCAGGTAGGTAAGCAAAAAGTTATGGCTGTCTCTCTCTACCCTAAAGAAGGAAATCCACTATGGGAAGAATATTCTACTAAGGCTGTGGTTCAAACTTTAAAGAGTTATTCTAAGTTTACATTTGATTATCCTTATCCAAAAGCGGTTTCAGTTCATGCAAAAAGTCAAGGAATGGAATATCCAATGATTTGTTGGAATTATGGGCGACCCGATGAAGATGGTACTTATTCAGACCGAACCAAATTCGGTATGATAAGTGTAATTATTCATGAAGTAGGGCACAATTATTTTCCAATGATTGTGAATTCAGACGAACGTCAATGGGGATGGATGGATGAGGGATTGGATACATTTATGCAATACCTTACAGAGCAAGAGTTTGGAGAGACTTATCCCAATTCTATTGGCTCCTTAGATGTATATCCCTCAAGAAGAGGGGATCCAAAAAAAATTGTACCCTATATGTCAGGAAATCAAGATTTTATTTCTCCCATTATGTCTAATCCTGAAAACGTATATCAACTAGGCGCTAATGCTTATGCAAAGCCAGCTACAGCTTTAAATATTCTTAGAGAAACTATTATGGGTCGTGAAACATTTGACCATGCTTTTAAGACTTATTCTAAGCGATGGATGTTTAAGCACCCTACCCCTGAAGATTTTTTCAGAACAATGGAAGATGCTTCTGCTATTGATTTAGATTGGTTTTGGAGGGGTTGGTTTTATACAACAGACGTAGTGGATATTGGAGTTAAAAATGTTACAAAGTATTATTTTTCTGATACGCCAGACCAGGAAACTAAAGAAAGATTGAAAACCTATGGCTATGATTTAGATAATCTACCTGAAATGGTTTTTAAAATAGATGAAGAAAGTGAATTTTTTGATCCAAAAATTGCCACAGCTAATGCTATTCAAGATTCTGAAATTTTAAAGAATCATTTGACTAAAGAAGGTTTGGAAGTAAATAATTCTACACCAAAATTCTTTTATGAAGTTGAGTTTGATAAACCAGGTGGTTTAGTTATGCCTTTAATAGTTGAATATAGTTACGCAGATGGATCTACTGAACGCGTTACATATCCTGTACAGTTATGGCGTAAAAATGAGAAGAGTGTCCGAAAAGTAATTTCATCTAATAAAGTTTTAGTAGGAGTTACTGTTGATCCAGATAAGGTAACTGCAGATATTAATACTAACAATAATAGCTGGCCTAAAAAAGAAAATCCATCTGAATTTGATAAATTCAAGACAAGAATTAAGGGTTGAATACTTTAAAAAATAACTATTGAATCTTCTTCATATTTGGCAGTTATTTTTATTTTCCTCTTATATTTGCTTAAATCCTAGTACATGCTTTTATTTATTAGTGGGGCTGAAATAGTCTTTGTTTTTTTTATTATTTTATTAGTGTTTGGAGCAGATAAAATACCATCTATTGCCAGAACACTCGCTAAAGGAATGACTCAGGTTCGGCGAGCTACTAATGATATTAAAAGTGAAATTCAGAAAACTGTAGATGTTGATATTGAAAATCCTTCAAAAAGTATTACAAATAATATAAAAAAAGAAGTAGATAAAGTCCAAAGTGATTTTAATGATCTTGAAGATTCAATTCGTCGAGATCTTTAGCGTACCCAGCTAAGTGTTATCCCATCTCTTAAAGGAAGTAGGACGGTTTTCACCCTTGGATCATTTTTCAATTTTTTATTATACTTTTGGAGTGCTGTTGTACTTAGGTCTTTTGAATTAACCACTTTAAGTACTTTTCCGCTCCATAAAACATTATCTGAAATAATTAATCCTCCAACCTTCATTTTTGGTAATACTTCCTCAAAGTAGGAATCATAATTTATTTTATCTGCATCAATAAAAACTAAATCATAAGGTCCGTCTAGTTTGGGCAAAATGGTTAAAGCTTTACCCAGATATCGTTTTATTTTTTTTTTGTAAACGCTCTTATTAAAAAATTTTTCTTGTATCGAAATCAATTCTTCATTGCAATCAATAGTATGAATAACCCCACTTTCAGAAAGACCTTCAGCTAAACAAAGTGTTGAATAGCCTGTATAGGTTCCTATTTCAATAATGATTTCTGGATTGATTAGACTAGAAAGCAAGCTTAATAGCCTTCCTTGAAGGGGTCCGCTAATCATCCTAGGTTTTAACACTTTTTGATGGGTTTCTCGCTCTAACTCTAAAAGAATATTAGGAATGCATTCACTCATTGATTGAGAATAGTTCATCCATTGCTCACTAAGTGAATCTGTAAATAATTTTTTCTTATTGTTTTGGACGGGCATATGGAAAACGGTCTTTTAATTTGGGAACAGCATAGCCATCTAGCCCATTAATTGTTACCACTCCTCCTTTATCTAGTTGAACCCATCCATCTTCAAGAAGCATAGGATCAGCAATATAAAAATCTTGAATACTTCCGACTAGTAATCGCGTATCATTTTCTTTGATGTGATATTCTGTGAGATACTTACATGCTAACTGAATAGGTGCATTTTTAACAAAAGGAGCATTAAAATTTTTTCTTTTTTCCACCTCTAAAGTAGTTTTATCAAATTCGGAAATATTTTCAGAATATTTTGCAGAGGTGTGATGGGCTTGTTCTATTTGATTTTTGTGAATAGCATTTAATGTAAAAATACCAGATGATTTCATATTAGAATGAGTATGCCTGGGAACAGTAGTTGGCCGAAGTATTATTCCAATAAGTGCAGGATTACTCCCTAAATGAACAACAGAGCTGAAAACTGCTAAATTTTCATAACCCTCTGGAGAAACGGTTCCTATTAAATGCGCAGATTTATACCCTGTTACGCTATTTATCAAATTTAGGCGATATAAATTTGACATATTTTCAATGTCTTCAAGATTAAAATGTTGCATTTTTTTTTCAAAGATACATAAGAACCAACAGAACAATTTATTTATTTATATTCTTATCATATCTAAATATAATTAACAAAAGTATGATTACAACACTAACTAAAACCGTAATAAATATATAGTGATCTAAAATTTTATTGGTTGATAAAAATCCATTTATTATAGTCTTGTCCATAATCGTTATTATGAGTGCCAAAGGAATTAATATTAACATGAATCTTAAATCTCTCATTTTTTTTTTTCATATTATATGGATTATTTAACTTTTAATAAAAGTAGATTTTATAAATTTAGTAATTAAAAATAAATTAATTATGACTCAGCTAATACAACTGCTAATCTATTTTTCTTTAATCCAACTTCAACCCATCTCTGTTGAAGGTTTATGGGTCACACAAGATGATGAGTCGGGGAAGCAAAAATCAGAAGTACTTATATATAAAGATAACGGAAAATTATATGGTAAAATTGTACGCTTGTTACTTCCAGAAGACCAAGGGAAGATATGTGTAAATTGTAAAGGAAAAGATAAAGGAAAGCCAATTGCAGGTTTAGTAATTGTAAATAATCTTATTTGGGAAGGAGAAAGTTGGGAAGATGGAACTATTCTTGATCCAAAATCTGGAAAGCTTTATGATTGTTATATTACACTTGAAGACAACAATAATTTAAAAGTTAGAGGGTTCTATGGTTTTTCTATTTTGGGACGAACCCAAAATTGGATCAGAAAGAAATAGGATCGCTTTTTTTATACTTCCTAAAATTACTAAAATCAGGCTTGAAGAATTATTTTTATTTCTGTATTTTTAATCAGAATAACATTTTAAAACAAACAATAAACCATGAATCAGTTATCTGCATTACTTTTAATTAGTTTATTCACCGTTCAAGCTTTTTCACAAAACTCTTCCCTTCTTTTAAATTATAACTCTGAGTTACCTTTTAGCACACCAAACGATTCAAAATATTACCATTTAGAATCTAGTGTTTTAATACGTTCTATTTCGAACGATATGATTTCTACAATTACAAAAGATCAAGATGAGACTAAAGATTTTCGTTTTTTAATCACTTTCAAAAGCAGCAATGGCGCAGAACTTTTGATAAATTATTTAGTTCCTGTTAAAAAAATCAAGAGTATTTTAAATGTTGTTTCTTATAAAGAAGTTTTTAAGAAAGAATCTTATGACTGGATTAACAGAAGCTTTCGTTCAAATTTACCTTATAAAGATTAAGTATAAGAAAGTTTTTTTTAATTAATTTTTATTTCTTGATGTGGAGTTCTGTTCAAATTGACACTACATCACTACTACAAATGAAATTTAAAATATAAATTTTAAAATATATAATTATATTTATACAGAAGATGACAAAAAATAAATCTACTTATTGGAAAACTAATCTTAAATATTTAGCATTACTTCTTATTGTTTGGTTTACCGTATCCTTTCTTTTTGGAATTGTTTTTGCAGAATACTTAAATCAATTTAAACTTGGCGGCTTTCCGCTTGGTTTTTGGTTTGCGCATCAAGGCGCCATCTATGTATTTGTCATATTAATTTTTATTTACGTTTATTTAATGAATAGGCTAGATAAAAAATATGATGTTGATGAAATCTAATCTTTTTGAATAAAATTTTATGAGTGCACAAATATGGACTTACCTTTTGGTAGGCGTTACTTTTTTTATTTATATGATTATTGCAATTGTTGCTCGAGCTGGATCAACAAAAGAATTTTATGTAGCTGGGGGCGGAGTTCATCCTGTAGTAAATGGAATGGCAACCGCGGCGGATTGGATGTCTGCAGCTTCTTTTTTGTCAATGGCAGGACTAATTGCTTTTATGGGTTTTTCTGGAGGGCAATATCTTATGGGTTGGACAGGTGGATATGTTCTTCTAGCCTTATTACTTGCTCCATATCTTAGAAAATTCGGAAAATTTACAGTACCCGATTTTATTGGTGAACGTTATTATTCTAAAAATGCACGTTTAGTTGCATTGATCTGTGCTCTTTTTATCTCTTTCACTTATGTGGTGGGACAAATGAAAGGAGTAGGAGTTGCTTTCGCTCGTTTCTTGAATGTTCCTTTTGATACAGGAGTGTTAATTGGTATTGGAATTGTTTTTTTTTATGCTGTATTAGGTGGTATGAAAGGTATTACTTATACCCAAGTAGCCCAATTTTGTGTTTTGATTTTTGCTTTTACAGTTCCGGCTATTTACATATCACTTCAAATGACTGGCAATCCAATTCCACAAGTTGGTTTTGGATCCAAAGGAACAGATGGAGTGTACCTTCTTGAAAAATTAAATTTACTCTCACAAGATTTAGGGTTTGATGCCTATACGAGTATTGACAAAGGAAATCTTGTTAATATGTTTTTTATAACAGGGGCATTAATGTTTGGAACGGCTGGTCTACCGCATGTTATTGTTCGCTTTTTTACAGTTCCTAGAGTTAAAGATGCTCGTATTTCAGCAGGTTGGGCCCTTTTGTTTATTGCTATTTTATACACAACAGCACCTGCAGTAGCTGTTTTTGCTAGAACAAATATTATAAACACTCTTTCTGAAAAACCTTATTCAGAGGTTCCACAGTGGTTTACGAATTGGGAAAAAACAGGTTTATTAACTTTTGACGATAAAAATAAGGATGGTATTATTCAATATGTTGCAGATACTCAAATTAATGAACTTACAGTTGATCAAGATATTATTGTTTTAGCAAATCCAGAAATTGCAAACCTTCCACCTTGGGTTATTGGACTTGTCGTTGCTGGTGGTTTGGCAGCAGCACTTTCTACTGCGGCGGGATTATTATTAGTTATTTCGACTTCTATTTCACATGACTTATTGAAAAATTATTTACGGCCGGATATTAGTGAAAAAAATGAGCTTTATGCTGCTCGAGTTGCAATTGCGGTAGCTGTAGTTGCTGCTGGTTTGGCAGGTTTAAATCCTCCTGGTTTTGTTGCACAAGTAGTTGCCCTTGCTTTTGGGCTTGCAGCATCCTCTTTTTTTCCAGCTATTATATTAGGTATTTTTGATAAACGAATGAATAAGGAAGGTGCCATTACAGGTATGATTGTAGGAATAGTTTTTACAGCATCATATATTATTTATTTCAAACCACAATTAGGTGGTCCGGGTTTACCTGAAAACTTTTGGTGGGGTATTTCTCCAGAAGGTATAGGTACTCTTGGCATGATTTTGAATTTTATAATTGCACTAATAGTTTCTCGTTTTACCATTGCTCCTCCTATGGAAGTACAAGAATTAACAGAACGTATTAGAACACCAAGAGGCTCAGTTAGCCCTAAAAATAATTTACATTAGAATAGTAAAATTTCAGTTTAGTTATGAGTCAAAAAATACAAACCTTGTCAGGATATATCAATGAATATCAACGTAGTGTGCATCAGCCTGAAAAGTTTTGGGAGCGAATTGCTCAATCATTTCATTGGCAAAAACCTTGGGATAATGTTTTATCATGGGATTTTAAAGGCCCAGATATTAAATGGTTTGAAAATGCGAAACTAAACTTAACAGAAAATATATTTGAGCGCCATCTTTTTACTCATGGCGAAAAAGCGGCGATTATATGGGAACCTAATGATCCAAAAGAAGCTCATAGAATAATCAGCTATCGCGAGCTTTTTGAAATGACCTGTCAGTTTTCAAATGCTCTTGAAGCTCAAGGTGTTGAAAAGGGAGATCGTGTCATTATATATATGCCAATGATTCCAGAGGCTGCTGTTGCTATGCTAGCATGTGCTCGAATTGGCGCTGTACATTCAGTTGTTTTTGCTGGATTTTCATCTTCGGCACTTGCTGATAGAATTAATGACTGTGAAGCAAAAATGGTTCTAACTTCTGATGGTAATTTTAGAGGATCTAAAAATATTCCTGTTAAAGAGGTAGTTGATGAGGCACTAGAAAAAACCTCAACAGTTGAAAAGGTGATTGTTTGTAAAAGAACTAAAAGTGAAGTCACTATGAAACCAAAACGTGATATTTGGTGGCATGATGTTATAAAAGGACATTCTATTGATCACAAAGCAGCGACATTAGATGCTGAAGATTTGCTTTTTATACTCTATACTTCTGGATCTACAGGAAAACCTAAAGGTGTGGTCCATACCACTGGAGGTTATATGGTGTATACCCAATATTCCTTTTTAAATGTTTTTCAATATGAACAAGATGACGTGTATTGGTGTACAGCAGATATTGGATGGATTACAGGTCATTCCTATATAGTTTATGGACCTTTATTGGCCGGTGCTACTACTTTAATGTTTGAAGGTGTCCCAACATATCCCCATGCAGGAAGGTTTTGGGAAATAATCGACAAATATAAAGTTAATCAATTTTATACTGCACCAACAGCTATTAGAGCTCTTCAAGCTAAAGGACTAGAGCCGATAGCTCCTTATTCTTTAGAATCTTTAAAAGTAATTGGTTCAGTAGGCGAACCCATTAACGAAGAAGCATGGCATTGGTACCATGATCATATTGGAAAAGGGAATTGCCCTCTAGTAGACACTTGGTGGCAAACAGAAACTGGAGGTATTATGATTTCACCACTAGCGGGAATTACTCCAAATAAGCCCGCACACGCTTCGTTGCCATTGCCAGGAATTCAACCTATTATTGTTGATGCAGAAGGGAATGAATTGAAAGGTAATAATGTAGAAGGTAATTTGTGTATTAAATTTCCTTGGCCTTCAATTTTAAGGACTACCTATGGAGATCATAAACGTTGTAAAGAAACCTATTTCTCAACTTATCCTGGGATGTATTTCACAGGAGATGGTGCCAAACGAGATCATGATGGTTACTTGAGAATTCTTGGCCGTGTAGATGATGTTATTAATGTTTCTGGACATAGAATGGGTACTGCAGAAGTGGAAAATGCAATTAATGAACATCCTAGGGTCATAGAGTCTGCTGTAGTCGGTTATCCCCACGCTATCAAAGGTCAAGGAATATATGCTTACGCAATTTGTGACAGAGAGGGTATTTCAGATGAAGTTTTAATTGAAGAAATTAAAGGTACTGTTAGAAAAATTATTGGACCTATTGCAAAACCAGATGAAGTTCAAATTGTAAAGGGATTACCCAAGACTAGGTCAGGTAAAATAATGCGAAGAATTTTAAGGAAAGTTGCTAGTAAAGATATCTCTAACCTTGGAGATACTTCTACATTATTGAATCCTGAAGTGGTTGCAGAAATTATTGAAGGTACACCGTCAGATTAGTATTCATATTTCAGAACAATATTCGTCTCCTATTTTAAATGAATTATAAATTTCTTCTGAAACTGATCCCTGTCGAATTCCATCATCTGGTATTCCCGGTGAATTTTCATCATAATAATTAGAATCATTATCAGTTTGAATAATAAAATAATAAGTAGAGTTGTTAATAGCTTTTTGAATAATTTGGCCACATTTTTCGTCGTTATTCTGGCAGCTAGATAAAATTAGGCTAATTCCAAATAAAATTAATTTTCTCATAGATGTTTGTCTATAAGCTAGATTTTAGAAAAGGTAAGATGCCTTCCAGCTTGATTGATCTAGAACCTTTAATTAAAATTTTATCAAATTTTAACGAGCTTGATTCAATAAATTGCAAAAATGTACTGAGGTCATTGTGCTTTGTGATTGTCGAATCTAAACTAGTCGTATTTAAAAAATGTGGACCAATTAAATGTATGTTTTGTATTTTATTATGAAGACATTTAATTATGATTGCTTCGTGTTCCTTTTTAGACATAGTTCCCAATTCTAACATATCTCCTAAAATTACGCAACTATTTGAGGTAGCAACCGTTTGAAATGCCTCAAGGGCAAGTTCCATACTCGAAGGATTTGCATTGTATGCATCCATAATTACTAGCGAATCATTTATTTTAATTTGTTGTGAACGATGGTTTGTTGATTGATAGGTATTAATTGCTTTTTTGATTTCTTCAAGCGAAACTTCAAATAAATAACCAAATGAGATGGCAGCTGCAATATTGTTTGAGTTATAAGTACCGTAAAGTGGACTTATAAAATTATTTTCTTTAAAATTTAGCTGTAAAGTTTTATTTTTATTTTCTTGGAGAAGAATTTGAAGATTATTTTTATCTCCTTTTCCAAAGCTAGTGATAGGATAGTTTTTTGTTAGGTTAATCTGCTCGTGATCATCTCCATTAATAAGAATCTTTTGTTTTCGATCAATTAAATGATCATAGAGCTCTGATTTTCCTTTTATAACCCCTTGAATACTCCCGAAGCCTTCGAGGTGTGCTTTCCCAAAGTTTGTAATATAACCCCAATTAGGCAGCGCAATATTACAAAGCAATTCAATCTCTTTTAAATGATTTGCCCCCATTTCTATAATGGCAAATTGGTGGTGTTTTTTTAATTTTAATAAAGTTAATGGAACTCCAATATGGTTATTTAAATTACCATCTGTCGCCAGAACAGAATATTTTTGAGATAATACCTCTCTAATAAGTTCCTTTGTTGTCGTTTTCCCATTACTTCCTGTTATTGCAATAATGGATGTTTGAAGTTTTGTTCTATGGAAAGCAGCTAGTTCCTGAAGTGTTTTGAGGGTATCTTTAACAACAATTACTTTGGGACTTATTGAGGCTATCTTTTGATCATCTACAATTACTGAAATAGCTCCTAGTAAAATTGCTTTTTCCGCAAATTTATTTCCATTATATTTTTCACCATGAAGAGCAAAAAAGATTTCTCCTTTTTTTAGCGATCTTGTGTCAGTAGATATGCCATTAGAGCTTAAGTAGTTTTGGTAAATACTTTCTAGCTGCATAGAATAAAAAAGCATCTTATGAAATAAGATGCTATTTTTTAATTGTTATCCCTTTCTTTTGTGTTTGGCACTCTTTTTTTGACTGCTTTTAGACCCCACACGTGACATTGCACATCTAAATCCAATGTGATCAGTTGCAACGTATTGAGGTAGATATCTTCTTTGAGCAGGATCAAGCCAGTATGCTCTATCTTTCCATGATCCTCCCTTAAAAACTCTTACTTCATCAGTAATAAGTGAAGTTCTATTTGATTTAGTATCAATAATTTTTTCGATGTTCCCATCTACATCTTTAGAAAGTTTAGCTGTTACGGGTGCGTTATACATTAAATTAGTTTCAGGTTTGGAACCATCGTCTTCTGATTTTCCGTTTGAAAAACTTCTAGATGATTCTATATCACCATCTCTATAATTTCTATTATCGCTT
>Ga0307995_1001970_pt1 | contig 12308 bp, 10 predicted proteins | sample EllFjometagen262_FD_203132 | JGI IMG/M metagenome (GOLD analysis project Ga0307995, IMG submission 203132) | Marine microbial communities from Ellis Fjord, Antarctic Ocean - #262 | ecosystem: Environmental > Aquatic > Marine > Unclassified | place: Southern Ocean | collected 2014-11-02
TGTAATACCCAGCATCATCATAGTACCGAGATTCAGTTGCTCCCAGTGCAATCACCGTTTTTAACGCTTCTGGCGCGCGCTGGGCCAACAGCAAACCAATGATGCCACCCCAAGAAATTCCAATAGTGCCTACCTTGCCATTACACCAATTTTGTTCCACTAGCCATTCAATCACAGACACGCCATCGTCAATTTCTTGATCTGTATACTCATCGTAAAGAACGCCGTCAGAGCTGCCAGAACCACGCATATCAACACGAATGCAGGCGTACCCTTGAGTAGCAAAATAGGCAATGGTGGCTGAATCTCTTAGTGCACTGTAATCATCTTTGCGATAGGGTATATATTCAAGAATTGCTGGGACTGGTCCACAATCCTCAGGTAACCAGACGCGTGCGCCCAAGCGGCTGCCATCAGGCATTGGTATCCATAAGTGCGGCGTGCACCTGACCTTCATATTTATTTCATGGGATAGTGGCACGTTACCAGCCGCAGCCAATTGTGGACGTTTTGAATTAGCCATGGTAACTCCTATTTTTTATCTTTGTGGTCTACAGTTAATGGGCAGAGAATATACCTGAGCTCGTCATATCTTTAGTAAGTGCTTACTAACAGAACAAAAACATACTCGAGTAACCATTTCGCAAAGCTAAATTTCTCTGACGCAAAGATTACTCATTGAGCGTCAATTTGCCTCACTTATTATTGATAAGCTATTAGCTTGCTCCATGCCAACCGTTCTATCTATGGGGTACAGTCCTGCCCCCAAGTTGACGAAGTTAAATTGACTATAATCAGAACTACATACCCCAGGCCCTGCCGCCAGAATAATCTTAGCGGCAAAATCTTCAAAAGTGGCCCGGAAATGCTGGCGGGATTTTATTAGTAAGTATTTAGCCCGCAAGTAGTCAATGCCAGCCTGAGTAAAACAACCAGGGTCATAGGGCTCCCAACGTTCGGAGCTAATGAGGATTTTGGCCACACCTATGTCAAATACCACGCAAGTACCTAAGCTCACATCAAGGCCCGTTTGCATTGGGCCCTGAATGACAAAGCGCCCATTGGTGATATTGGTAACTATTCCACTAGTTCGTATACTTTTACCAATTTGATGAATTGCCTTAACGTTTGTTTTTCCGCCTATGTCGATAGTCGTTTGCCCTCCAATACCCAAAGCTGCTAAAGCAACTACAGCTTGTGGGTCCCAAATAGGCCCAGCGACTATACCGTCCAATTGCTGCCGCAGCATCTCTTCCAACACTGTAAGGTCATCTGCACTACCCCCTGCGCCACTGTTATCACCATGATCGGCGATCACCACAGGAAATTCAGTACAAGCTTTGGCTCGTGTGATGGATTCTGCTAGGGGCTCGGCTACAAATTTGAATTCGTCTCGCTGCTGCCAGGCCTGCTCTACAATGCGTTCGCACAGCTTCGCCCCGTGAGCCGTATACGGTTCTTCTATAACCGCTTCAACCACCACCGCACACAAAGATACGTGAGGAATGTCGGCCAAAGGAAAGCCGCCAAATACCGATGCGTTTAATAGTTGTCCTTGGTCCACCGCACTAATGGCTTGCTGCATTAAAGAATGCATAGGCTCCCTATCGGGGCTTTGCCGTAACATATGAGTCATTAAGGGAATGGAGTGCCAGCTCATGCGGGTTTTAGTTCTGTTCTTTAATATCGAAAAAAATGTCTCTGCAGCCCGTTTACCTGTGTCGAACATATCGGTGTGAGGATAAGTGCGATAACCATCTATAACAGTGCAATTACTCACCATAGCGGCTGTGATATTGGCATGAAAATCCAATGCAACAGCAATCGGCACTTGCGGGTCGATAGCCCTTATACGCTGTAACAGCTCACCCTCCCCGTCATCAAACGACTGAGTAACCATAGCACCATGCAAATCAAGCAACACTGCATCGCAGCCCTGTCTCACAGCAATACATATGGCATCACAAATACTTTCAAAGGCTTGATTATCCACCTTGCCACTAGGTTCGGCATAGGCGGCAATGGGCACGACTACCTCATCGGCGTTGGCTTGGGCCTGCTGCAACATTGCCGCAAAAGCAAAATCGGCATTCCCGTAGATAGCTATAGCTTCGTCACCAGTCGGAGGAACAACCAACCCCACTCCGGAACCAAATGCACTTAGGGGCGTAGTAATAGGGGAGAATGTATTGGTTTCATGCTGAACCATGGCAACTACACAACGCATACCAGATACCTATAGATTCAAGTAAAGGAGATCAATAATACGGTCAGAGTGGTTTATATTCAATTTCGCAGCTGCGCACTTATAGACGCTTTTAGAAGAAAATTTTAGTCATTTGCAGTGAGCATATACTGGTGGGACAGAATCTGATTTTTGATTTTTCCCTTTATGCCTTCATCAATAACGTCGGAATCAACACTAAAAAGACCACAGTTCCTAAGCGCTTCACGAATATCAATTGTTTTGCCTAAGTACCGATACTCCACTAGGCATGCTTTGGGCAGGTGTGAGTTTAAACTCGCTACCCCAAGAGTAACGCCAGACATAGCAACTCTGTTTCGATAACTTGGCACCAGTATGGTATGGCATATTTCTTTTTTAGTTAGCGTTTCAAACTCAGTAATAAAAATGCGATCACTTAAATAATACACTGTTCCTTCATATTTAAACCGATTGGGTATAGCATCGGGCTGCGCCTTATCCCAAAGATGCTCTATGTTCTTACTATAAAAGCGATCCCCTTCACGGTAGATATGTATCAACGCCCGACAAATATAGCCAGGGAAGCCTAAAGAATGAAAATAGGTGTTATAAAAACCTTCGTAACGGCTCATGGCGTCAGTGTTATTAGGTAAAGACTCTATTACACGACTAACATGGCTTTTGTTAACCTGCCCAGCACCACGCTGTTGATCGTCAAGCACATGCTGAAAATCCTTTTTCGATAACAGGAACGCTTCTTTATTAATGTCAAAAAACTCACAAATGGACGCTAGATTATGATTGGATGGAAAAACCTGGCCGCTTAAATACTTATTAAATTGCTGCCGATTAATTTCAAGTAAACGGCATACATGGGCCACCGAACGCTGCTGATCACAGCTTATACGCAAATTTTTAGCGAAATTGGCTTTTGACACGAATCTTAGACCACATTAATGAAGTACCATATTTCAAACATCTTGCACTAATCATTTGTTAATAACAACTACACACCTAATCGTGTGAAAATGCGTCATATATAGCGCAGTAGCGAAATTGTTAATCTAAGCTTTCAGCATTAATATATTACCACCTTCATTGATTACCTCAAATAGAGCCTATGACCATTTCCAACATTGCCATTGCTGGGTTTCAGCACGAAACCAACACTTTTTCCCCTGACTTAGCCACCTATGCAGAGTTTATGAAAGAAGATAGCTGGCCAGGCCTAACAGAAAAAAACGACATCATAGCTAGGCTAAAGAACATGAACCTGCCTATGGCCGGGTTTATTGAAGCGGCATCAATCAACAAAAACATAGTGCTGCATCCCATAGTGTGGGCATCAGCAGAACCATGTGGTTATGTAACCCAAGATGCATTTGACAAGATCGCCACGAAAATATGTGATGGCATCGCCGACATTAAATCCTTAGACGGTATCTATTTAGACTTGCATGGCGCTATGGTGGCACAAAATTCCCAAGATGGTGAAGGTGAACTGCTGCGCCGTATTCGGCAATTAGTAGGCCCTAGCCTGCCCATCGTAGTCAGTTTGGATTTACACGCCAACATTAGCCCCGCCATGGTCGAACTCTGTTCCGCTATAGCCATATTTCGCACCTATCCACACCTTGATATGGCCGACTCGGGGGCTAGAGCATACGCATTATTACAACACTTATCAGCAGGTCAGCCATTGCAAAAAAACATGCGCCAGCTACCTTTTCTTGTGCCACTCACCAGCCAATGTACAGACTTGGAGCCGTGTAAGTCTATTTATCAAACCTTAGAGCAGTTAAATAACACCAATGAATCATTAATCTCGCTGGATTTTGCTTTAGGTTTCCCCGCCGCCGACACCTACGATTGTGGGCCCTGCCTAGTGGCCTATGGCACTGATCAAAAAACTGCAGACACAGCCATCAATACTATAGCGACCATAGTACTAGAGCAGGAAGCCGCACTATCTCAAACCCTATATTCTGCAGACGCGGCCGCCAAAAAAGCCACCAAGGCAACGCTCAATAATAGCCAACTCGTTGTTATTGCCGATGCCCAAGACAACCCAGGTGCAGGTGCCACATCAAATACCACGGGCGTACTTAGAGCCTTATTAAATCATAAGGCAAAGCAGGCCTATGTGGCTGTACTCAACGATGCAGAGGTGACTAGTCAAGCCCATAAACAAGGTTTAGGTACACGCTTTCAGGCCGAATTAGGCGGTCATAACGGCGTATTTAATGATCAACCCTTACATTGCAAGTTAGAAGTGTGCCAACTTGCTGATGGTAATTTTGAGTTTGAAGGAGAAATGTACCATGGTATCACTGCACAGTTGGGCCCTATGGCGCTATTGAAGGTCATTGAAGAAGGTTCAGACGTGTATGTGATTACTGGCATCAACAGAGTGCAATGCTTAGACCTAGCGATACTAAGGCACCTTAATGTAGACCCTCAAACTGCTTCAATCATTGCCGTAAAAAGCAGCGTACACTTTCGTGCGGATTTTTCTCCCATAGCTGACGAGATATTAGTAGTCGCTAGCCCAGGACACCATCCATGTGAATTGGAATCAGTGCTATATAAGTACCTACGAGACGGAATGCGACGCTGTTGAGCATGGCCGCAACGGGAAGCAACTATCTGTAACGAATAGATTAAAAACTCAGCCAAACAGTATAAGCATAAAGGCAGCATTCGTAATGGTCGATGTAGCGCCACGGTGGAGCCTCCACAGGATCGATACCTAGTCTGTGAGCAATGCCCAGCCCGGCGCGGCAGCGCGGACGACCTTTTCGGCCATATCGATGACCGCCTGAACCCGGGCTGGCACAAACTCCCGGTGGGGGCGCACGGTCCACATGGGATAGACGTGAGCCGTACGCCATTCTGGCAGTACCCGCACGAGACGCCCCTCTTCGATATCTCGCTGCACAAAGAAGGGAGGCGCAGCCGTTACACCCACCCCTTCATAGAGTGCTGTGCGAACCAAATTCCCGTCGCTGCAGACAATGGCCGATCCCATGTTCACGGTGACACTGCTGGCACCTCGTTCAAAAACCCACCGATCCGCGAAGGGAATACCGTCGAACAGGATCCAGTCATTTGAAAGATCGATTGGATCTCTTAAGTTTGGGTGATTCCTTACCCATTCTGGGGAAGCGACCAGAACATGGCGCCAGGTGGCAAGTTTGCGGGCAATCATGGACGAGTCGGATAAGTGGCCGGCGGTCAGGCGAAGGTCGAATCCCCCATCAACCAGCCCTCGCTCCTCTTGGGTAACAGCGAGTGACAGCGATAGCGCCGAGTACTGAACCTGTAACTCGGCCGCGATCACGCCCCAGATGCCCGCCGCCTCCGCGAAGGTTGAGACCCGGACCTCGCCCTGAATTTTGTCCGGGGTGGAGGTCTTCTCCAGTGCTGCAAGCACTTGCCCCAAGGGATCCACAACGCGATCAAATAGCGCTCGTCCGTCGTCGGTAACGTGTACCGAGCGGGTAGTGCGATTCAGCAGGCGGAGTTCGAGGGCCGCCTCAAGGCGCGCCACGCGGCGGCTTAGCACAGCTTTGTCCGTACCGGAGGCTTTCGCGGCCTGGGTAAAGCTACCTGCGCTAACTACGGCGACGAAACTCGCCAGACCAGGGAGAAGGATTAGTGACTTATCTGCAACAAACATATTGCATTTTAGCTCCATTACATACTTCATTACAACAGCGTATTCTTCAAATGCACAACAGGCACGAAATCAGACACGATGAATAAATAAACCGTTGGAGCGCTACAACAGGGACCAGCGGACTAATCGAAATCTTTGGTGGAATTCTAGCGGGGTAGCACTTTGTTTTTGCGCCGCCGGACAGTAACTAATATTAAATGGAGCAAAAAAATGCAAACAATAAGCAAAACAGTAACAATGGCAGTCCCTACTACTAAAATTTGGGAAATCATAGAGGACTTCCAGGGCGTCGACAAATACCACCCCTTGGTGGAAAAAGTCGATCAGATTGGAACAAAGGAAACTGGGCTCGGCGCAATGCGCGTGTGTAACATGTACGACAAAAGTAGTGTCAAAGAGGAAATTACCCACTGGGTCGATGGGCAGGAACTAACCGTAAAACTCACTGAGGGGAGCTTTCCCTTCAAATCGGCCAACGGCATTCTAAAGGTTATGCCTTCTGGTGCAGGGCACTCCAAAGTGACTCTTACAATGGAATTTGACATGAAGTACGGTCTCGTTGGCAAAGCAATGGCCGCCGTAATGATGAAACCAATGATGAAAAAGATGTTCGGCCAAGTTCTGAAAGGCTTGAATGATCATGCATCTACCGGACGAGTTGTGGGCAAAGGCGGCGTGTTACTCGCAGCTTAAATCCGCGGGGCTGATCTCATCAATTGAGCATTGGCCCCCTTCTTTTTAAACCGACAGTTAGCCATTCAGACCCTTCGCCGAATCCAATAATCTAGATCGACACAAAGTTGATAGCTGTTGGCGATACCAAAGCAATTGGTCCAACCACGTACACACTGGCTGATTTTGAAGAGCTGATATTTCACGGACACGCCGCAGTTCCGGTTCGTTAACCTGCCATATCACGGCCTATTAGCATGCCTAGTGGTTTGAGTGACTGAAGCGGAATAAGCTCAAAGTCAATCAATCCTGCAGTGACTAAGGGAAATTCATTGACAATGCCACGTGCTTCGTCTTCGTCGGCACTTTCTAGCATTAAAACCACTCCCATACTGCCTACCTTGAACCAAAAATCACGAACTTTTCCGTCTAAATAAGCTTCAAGTGTATGTTTAACCTCCTCTGCTAGATGAGGACCCATTCTTTCAGGCGTTGTACTCTCTTTTTTTGTACTTATCGCTAAAATTTGCATGTGTATTTCCTCTCATTGGTTTTGTTCTAATGTAATAGAGAGTTAAGGAATAATAATTATATGTTCCAAAACTTAGGGATACTATATCGCTTGATTATTTTTCAAATAAGCGTTAAAACGGACAGAATAAGTCTGATTAGGCCGGAAAAATGAAGAAAATAGTTATCCTTGCATCTGAGCATTGTTTGTTTTCAAGTGTCGGTGGGCCGATGGATATATTTCTACAAGCAGGAATGTTATGGAATGGGATCCTAGGAATAAAACCCTCGCCCTACTTTGAAGTAAAAATCGCTACTTTAGACGGACTGCCGGTGATGGCAACCAATCAAGTTTCTATTAGCCCTCACTGTTCAGTAGATGAAGTCGGTTATGTCGATTTGGTCCTAATCCCTTCTCAAGGATTTAAATTTGGAGTACAGGATCAAAGTTTTTTCAAAAGGGTTGAGTGGCTCAAAAAGTGTTATCTAGAAGGTGCTGATTTAGCAAGTGTTTGCACTGGGGCATTCACTTTGGCAGCAACAGGTCTGTTAGATGGTAAAACAGCAACCACGCACTGGGGAGTGGCCAAAGCTTTTAAAGCCGCTTTTCCTAAGGTAAATCTACGAACTGATTTAATGGTAGTTGATGAAGGACGTCTTTTCTGTGGAGGAGGAATGACTGCAGATTTGAATCTATCACTTTATCTAATCAATAAGTATTGTGGCAGAGAAGTCGCTCTGCAATGTTCTAGATGTACTCTGGTTGACTTAGGAAATTTATCGCAATTACCCTTTTCTGTATATGTTCCAGAGAAGAATCATCAAGATGCGACGATCTTAAAAATCCAAGAGTGGATGGAAATCAATTTCACCCATAATGTTTCAATCGAAACATTATCCAAGAAAGCAGAAATGAGCCCTCGCAATTTTAATAGGAGATTTAAAGCCGCAACAGGGGGAACGGTTGTAAAGTATTTACAGCAGGTGAAAATTGAGGCCGCAAAAAAAGAACTGGAAGATGGGAAACGATCATTCGATGAAATTTCTATTCATGTCGGTTATGAAAATGTCAGTTTTTTTAGGCGAATTTTCAAACAAGGAACAGGGTTGTCACCAGCAGCTTATCGAGAAAAGTTTTTCCAGTATGTTGACGTTTAGTTGTAATCCAACGTAAAAGAAGATCAGTTTTAAGTAGGATTCTCTCGTAGACTAAACGAAGGAGATCTACATGAAAATCAAGATTTACCGACAGTAACGGGCAAGCCTTCACCAGCAAAGCACAACTAATGCATGCGAGGACTAAGATGATCCCTGCTCACATCAGCGAGGCACAGGCAATGTCTAAAAGGTGCTTGAAGAGTGAGTATGAAGTTTGCTAAGGACACTTATCCTTCGGTCTATATTGTCTGCTCTCTGACTCCTGTCTACATCATTTCTGTAGTTACACCAACTGATAGTAAATATACTCTTCAGCTAATCTCCCAAGGAAAACTATCAAGACGTTCAGTGCCTGTGTCATTAACAAGAACCTGTGTTTCTAATTTAATTGACTCTGTGCCTTTTTCAGCAATCAAGCTTTCTACACACAGCACCATGCCGGGTTCAAAAGTTCCAGAGGTGACGCGCTCACTCCAGTCAACATGCAGTGGTACAACTGGCCATTCATCAGCCATGCCGACGCCATGGGCAGCTAAAGAATAGCGATACTCAACATGCTTAGCCGGGATGCGCCAACTTTTGTCATTAAACTCCACAAAGCTTACGCCTGGTTTAACCAGTGCCACGTTATGTTCAATTTGTGCTAAAGCGGTTGAATATAATCTTTTTTGTGTATCACTCATCGGTTCGTATCCACAAACCCAGCTGCGGGATAAATCAGCGCAATACCCATATGGGCCAATCATATCAGTATCTAAGCTGATCATCTCTCCCCTTTTAACTTGTCTATCTGAACATTCGCTATACCAAGGGTTAGTGTTAGGTCCGGATGTTAGGAGCTTAGTTTCTAGCCAATCACCTCCAGAGCGCGCATTTTCAAAATGAAGGTGAGCCCAGAGTTCGCGCTCAGTAACACCAGGAACTGAGTGCTCATAGACCCGAGCCAATCCAGCCTCACATACCCGAATGGTCCAGCGCATCAATTCAATTTCGTCTGGAGACTTAATCGCTCTAGACAGTTCAGTAATCTCAGTTCCGTCAACAACGCTTACCCCAAGTTTAGTTAGCTCATGAACTGCATTAAGTTCCAATGTATCTACCGCAAGGCGTGGTTTTTGAGTGCCATATTGATGCAGCAGATCAGTGATCTCAATGGCCCAATCGCTTAGAAATATTTCTGCCTTATCCCCGTGGGACATATAGATGTACGAAATTGCCGTACGTACTTCATCTACCCCTGGTAGGCCATTTGCCAAATGTTCACACCCCTTAAACTCGAACAGGATCGCTGGGCCACCGTTTAAAATCAGCGCATAGCGTATTGCATTATGTGCAGTCCACACTTGCATGTTAGAGCTGTCCAATGCATAGCGAATATTAATTGGGTCATACAGAAGCAAGGCGTCCACATCAGCCGATTGCATTTGGTCGCGTAATCGTCCAAGCCTATATGAGCGTGCACGATCTAATACGTCTGCTCGTATAGGTGAAATAAGAGGAAGATCTGCACCTTTAGAGTTTAAATAGGTGGCCTTACGGTCATCTTTAAAGAGAGCGTATTTGGTCATGTCATTCTCCAGTTTAGCCACTTAGTGTAGCCACCAACCATAGGCATGTCTAATTTTGTAATAAATCTAAGGTGCTGTGGGTTAAGTGGCATTGCTGCCCACATCGACCACTAGGGGTGTTGCCCCTTTTGAGGTTTGGCTAACATGTCAAAGCACATGCTGGTATGGCTTCGGCCATTGCTCAAGGAGACCCGGACTTAGCGGAGGAAGCAGCTAGAAAGCTAGTCGATTATGTTGGGGAATTGACGCTCGAAGTTCTTGGTTTCGGTCCGGATATGAGGACCGAAAACCCCGTTTTAAATCAGTCAGACAATGGCATAGATAGTGCTGACAAAGCCACATCAGATTAGAGGAAGTCTTTATTGGACTAGGTAAATAGGCATATTATGGACCTCCATCAGCTTCTAGTGCCATGATGTTCTCAGCTATTTTACTGATTCTTAACTTGGCTCAAAGAATAATAACGAACTCTCAAGAGCCAATAGCGGCAGGCTTGCTCACTTGAGTCATGAGATCGTCATCCCAAACACCATTCACTTTAATGTGGGCCGCAGCACCTTTCATAATGGCTTCAATGAGGTTGTGGTTAACATAGGCATATAGCCCTGGTTGACGGAAGTTATACACCACCGCGCAAGCACTACCACCGGCGACCAACCAAGTTTCTAAGTCCTGTTGTGGCACATCAGCAAAAGAGCCCGCTGCCCACACATAATCACCGTGTCCGCCAATGATATGCGGCCTAGTATCACGATTGGCTTGGGAATGAATAAATAATACAGACTCACCTACGGATGCGGTCATGGCTCTGTTGCCTGTCAGTGCACCAACGGAGCCATTAAACACGATGTGTGAGGGATTTTGCGCCTTCATCGTAGTTAACACATCACTCATACTGCCAAGGATAGTGTCATAACGCTTGTATTTTCCCTGTGCATCTTCCGGTACATAAAACTCTGTCTCACCAACATAATATGCCCGGTCATAAGTGATAGCGTTACCTTGGCCATCACTAAGACCTTCTCGCGGCAGTACCATGATGGCACCGGACATACCCATGACAACGTGCCAAGGAATCATTACGCCCCCAGGAGCACAGTGGTACACAAAAGTACCTGCTTTAGTAGCTTTAAAGCGAAAAGTAACTTCTTGACCCGGAGCCACAAACGTCAGCTCACCACCACCTAGGGCACCCGTTGCGGCATGAAAGTCGATATTATGAACCAACATATTGGTGCTAGGGTTAGTTAGGGTGAGTTCGATATAGTCGTACTGGTGGCACACGATGAGCGGGCCAGGAACACTGCCATTGAAGGCACACGCCCATGCTTTGGCACCATTTTCTAAGATGATTTCTTTCTCTTCTATACTCAGTTTAACCAATACCACTTTTGGTTTACCCTGAGCCACCTGATCGTGCTGGGGCACAAAGGGAGGGGCCACCAAAGCCTGAGTAACACGCTCGAGCTGGTTGGCGGTGTAATTGGCCATAGGGTCACTTTTTTTGCTGCTACTCGGGCTAGAAGCTGAAGCATTATTAGTAAGTAGTCCAGCAGCTAAGCCTGCTCCAACAATACCCGCGCCAACACTGCCACTGAGAAAGCTTCTACGATTTTCGTTAACGATCACCGTTTTTTCTGTTGATTGCGTCATGATGAACTACCCCTATAAGAATTAATTGACTCACGTCCATATTACCCCTCAAATTGATTGCTCCTATTGACACTGCTCAACTAAACTTGGTTATTTGGTTCCTCATACTACAATTGACCTTCTAACACCTAATAACGCCACACTGGAGACTCCACAGGGCCAGCCGATCAGGCCTTTAGAAAGAGCCACCAACATGAAAACTAAACCTTAATTCACATAGGCGAATTGCTCTATACCCCCTCATATATAGCTTGGACACGGGTGTAAAATTGCTCTGACTCTTCACCAACACTTGGAGCACCAACCCCTGATGCTTTCCATCCACCAAATGGCATATTTTCATCTGGAAAGGTACCGTGATTGATATGCAACATACCTGTTTCTATGCCTTCTTCGAATGCTCGAATCACTGAAATATCTGAAGCGAACACTGATGAGGTTAGACCATACTCTGTCGCATTTGCACGTCTAATCGCATCATCCACTGTCTCGTAAAATTCAACGCCTAGCACAGGGCCGAAAATTTCGGAAAAGTTAATCTCACATTGCGAGTCTGTAACTTCTACTAATGTTGGCTCAACGAAATATCCACCGCCTGGTATATCTACCGGTGAACCTCCAATCAGAATGTCTGTTTGTTCTGGATTAATATTTTTCAAAAACTCACACACTTTGTCGTATTGAGCTTTTGTTGAAAGTGGCCCCAAAGTAGACTCAACGTTAGAACTAGGGCCGGGGATTAATAATTTCATTCGCGCTAGTAAACTAGTGAGAAATGGTTCACGAAGTTCCTGTTGAACCAATACTCGGCTTATTGCTGTACAGCGCTGGCCGGTGTTAGCAAATGCCGCACGTACTATGT